>JABLTR010038272.1_pt1 | contig 22891 bp, 15 predicted proteins | sample 7160071 | NCBI WGS metagenome assembly JABLTR01 (sample SAMN14651230, study PRJNA627086) | human gut metagenome | isolation source: feces | host: Homo sapiens | reverse complement strand
TTTCCATATTACAAGGCCTGTATTTCATATTTTAGAGCAAGTTTTTCAGGCTATTTTGTGCTGATCTTTAACAACATCCGTTTCCGGGAGAACCACGCCAGCCTTTTTAATAGGCGTAGTTTTTGGGTTTTGCATTTTAAAAAAAGTGTCGATAAAATAACAGTTTTATTATCGAAAATGCGGGATTTACAAGGCTGTCGGAGTAAAAAAAGACCCTGCAGGATTTTTTCTGCAAGGTCTAATTTGATATTTAATTTTGCTTATTGGTTGTTAAAGGACTTTGCCCATTAACAATAATTGTTATTGTGCAAGGCTCTTTATCAACCACGATGCGAATTTTTATATCAGCACCGTCATTTCAAAAGGTGTCAATAAAATTTTTGTTTTATTGATAAAAATGCCGATTTCACAAGGCTTTTCCTATGTTTTGCGGACAAAAAAGACCCTGCAGGATTTCTCCTGCAAGGTCTTTTTTTATATTTGGTTTTACCTTTGATTTAATAATCCGATTTGCCTAAAATCACAAAATGTTTCTGGGTAAATCTCAATACCGTTTTTTAGGGCATTGAAATTTGAGTTTTGCATTTTGAAAAGTGTCAATAAAATAATAGTTTTATTGACGAAAATGCGGGAGTTGCAAGGCTTTCAGCGTAAAAAAGACCCTGCAAGATTTCTCCTGCAAGGTCAATTTTTCTGTTATGGTTTTTCTAATGGGTTTTGCCCCAAATCACAAAATTAATATTTATTATTTAGCTTTAATAGCAGCCTGTGCAGCGGCAAGACGTGCAATTGGTACACGGTATGGTGAACAGGATACATAATTAAGGCCAGCGTTATGGCAGAATTCAACAGTAGAAGGATCGCCGCCATGTTCGCCGCAGATACCAAGTTTGATATCAGGTCTTGTTTCACGGCCTAATTTAACAGCTAATTTAACTAATTTGCCAACGCCATCCTGGTCAAGCTTAGCAAATGGATCAAATTCAAAGATTTTCTTTTCATAATAGTAATCAAGGAATGATCCAGCATCGTCACGGCTGAAACCAAATGTCATCTGAGTAAGGTCGTTTGTACCAAATGAGAAGAATTCAGCTTCTTTAGCAATTTCATCAGCTGTAATAGCAGCACGTGGGATTTCAATCATTGTACCTACTTTATAATGCATATCAAGGCCGGATTCCTTAATAAGTTCATCAGCTACACGTACAACGATATCTTTAACATATTTAAGTTCCTTAACTTCGCCTACGAGAGGAATCATGATTTCAGGAACGATATTATATTCAGGATGTTTCTTAGTAACATTGATAGCAGCAGAGATAACAGCAGTTGTCTGCATTTCAGCAATTTCTGGATAAGAAACAGCAAGACGGCATCCACGATGACCCATCATTGGGTTGAATTCATGGAGGGATGCAACAACTTGATTTAATCTGTCAACAGAAATGCCCATATCATTAGCTAATTCAATGATATCTTCTTCTTTGCTTGGGAGGAATTCATGAAGAGGCGGATCTAAGTAACGGATAGTTACAGGACGATCCTGCATAACTTCATATAAAGCCTCAAAGTCACCTTGCTGGTATGGAAGAATCTTAGAAAGAGCTTTTTTACGTGCTTCAACATCTTCAGCAACGATCATTTCACGAACAGCTTTAATTCTATCGCCTTCAAAGAACATATGCTCTGTACGGCAAAGGCCTATACCTTCAGCGCCAAATTTAACAGCTTGTGCAGCATCTCTTGGAGTATCAGCATTTGTACGTACCTGAAGTGTACGTGCAGCGTCAGCCCAAGCCATAAAGCGGCCGAAATCACCAGAAATAGCAGCGTCTACTGTTGGGATAGCCTGGCCATAGATATTACCTGTAGAACCGTCAATAGAGATATAATCGCCTTCTTTGATGGTTTGGCCGCCAAGAGTGAAGTATTTATCTTCTTCATAAACTGTGATATCACCACAGCCGGATACACAGCATGTACCCATACCGCGAGCAACAACAGCTGCATGAGATGTCATACCGCCGCGTACTGTAAGGATACCCTGAGATGCAGCCATACCTTCGATATCTTCAGGAGATGTTTCAAGTCTTACTAAAACGACTTTTTCGCCTCTCTGAGCCCATTCTTTAGCATCATCAGCTGTAAATACTACTTTACCTGTTGCAGCGCCTGGAGAAGCGGCAAGGCCTTTTCCAATAGGTGTAGCAGCTTTAAGAGCAGCAGCGTCAAACTGTGGATGGAGAAGAGCGTCAAGCTGTTTTGGATCAACACGAAGAACAGCTTCCTGTTCTGTGATCATACCTTCATCAACTAAATCAACTGCGATTTTTAATGCAGCTGCAGCTGTACGTTTACCATTTCTTGTTTGGAGCATATAGAGTTTACCATTTTCAATAGTAAATTCCATATCCTGCATATCACGGTAATGTTTTTCAAGACGATCAGCTGTTTCAGCGAATTGTTTATAAACATCAGGCATAATATCATTAAGCTGATCGATTGTCTGAGGTGTACGGATACCAGCAACAACGTCTTCACCCTGTGCATTCATAAGGAATTCACCGAATAATTTATTTTCACCTGTAGCTGGGTCACGTGTAAAGGCAACGCCTGTACCAGAATTTTCACCCATGTTACCGAATACCATTGGCTGTACGTTAACAGCTGTACCCCATGAATATGGAATATCATTCATACGGCGGTATACGTTAGCACGTGGGTTATCCCATGAACGGAATACAGCGCGGACAGCTTCCATAAGCTGAAGTTTTGGTTCTGTTGGGAAATCTTCGCCTTTTTGTTCTTTATAATATTTTTTGAACAGCACGACTAATTTTTTCATATCGTCGGCATCAAGTTCATTATCAAATTTTACGCCTTTTTCTTCTTTAACAGCATCAATGATTTTTTCAAAATTGGATTTTGGAAGCTCCATAACAACATCAGAGAACATCTGAATGAAACGGCGATAGCTGTCATAAGCAAAACGTTCATTGCCGGATTTCTTTGCAAGGCCTTCTACAACTGTATCATTAAGACCAAGGTTAAGGATTGTATCCATCATACCAGGCATAGAAGCGCGAGCGCCGGAACGTACGGAAACAAGCAATGGATTTTCAGCATTGCCAAATTCTTTACCATTGATTTCTTCGATTTTACCGATATATTCAAGAATTTCCTGTTGAATATCATCAGCAATTTTTCTACCGTCTTCATAATAACGTGTGCATGCTTCTGTAGTTACAGTAAAGCCTTGTGGAACAGGCATACCGAGAACGGTCATCTCGGCAAGGTTTGCACCTTTACCTCCGAGAAGTTCACGCATGGAACCATTACCTTCGGAGAAAAGGTAAACATATTTGTGGCTCATAATTAATATCTACCTCCTGAATATTGATAACAAAAAATTAATAGGCGTTAATTAATAATTTAAACCGCCTTTGTACTTTTCGGGGATTTATTAAAATATAACCCCCTCCTCATGTCTGGATGCATGCCGTATAAAATACGCGGAGTTTAGTAAATTTTTCATGCATTGTAAATATCCGTCAATGATACAACTATTATTATAACAAAGCATTGACTTTATTTCCATAACTTAAACTAAAAAAATAGTAAATTTTTATCAAAAATTTTGTTTATCAGGTTATTATAAGAAATATTTTTTGCATTTTTTATTATATTAACCATATTTATTATTATTTTTCCAGTAAGTTAATCAAATTTATTATATATACTAATAAAGATATTTATTATAATATTACCGTAATTTTCTGCAATTATTTACAAAAATACTATGAAAAAGGATTGCAAAAAGAGTAAATATATTATAAAATTGATAAAAAGAGATATTTTATGGCACATTATCTTCTTTTATATAAGCAGTTTATTTGTTTAAGGAAGGTGTTTTTTACATATGGCTATGATTATATGCGCTGAATGCGGCGCTAAAATATCAGATAAAGGCAGAGTATGCCCAAACTGCGGATATCCTGTACCACAACAAAAGGTTAATAGCCGTCCAGTTGCTAATACTGTTTTTGCTATAAGAATGGTAGCTTTAGCTCTTGGCGTTATTTTTACTATTATTTTTATTGTTGCAGCTTTTTCTACAAAACATCAGTTTGATATGGTTTTAGCCAAAAAAGACCGGCAAAATATGGGCGCAAGCTGGAGCGAACAATGGCATCAGGAAAAATACGGCGATTTGGAAACACCGGATTTATCAGTAGATTATACTGTATTATTACAAAAAGATTTTTTGTATTGCGCGCTTTATCTTTGTATTGCTCTGGTTGGTTATATAGTTGCATTGGATTTAGATAAACGTAAATTTTTAAAAACTGTAAAGCATGATGAAATGAATAATTGAATTAATAATTCATAATAAAAATATAAACCTGAGAATGCTTATAAAGATTCATCTAAACAATACTGAACAGTTTATGAATATAATAAAAAAGAGAATAGTGTCCGTGATAAAAAAAGGGGGGCGCCTGCGCAGCGCATCTTTTTATGCGCTAAAAGCAAAATAATATGTCTTTGATTTAGCCCAAGCTGATATTAAGAAACAGTTATTATTTTAAATACCAGAATCTTATTATGGCATATTATTTTGCTAAAGCAGCCATATGAAATATGGCTGCACGCAGGCGCCCCCTCTGGTTTAGCGTTATTAGTAAGCCTTGCGTATATATGGTAAAAAAATTATATTATTAAAAAACAGCCCTACAGAATATGCCAGCAGGACTGTTTTTGTTTTTGTATTACAAGTTTTAATTATTGTGATAATCATTTTCTAATTTTTGTATCTTTTTCCATTTATCTATCCATATATATCTAAAACTGTCAACTCGGTTGGTTTTATATGTATTAAAATAAATATATATAAGTAAAACTATAGGGAGAATGAGCCATAAATAATCCAATACGTTTAATAATAAGTCATTTGTATCAGTTAGTTTAACAGTTATATAAGAATAAATATATAAACAATAACATAATAAACCTAAAATAAAGCATTCATAATATTTTACACAATCATTCCATTTTTTCTTTTTACCATTTACTTCAATATCAACATTACTGATATTTTTTAATTTTTTATCCATTTTTATTGTAAAACCTTTTTTATTTTCTTTTAAAAAATCAGGATTTAAGACGGAAAAATGCCGTGTTTCCCAGTTAATGCCGTCTAAGTTAGGTTCTAAGAATACTATCATATATCCGGATAATTTCATCATGGATCTTCTGTAATATTCTATTCTAGCTGACATAGGAAGCAATATTCCAAATGGAAATAAATATAAAAATGGCAGGGGATTTTCTGATGTAAAACCAAATATAGCTCCTAATGCAGCTACTGTTACAGTAATAGTAAACGTTACTAAGGTATTATGCAGATTCATTTCATACATAATTTCTGACCGTAAAAACTCATATTCTTTTAACATAAGATTTTCTTTATTTGCTTTTTCATTTTTAGTACTGTTTACAGTATTTTCTTTTTGTTTTAACATATTTTCCACCTCCCATAAAATTTATACATCTGGATATTTATTCCATATATGTATAGCATAATAATATCACATTTTGTGTTTTAGCTCAATGATCATAAAATATATAAAAACATAGAATCTATTGGTTATTATTGCTATATGATAACCTTGAAAATAAAGTGAAAAAATGTTATTATATAGGATAATTATAAGCTTTTATACATTTTTTGTTAGAAAGGGGGATTTCCAAAAAGATGGGAATGATAACCTGTGGCGATTGTGGCCGTCCAGTATCTGACCGTGAGCTTTCATGCCCGTATTGTGGATATCCTGTTAATATGAGCATAAATAAAATGCTTAAAGAACAGAAAGCTTTAAAAAACAGCTCAAAAAGTTCAGGTAAAAACAATATAAAAAGATCATCAGATAAACATAGGACAAGCCATAGGCATGATGCATCAAGAATGCATACAAATTCAAATCAAAATGGGTACAATACCCCCAGAAAAAATACAAATCCATATAATCATAAAATGGATACATACCAATCTTTACAATCTCAGGCTGATAGATATGGTTCAGGTAATACACGTACTGTAAATGTCAGTAAAACAGTTATCCAAAATAAAAAGAAAGCTAAAAAGAAAAAGCAGCATTCAAATCTTCCCGCACTTATTATAATCGCTGTTTTATTAGTAGCTATTATCCTTTTATTTATGTATGGTGTATCATCATGTAATGCAAAAAGCATTACATATGCATCACCGGTTGAAGATGAAAATGGTATTACATATTATTCTAATAAGGATGACGGCGGAAAATTATATAAGAAAGATGAAAATAGCCCGGATGCACAGCCTGTTAAATTATCTGAATTTTGTCCGTCAGAAATATTATTGAATAATGACTGGATATATTATGTTAATAATGACAGAGATAGTAAAATATTCCGTGTAAGCAAACAAGGCCTGGATGAAACCATGGTATTTGATAGGGCTGCAAGAAATCTTGAAATAGCTGAAGGTTATCTTTTATTTGAAGATGTTAAAGCTAATTATGCCCCATATAGAATATTGCTTTCCGATATAGACGGTAAAAATTTACCTGAGGCAGTACCGGATGATGGTAGTTTTACAGCAAATACATCTAATACTGTATCAAATACTGGTTCGAGTATTTCTGATAGTGCAAGCGGTACTGATAATAATTCTTCCTCAGTTTCTCAGGATAATTCTGATAATGGAAGCTTTACTCCATCAATAAAGGTTAAAAATTCTAAACTTCCTTGGAATTTAGTGCTTGCTAATAAATATAATGCTATTGATATATCTTATGATGAAGAAATAACTTTATCTATGCTGGAGAATGGGAAAAAGTTTGATAAAAGGGCAAAAAATAAAATGAACGATATGCTTAAGGCTATGAGAACAGAACTGTCTAATTGTAATATTGAGCCTTCTTCTACATATTTAAGCGTTGCTACTCAAACAACCTATTATGAACGGGAAGTACAAAAATTAGTTGACAGCGGGATAGACCAGCAAGAAGCAGAAATCCAGGCAGCAGCTCAGGTAGCTCCGCCTGGAACATCCGATCATAATACAGGCCTTGCAGCTGATTTTAATGATGCGTCTTTATCTTTCAGCGATACTCAGGAATATACATGGCTTAAAAATAATGCGCATAAATATGGATTTATTGAACGTTATCCTAAAGATAAAGTAACGCAGACTGGATGCGAATGGCAGCCATACCATTTCCGTTATGTTGGTGAAGAAGCTGCAGCTGTTATAAAGGAAAAAAATTTATGCCTTGAAGAATATATATTTGAAACCTATCCAAATGCTGTTGTTAAAGAAGATGAATAATAAAAAAATAGTTGCTTAGCAGCTATTTTTTTATTATAGCCTGCATAATTATAAAAAATATAATTGATTAATGCTGTTGTATATAAAAAAGTGCTTTATTATATTAATAATGAATAGCATTTTTATAATCTACCTGTGTATTTATTATGATTTAGGTTTTTATTTACAATAGGTTTTATAAAATACAGGCATTTTATTTTTATATTATTTAAATTATATTTACTAATTTAATTATTATATAAAAATAATACAAGGGAAGTAAGTACAGTAAGGGAGGGGGGCGCCCGCGCAGCGCATCGTTTAGATGCGCTTAAATGCAAAATAATAGCCAATAAAGCATATGGTATAAAAAATATCAACAGGTGCTTTGTTTTGAGAATAGCGGCTTTTTATAACAAATTATTTTGCATAAAGCAACCATATTTTATATGGTTGCACGCGGGCGCCCCCTTTTTTCCTTAATCGCAGCATTTGTCCGTTATGAAATTAATTCTTTCAGTTTTTTACTGTTTTATATTCTAGAATAAGATGCTTTTACTGTTTTAAAATATATATCTGTGAATATAAAAAGTATATTTTGGTATTATTTAGGAAATAATATTTCATGAATTTTTATTAATCATATGATATAATTCCTTGGTATTTTCAGTATATTTTATAATTAATATAAATAAAGCTATATTATATTTTAATTTAAAAAAAGAGGTGCTGTTAATATTATGTTGAAAAGCTTAAAAGATAGTTTCAAGTTATATAATGGAATAGAAATACCTTGTGTTGGTTATGGAACCTATCTAACTCCTAATGGAAAAACTGCTGTTGATTCTGTTAAAGAAGCAATATGTTTAGGATATCGCCATATTGATACCGCAGCAGCTTATGAAAATGAAAAAAGTATAGGCAAAGCTATAAAAGAATGTGGAATTGATAGAAAAGATTTATTTATTACCAGTAAATTATGGAATAGTGATCAAGGATATGATTCAACGTTAAAAGCATTTGATAAAACTATGTCAGATTTAAATCTTGAATATTTAGATTTATATTTAATACATTGGCCTATAGCAAAAGGACATGAAAATGACTGGCAAATTATGAATAGGGAAACTTGGCGTGCATTTGAAAAATTATATGATGAAGGGAAAATACGTGCAATAGGAGTAAGTAATTTTAAACCACATCATATAGACTCACTTATGCAAACAGCAAAAATAGCGCCTATGGTAAATCAAATAGAACTTCATCCAGGTATGAATCAAAATGAAACGGTAGCTTATTGTAATCAGCATAATATATTAGTAGAAGCATGGGGACCATTTTCTCAAGGTATGTTATTTGGACTTGATCTTTTACAGGCGATTGCAGCTAAATATAAAAAAACTATAGCTCAAATAGCGTTGCGTTGGCATTTGCAAAAAGGTATTTTACCATTGCCTAAATCAGTTACACCTTCACGTATTGCTGAAAATGCAGATATATTTGATTTTACATTATCAGATTCTGATATGCTTTATATTGATAATCTTGATGGTCGTATTGGTTCAGGTTTGGATTCTGATGAATGTGCATTTTAATATTATGAAATAAAAAAATAAACACCTGGTATATTTAAATATATCAGGTGTTTATTTTAGTGCATATATCTTTTACTTTTTATTTTAATATGTTACAATAATTATCAAAATATAATATCAAAATTTCTATAAGTAAGAGGTGTAGCCTGATGTCAAAAACAGCTGTTATATATAAATCAAAAGGCGGGTTTAGTCAAAAATATGCAAAATGGTTAGCTGATTATTTAAAATGTGATTTGTATGATTTAAAAGATTTTACTAAATCAGATATAGATAAATACCATATATTAATATTTGGCAGCGGTGTTTATGGTAGTAAAATGCCTATAGCTAATTTTATAAATAAAAATGCTAAATATTTCAGTGGTAAAAAAATTATAGTATTTGCAGCCGGCCTTACAGCTTTAGATAATACCGAGGCTTTAGATTATATTGATAATAAAAACTTTACCGGTGATATTGCCGAACGTATCGCTATATTCCATCTGCGCGGCGGTATTGATTATAGTAAATTAAGCTATATTGAGAAAAAAGTTATGAAAATGATTTCTAAAAATATTAAGAAAAAACCTGTAGACCAATTAAATGAAACTGATAAAATTATTTCTCAATCTTATGGCGGTTTTATCGACCTAACTCAAAAATCTTATATAATGCCAATCATCGAATATATCAACGAACTTTAAAACGCGAAGTCAGGTTAGCTAAGAAATAACTAAACTGCCCGATAGCGGATCGACAATAAGAAATGCCATTTAAAACGCGAAGTTAGTTTAGCTAAGAAATAACTAAACCGCCCGGGAGCAGATCGAACAGTAAGAAATACCATATGAAACGCGAAGTTAGGTTATTTTAGAAAAGATTATGCCGTCTGGAAACCTATCAGACGGCATAATTAGTATATTGCAAGTTGCATTTTTCTAAGATAATCTAAATTACTCAAAACATAAAAGGATAATAAACTAAAATAAAAAAATCAACAGATAATGTAAAAGTACCGTTTATGGGGGGCGCCTGCGCAGCGCATCCAAAGGATGCGCTTTACGCAAAATAATTTCTTAAATATTTAGGCTGGGTTATAAAAAAAACTAATTTTACTTAAATACTCAGTATCTTTTATTTAACAAATTATTTTGCATTTGGCAACCATATTTCATATGGTTGCACGCAGGCGCCCCCTTTTTACAGTAACGGTAGCAGTATAATATATATAATCAAAAAGTTTTCCTATAAAAGAATGAATCAGATGTCTAAATTATAAATATACTTATTTTTATCATTTAATTTTTGATTAAGTGAGATTTGATTTATTATTTACACCATGATTTATTTAAACATATAATAGCTTGTTTTATTTCAGATAAATCCATACCAGAATACCCCATGATCACTGTATTATGGGGATAATTTTTTATATTGCCAAAATAATATTCTGATAAGCCATAAACTCTAACATTATTTTCTATAGCTGATTTAATTAAAGCTTTTTCATTCATATTATTATTTATTTTTATTAACAGATGCAAACCGGAATCTTGTCCTTTTATTTCACATATTTTTCCTAAATTACTATTATTGATTTCATTTATAAGAAAATCACGCCTTAATTTATAAATATTGCGCATACGGCTTATATGGCGCTCAAAATAACCTTTTTCTATAAATTTTGCTAATGTTAATTGTTCTATTACAGGTACTGTGGAAGAATAAAATAATAAATTATTAAGATAATATTCCAGTAATTTTATAGGCAATACCATATAACTTATTCTAAAAGATGGAGCAAGGCTTTTTGCAAAAGTATTCATATATATAACCTTATCATATTTATCAAGGCTTTGCAGAGCAGGAATAGGACGGCCAGAAAATCGAAATTCACTATCATAATCATCTTCAATTATATACCTATTATCATTTTCCATAGCCCAATTTAATAATTCTGCTCTGCGTGTTATAGGCATAACAATACCTAAAGGGAAATGATGCGATGGAGTTATATGTATTATATTTGTATCACTATTAATTAAATAGTTCATATCAATGCCATAATTATCCATAGCATGATAATTTGTTTTTACATCATTCATAGCAAATATTTTAGCTGTTTTATGATATCCAGGATTTTCTACGCCATATATATTTTTACGACCTAATAACTGTATAATTAACCCTGTTAAATATTCTGATCCAGCTCCAATTATTATTTGTTCTGGCTTTGCTTTTATTCCGCGGAAACTATATAAATAATCAGCTATTTGCTGTCTTAAACCATATATACCTAATGGATCAGTTTTACTAAGCAATTGCGCGCTGCGTTCAGATAAAACCTCTCTAGTTAACCTAGCCCAGGTATCAAATGGAAATTGCGTAGTATCTACTACATTTGTTTTAAAATCATATTTATATTCCTGTAAGTGTTCTGTATGATAATTAATACTATTGGTATTATGATTTTCTTTATTTTTATTATAATTATTATAAATATTAAAATTATGATCAATTTTATTTATATAAAACCCGCTTTTTGGACGTGAAGTTATATAACCTTCAGCTATAAGCTGAGAATATGCAGCGCCCACTGTAATTACACTGATTTTTAAATGAGAAGATAATTGGCGCTTAGACGGCAGTTTTTGATTAGCTTTAAGTTTACCCTGTTCAATATCCCGGCGGATAAAATGGTAAAGCTGTTCATATAGAGGAATTTTACTTTTATTATTTAATATATATGTAAGCATAATAAATCACCATATTAATAATTTTTAAATTTATATAATTCATAAAAAACAGGATAATTAAAGTAATTAAACCAATATTTATAAATAGATGCTAATTTATCGTTAAGTTTATATTATAAATTACATAGGTTACTATTATAAAGTGTATTTTTATATTAATTAATAAACGTTTACCAGCACAAGTAGCGATACAATAAAATAGGGGCGCCCGCGCAGCGCATCGTTTAGATGCGCTAGCTGCAAAAGGATATTATTTATAAACACATATTAACATAGGAAACAAACATTTTCTTAATAAACTTATGTTTTGTTTAACATATCCTTTTGCAGGAGCAACTGTATAAATTTTATACAGTTGCCCGCGGGCGCCCCTACTAATACGCTGCCTTGGTTAGTTTATTGATACCTTTGTTACGATTCAGTATATTTCGTTATAATACTATAAGATAAAGTTGTTTATATATATTAATATTTGAAATTAATCAGACAATATGTATTTATTCAATTTTATTACTCTTAACTTATGTATTTATTAACAGAAAAAACAATCAAATTTTATATTTTATCTTCTTTTAATAACTATTTGCAATTATTTTCATAATGTTTTACAATATAAAAAAACAATTAATTTTATGTTGATTTTAGGGGTTGTATAATATGTTTTCACGCCATAAAGAAAATAATATTTCAAAATTAAATACAATAGAAAAACAGCCGTTTATACAAAAGCTTTTATATATTGTATTTTTTGTTGTACTGCTTTTTTACATATATAATTGTATTATGTTTACTGCTACACACACTTCATATCGAGTATTATTTTCTGGTGTGTTTATGCTTGCCGGTTATATTATTTTAATTAAAGGCGCACAAAAATTGCAATCATTTGGTGAAATATATCTTCGTATTGGATTAATTTTATTTTCTGTTATTTTATATACTATATGGGGAATTTATGCCAATACAGAACCTGTAAGCGACTATGAAGTTCTTATTGAAGGGGCTAACAAAGTATTAGATGGTACTTTCCCTGAATTATCATTTGATAAAACTAATTATTTTTATTTCTTTAATTATCAAATAGGTTATTCATTATATCTTGCTGGTATAATGAAATTATTTGGCCAAAGTTTAATAGTTCTAAAAATTTCGGAAATTATTGTTTTAGCTTTAACTAATTATATAATTTATCTTATAGGACGTAAATTATATAATTCGCTAACCGGTATTATAGCTTCAATAGTATATACAACTTTACTTTTTAATATAGCTGGTTCTTCTATTATTAATAATCAGCATATATCGTCATTGCTTATTGTGTTAGCAATATACCTATTTATAGATGAACATAAAATCTGGAAAAAAATATGTGTTGGTATATGTCTTGCATTAAGTTATATTTTGCGTCCTAATGCTGTTGTTATATTTATATGTATTTTCGCCTTTATAATATATGATCTTATAAGAAAAGGTTTTAAACCTTGGAAAAAATATCTTATTTCCAGTGTATGTATAATTTTATCATTTATCATACCTTTAGCTGCTATTGATAAATTAGTTGTTTATTCAGGATTAGCGCCATCATCTTTAACAGTTAATAATGTGCCTTATTATAAATTTATCTATGGCTTTCAGCCTTCTTTTGGTATATTTCATATTCCGCTTGAAAGCGCATGGAAAACCTCTATTTATTTTGATCTTGAACAAGTAAATTTTGATTATGATAAATATAATCAAATGTGTAAAGATTATATTATTGATCAATATACTAATAACACAAAGCATACTATAAGTGAAGTTATACATAAATTAGAACGGTTTACAGGAGCTCCAGATAATCAAATAATATATGCTGGTTCAAAGGTACATAATGATAATAATAATGCAATTGCAGAACGGTTTATAAATTCGGTTGGATATGAACAATATTTATTATTAATTATAGCAAGTTTTATTACAATAATAATTTTTCTATTTTCAAAATTACGAAATAAAAAAATTATCCTTGACAATGACTATATGTCTTTATTTATGATTATTTTCCTTTTATATTTCTTTGCTCATATTTTTGTTGAAACTCAAACTAGATATAGATATGAACAATATATTGTTTTAACATTATTATGCGCGCCTTTATTAACAAAGACATATCAATTTATCATGAATAAACTAGATAAAAATAAGTGACTGTATCCAACAACAGCGGATAACCTTTTATAAGGGGATCCGCTGTTTTTTTATAGCATAAACTATAGAAAAATTTTAAACTATTTATATTTACATCAAATTTAATAAATATATTCTATTTTAATTTTAATAAGCTGTTGATTTTAAAAATATAATTAATATAAACTGATATTATTAAAAATATAAAAACTGATAATTTACATAATATCAATTTGCGATATAATGATAACAATATAAAAATATAAAGTCAAGATAAAAAGTTAGGAGGAAATATTATGGCAAATGATAGATATGAACTTAATAAACAATTAGCACAAATGTTAAAAGGCGGAGTTATTATGGATGTAACTACACCAGAACAGGCAAAAATAGCAGAAGCTGCGGGAGCATGTGCGGTTATGGCTCTTGAACGTATTCCAGCTGATATCAGGGCAGCGGGAGGAGTATCACGTATGAGCGATCCAAAGATGATAAAAGGCATACAAAATGCAGTATCAATACCTGTTATGGCAAAGGTTAGGATAGGACATTTTGTAGAAGCTCAAATTTTACAGGCAATAGAAATTGATTATATAGATGAAAGCGAAGTATTATCTCCAGCTGATGATATATATCATATAGATAAAACAAAATTCAATGTACCTTTTGTATGCGGTGCTAAAGATTTAGGCGAAGCTTTAAGAAGAATAAGCGAAGGGGCTTCTATGATACGTACAAAAGGCGAACCAGGTACAGGAGATGTTGTACAGGCAGTTAAACATATGCGCCTTATAAACAGCGAAATAAGCCGTGTAAAGGCATTAAGAGAAGATGAATTATATGAAGCAGCTAAACAATTAGCAGTACCATATGATTTAGTTAAATATGTCCATGATAACGGTAAATTGCCTGTAGTAAATTTTGCAGCAGGCGGAGTTGCTACTCCGGCAGATGCCGCGCTTATGATGCAGTTGGGCGCTGAAGGCGTATTTGTAGGATCAGGTATTTTTAAATCAGGTGATCCAGCAAAACGAGCAGCTTCTATTGTAAAAGCTGTTACTAATTATAACGACGCGGATATAATAGCTCAGGTTTCGGAAGATTTAGGCGAAGCTATGGTTGGTATAAACGAACAGGAAATTGAATTGCTTATGGCTGAAAGAGGTAAATAAATTTTAAATGATATATTAAATAAAGATATAATAGTTTAGATAAAGATATATTAGTTAAAATTTTTATATTAAAGTTGATATTTATCTTAATATGCAAAATTATATTAAATTGTTTATTTTCAAATTTTTAAAGTAAAATATACCTATTATATCAAAGGTCAGTAGGGCGCCTGCGGGCCGCCATATTTTATATGGCGGCTATATGCAAAATAATTTATCCTATGAGGATATTGCTTTCATTGATAGATCTTAGATATATAATTTCATATTATATACATTATAAGTTATTATTTTGCATCCAAGCGCATCTTTGATGCGCTTGCGCAGGCGCCCTAATTCAGTCTAATTCGGCACAGGCACCTATATATTTTGTTTATATAAGTATAAGAGAGATAATATATTAAAACAATAAATAAGCTACAGAAATAATATAATATGCAGATTTATAGGTTTGATATTAAAATAAATCTTTACGGGATTAGGAATAATAAGACAAAATAATTCCTATTGAAAGGATAGAGTAATAAAGGATCAGCAGGATACAGCCAGGCGTAAAGTTTTTGGGGATACCTAAGGGGGATTTTTATAAGAAAGCCTTACTAAGGCGGAGCAATAAGACAGGGAAGACGGTTGTTTAGGTAAAAAGCGAGATTAAGTGAATATGAACATACGGCCAAACATAAAGTTTTTGGGGATGCCTAAGGGGGATTTTTATAAGAAAAGCCTTACTAAGGCGGAGCGATAAGACAGGGGAGACGATTGTTTAGGTAACAGGTTAATAAAGGGAATATGAACATACGGCCCAACGTAAAGTTTTTGGGGATACCTAAGGGGGATTTTTACAAAAATCCCCCTTAGGGGAAGGAGAAAAGATGAAGATAGGAATATTGGCGGTACAAGGTGCGTTTATTGAACATAAGAATATGCTGAACAGGTTAGGTATAGAAAGCTTTGAGATAAGGCAAAAACGGGATATAAATAGGGAAATGGATGGGCTTATATTACCAGGAGGAGAAAGTACTACTATGGGTAAATTATTACATGATCTTGATTTATATGAACCTATCAGTAAACTTATTAATAGTGGTTTTCCGGTATTTGGCACATGTGCGGGACTATTATTATTAGCAAAAAAGATTAGTAATGATGAGAGAATATATTTTGCAAGTATGCCCATTATAGCACGCCGCAATGCATACGGCAGGCAATTAGGAAGCTTTAATGCCTATGCACAGTTTGATTCAGTTGGAGAGATACCAATGGTATTTATCCGTGCGCCATATATTGAATCGGTATATGATAATACTGAAATTTTATCGCAAGTTGATGGGAAAATAGTTGCGGCAAAATATAACAATCAGCTTGTAACAGCTTTTCATCCGGAATTAACAGATAATACTGCTGTACATGAATATTTTATTGATATGATTAATAATAAAAATAGTTAAAACGTTTTTACGTTTATAATAAAACTACCGATTTTAGGAATCTAAGAGTGGGCGCCTGCGTACAACCATATTATATATGGTTGTTGTATGCAAAATAATTTTATCTATTAAGATGCGATTCTTAAAACAAAATCTAAGCTTATATTTTCATCATATTTTATTTTATCAGCTATTATTTTGCATTCTTGGCGTATCTTAATAGATACGCCTCGCAGGCGCCCACTCTTTTCTTAAACGGGATTTTTGTCTTTAACGTGCATTTTATTTAAAATTCTATATTAAATACAGTATAAAAGTCTCATAATGTATCATGATACATTATGAGTAATAAAAAAGATAAAAATATAAATAAAGTACCCGCAGTTATATTTATTACTAAACATAACTGCGGGTATTGTTTATCTACTACGAATTTTTATGAATTATGCGAATGGATTTTCTGTTGGATAGAGCACTCCCTTAGGCTGATTGTATGCAATATCCGATACACCGATAAATTTCATAACTTCATATAAAGTTTTGCCGATCTTAGCAAAAGCAACAGCGCCATGATGTGGATAACCTCTTTCAATGAGAACATGGCGATAGAAACGGCCCATTTCAGGAATAGCAAATACACCGATGCCGCCGAATGAACGAGTAGCAACAGGAAGTATTTCGCCATGAGCGATATAAGAACGGAGAACGCTGTCAGAACCGCCCTGTACACGGAAGAAGGTAATATCGCCTGGTTTAAGGTCGCCTTCAAGAGTACCGCGGGTGATATCTGGTTCACCGTCTGGCTCAAGGGAACGTTTCATAATGAGCTGATAACCCATATTAGGTTTTGTAAGATGGCATGCAGGTGTATTACCGCAATGGAAGCCCATAAATGTATCGTTAAGTTTATAATCATATTTACCCTTGATATCTTCTTCATAAATATCAGCAGGAACACTGTTATTTATATCGAGAAGTGTTGGAGGGATAAGAGATGCACATGTAATAATATATTCAGATATAGCGCCGTACATATCAACTTCGCAGGATACCGGGATACCACGGGATACAAGACGAGAGTTAACATAGCAAGGTACGAATTTAAATTCAGTCTGGAATGCTGGCCAGCATTTATTAGCAAATGCAGCATATTTGGAAGCACCAAGATTTTCTTCCATCCAGTCTAAAAGTGTTAATTCATATTGTGCAAGACGTGGGAGAATACCGGAATATTTATTGCCAGCGCCCAATTCAGCAGCCATTTCATCTACTAAAGCTGGGATACGTTTGTCGTTATCATGTTTTCTGTAAGCAACAAGAAGATCAAGTTCGGAATTTTCCTGTACAGTAATACCCATATCATACATAGGTTTAATTGGAGCATTACATGCAAAGAAGTTAAATGGTCTTGGACCAAAACCGAACAATTTGAGGTTGCGTAAACCAATGATGCAGCGTGCAATTGGCACGAATTCAGCGATCATTTGAGCAACTTCAGAAGCTGTTCCTACAGGATATTCAGGAATATAAGCTTTAAGGCCTCTTAATTTGAGATTATAGCTAGCGTTAAGCATACCACAGTAAGCATCGCCACGTCCATTATACATGTCTTTGCCGGATTCTTCAGCAGCAGCAACATACATAGTAGGGCCGTCAAAATTCTTTGTGATAAGAGTTTCTGGACCTTCTGGACCAAAGTTACCTAAATATATAACAACGGCATTACAGCCGGCAGCCTTGATTTCATCAAGAGCTTTAAGAGCATCGCTTTCATTTTCATTTTCAACTATAGTTTGGACTTCAAAAGCATCAATGCCAAGCTTTTTTATTTCTTCCATTAACGCAATTCTACGTTTATGAGATAATTCCATAGGGAAGCAGTCGCGGCTAACCGCTACAACACCAAGCTTGACTTCAGGAACATTAACCATGATAATCTCCTCCTAAATTTATGTAGATAAACTAAATTTTTAATTGCGAATCTATCGCTATGCCTTAATTATATCGCGGATTGTCCAATATTGCAATTAAAATTATTATGAATAAATAAATTTGTCCAAAAATTTACAAAAAGTTTATTATCCTTTATACATATTTTGCAGTATACGAAATATTTAAAAGAGATTTTTAATAAAAAATGTGCACGGGCAAAATTTCATTTTTATATTATAGATTTTTCGGCGTATGATGGAAAATATATCGCCATCATACGCCTTGTTTATTTAAAAACCCCGCCTGTCCTATTAATATGGTTTATTGGGGATAATTATGCTTATTTTTATTTATATGTTAAGTATAATTTTAGCAAAAGTATTTTAAGTAATGTTAAAAGTGATATGGATAGCTGCACTTCACTGTTGGGAAAGCTTATATAAAATATGATTTTGTTGATTTGATATGATTAATGGGTTTGTTTTACTTTAAAATACTATATATTATCCTAAATCAAACAATATATAGAAATATACATTAAAATATTAAAGAAAACATTTAAGGTTACGTTACCTTAAAAGTGGGGGCGCCTGCGTGCAGCCATATTTCATATGGCTGCCAAATGCAAAATAATTTGTTAAATAAAAGTAACTGAGTATTTAATATAATATTAGTTTTCCTTATTAACTCAGCCTGAGTATTAAGAAATTATTTTGCGTAAAGCGCATCTAAAGATGCGCTGCGCAGGCGCCCCCATAAACGGTACTTTTACATTATCTGTTGCTTTTTATACTAGATTTATTATTTATTAATTTGTCTTGAGTAATTTAAATTATCTTAGGAAATACAAACATAATTAATAATCAATGCAAATAACTTAAAGCAGAATAATTACCGGTACAGCAAAGGGGGGTGCCCGCGGCCAACCATATTTTAATATGGTTGGCTAAAGCAAAATAATTCATTATTTAAAGATACTGCTTTTGAGAAAATAATTTGTTTTTCCTCTATGCCCGGCTTTATTATTTAGCTATTATTTTGCATTAAGCGCATCAAAGATGCGCTCGCGGGCGCCCCCCTGGATTAACCTTACCGGAAAGGTTGCTTGCGATTATATTATGTTATTATATTTTCTGGAATAAAAAGTTGTAAATTTACAAGAATATGTATTTACGGAATTTACAAAATATCATAGGTTTTCTAAAGCAGTTCTTACAGCTTCAATAACAAAGGTCGAAAAAGTACAATTTTTATTTTTAATAGCCTGTTTAATTTTATTTATTATATCATTAGGGAAACGGATAGTTTTACTTGTTGCTGGAGGTATTGAAGGTATTTTAAATTTTAACATAATATCTACACACAATCTTTATATTATTTTTTAAGATCTATTATCCGAAAAATAATATATCATAATCTTAGCGTGTTAAATAAATTTTAGATACAATTTATCTAAAATTTATTTATAAGGCGATCATATGGAGAATATATTTTGCGAAAATGACTTTTGTATTTATTAGGAAAAAATAAATGCTTATGCCAATATATAAATTTAAATGCTTCAGGTATATGTATGAATGCAATTCAGGTAAATATTGAATAAGAAATACTTTATAAAAACAGAAAAGAATTATTAAACAAATATAAAATAGATGAAAATGATATTAGAGAATAAAAAATTAGGCCTGGAGCAAATATGTACTCCAAGCCTTGTATAAGAAAACATGAAAAATATAGATACCACTAACGCGGGAGCAAAGATAAACATAAAGGCAGGGTATAAGGTGCGGCTTGGCGCCAGACCCTGTCTGATGGAAAGCGTTGGAAAAATATATACCCGCTGCAAACGCGGGAGTATAGATAAATAAAAAATTAGATTTGGAGCGCGAATTGGCGCCAGACCCTGTCTGATGGAAAGCGTTGAAAAAATATATACCCGCTTCAAACGCGGGAGCATAGATAAATAAAAAATCAGATTTGGAGCGCGGCTTGGCGCCAGACCCTGTCTGGTGCAGGCGTTCATAACGGTATTCTAAAAAATCTGTATGAAATCGTTTTTGGTAGCAGTCAAGTTATATTTGATCAAATCAATTTAATGTTATGAATAATAGTATATTGACAAAAAATACTTGTTTGCGGATGCCTTCCAGATAAGAAAATTTCCAATATATTTTTCTAGTTATGAACCGACGATAGTACCGCCATTGGGATGAAGTACCTGACCGGTCATATAACTTCCATCCTCCGAAGCAAGAAAGACATAACAAGGCGACACTTCGCATGGCTGTCCTGCCCGCATCATTGGTACCTGTGACGTTTTTGTGCCAAAGGTTCTTACTTCTTCCGCTGAATAAGATGAAGGAATCAATGGCGTCCAAATAGGACCAGGCGCTACAGCATTGACTCTGATCCCTTTTTCTGCAAGCGAAAGTGACAATGATCTTGTTAAAGCTACAATTGCACCTTTGGTTGAACTATAATCAATTAAATCCTTATTACCTTCATATGCAGTGACAGAGGTTGTATTAATAATAGAACTTCCTTTTTTCATATACGGCAGTGCATACTGGATTAAATAGAAAAAGGAGAACACATTATTTCGAAAGATAAATTCAAGCTGTTCATGGGAAATATCCAATATGTTTCGCTGTATAAATTGAAACGCATGATTATTGACAAGTATATCAAGCGATCCAAAGCAATGTATTGTTTTTTCTACACAGCTTTTCGCAAATTCTGGATTTTTTAAGTCTCCCTTTATAAGTAGGCATTCACCGCCAATCTGTCTGATTTTTTCAGCAGTTTCATTTGCGTCTCGGTCTTCATTATAATAAACAATAGTAACTTTGGCGCCTTCTTTTACAAAATCATAGGCGATTGCTCTACCGATTCCACTGTCACCACCGGTGATCAGTGCGGTCTTTTTTTCCAGCTTTCGACGAGTCTTACAGCATTCACTCATAGGCAGTGGAGTCATAATATATTCCAGTCCTGGTTGCTTGTCTTGATGTTGCGGTGGAAATCCAACAGGAAAACTACAGCGGTTTTTTTGATTATAATAATTGTTTTGATTCATAATATCATCCCTCCATTTATTATAATATTCATAACCTTTAAAAAAGTTATAAGAAAAATCATCATATTCCCCTTGCTTTTTTATATCAAGATTCTATAAAAAGAGATAAACCCTAAATATGGCTTAAATACAGTATTTACAAATTAAAAAAGAGATTGAAATTTGGATATTTCATTTTTTGACTTCCAAATTTCCACCTCTATTTATAGAGAAATTATCAATAAAAAAGATATCCGCCATAAACGCGGGAGCATAGTTAGATAAAAAAACTGGACCTGGAGAGAGAATTGGCGCCAGGTACTGTCTTATGGAAAGCGTTGACCAAATATATACCCGCTGCAAACGCGGAGTAAAGATAAATATACAAACAGTGCCTAAAGCGAGGCTTGAGAGCTGAGACACTCGACAAAACGGGAATAAAGAGAATATAGAGACTAGGATTAAGGTGCGGCTTGCGGGAAGAGAAACTCGGCAAACGGGGAAGTAAAGATAAATATAGAGATCATATTTGAAGCATGGTTTATGTGTTGAAATTCTCGATGACGCGAACATAAAATTTACAAAAAAAGAAAAGCTTCGAATGTGGCTTGTGTATAAGGGATTTTAGCGTTGCAGGCGCCCCCGCAAAAGGCAGTAGCGACAGTGAGCCGTTGCGAAGACGTTTACAACCGAGCAGGTGAGCTAAGAGCGGCTGGAGTGAAATTATAGGATTTGGAAAACTAATCACAATCGCTATAGTTTATTTTAAGCGATATAATGAACTTAGGAAGGCAATAAGAGATGAGCACACAATCTTTTTTTAAGCGGCGCAGCTATTATATCAAAACAATTATTTTAATGAAGGACTTTGCTTAGTCTGTAGCGGTATATAAGATACTAGTGCAGCCAACAATTATCCTTAATTATCAGTTGGCAATAGATACAAACAATTTATTTCTCAATATTTTCGAACAATAAACAAATTTGGATTTCTGGGTATTGTAGCATCAAGTATTAGAATTAAGCTTAATTGCCAAATTGAGAGCTTTAGGACAGATTAAGATGGATATGTAGATATAACGCAAATAATCTATCATATGATTAGGTGTGGCTTTGTTCATAACTGTGCTATTGAAAATTCTATTATTTTTTCAGACCGAACTATAATTAAGAAATTATGAGCAAAACAAATTAATTATCCTTCGATCTTTGATATGGGGATTGATTGCCGCAATGAATGAAGATGCCGTAGAATCATAAAAAAATGGGTAAGTCCTATAGGACTTACCCATAGCTGGGGTAGCAGGATTTGAACCTACGAATGACGGAGTCAAAGTCCGTTGCCTTACCGCTTGGCGATACCCCAATATAAAAATTTTAAAAAGGGTGGATGATCGGAGTCGAACCGACGGCCTCCAGAGCCACAATCTGGCGCTCTAACCAACTGAGCTACATCCA
>JABLTR010019894.1_pt1 | contig 22948 bp, 16 predicted proteins | sample 7160071 | NCBI WGS metagenome assembly JABLTR01 (sample SAMN14651230, study PRJNA627086) | human gut metagenome | isolation source: feces | host: Homo sapiens | reverse complement strand
CGCCTAGCGGCGACAGCGTCTCGGCTGCCGCCTCGGTCGGACGCAGGGCAACCTCCCACCGGGACGTAGCGGCCCCGAAGGGAGAGCCAAGTCTCGCCTCCCCCTTTGGGGGGCGCTGGTGCCCAGTGGGCACCGTTCAGCGCTTGACCGAGCCGGCAGGCGAGAGTGTCATGCCAAAGGCATGACGGAGAGGGCAAAATCTGGCTTTGTTACCCAGCTTTCGGGAAGCCACCTTCTCGGTACGCCGCCGTTCGGGAAAAACGCTGCGCTGTTTCCCTAGCTTTCTTCCTGCGCTGCGCGTCTAGTAAGGGCAAGACCGTGGGGCGCTGCCCCACACCCCGCAGCTTTTGAAAAAGCTGGCAAAACTTTTACGCTCGCTTCGCTCGGCCTACCCGGGCACTGGTTCCCCTTATTTTTTCAACCCTTGGATGCGCTCCATGGCCTCCACGGTCTTCTGGGCGTCGCCAAAGGCGGTCAGGCGGAAGTAGCCCTCGCCGTTCTTGCCAAAGCCCTCGCCGGGGGTGCCCACAATCTCCGCGTTGTGCAGCAGGTAGTCAAAGTACTCCCAGCTGCCCATGCCGTCCGGGCACTTCAGCCAGATATAGGGGGAGTTGGTGCCGCCGGTGAACCACACGCCCATCTTCTGGAAAGCGTCCATCATCACCTTGGCGTTGTTCTGGTAGTAGGCGATGGTCTCCCGAATCTGCTTCTGGCCCTCTGCGGTGAACACCGCGGCGGCGGCCCGCTGGGTGATGTAGCTGGTGCCGTTGAACTTGCAGCCCTGGCGGCGCTGCCACAGCTTGGAGACCTGCACCCCGTCCATCACCAGCTCCTTGCGGATAACGGTGTAGCCGCAGCGCATGCCGGTAAAGCCGGCAGTCTTGGAGAAGGAGCAGAACTCAATGGCGCACTTCTCCGCCCCGGGGATTTCAAAGATGCTGTGGGGCAGGCCCGGCTCGGTGATGAAGGCCTCGTAGGCGGCGTCAAACAGGATGACGGCCTTCTGCTCCAGGGCGTAGTCCACCCAGGCCTGCAGCTGCTCCTTGTTGTAGGTGGCGCCGGTGGGGTTGTTGGGGGAGCACAGGTAGATGATGTCCGCCTGCACGCTGGGGTCGGGCAGGGGCAAAAAGCCGTTTTGCTCGTTGGCGTCCATGTAGGCGATGTTCCGGCCGGAGATGATGTTGGTATCCACATACACAGGGTACACCGGGTCGGGCACCAGCACGGTGTTGTCCACGTCGAACAAATCCACAATGTTGCCCACGTCGCTCTTGGCGCCGTCGCCCACAAACACCTCGGAGGGGTCCATGTCCACGCCGAAGTTCTTGTAGTAGTTGGCGATGGCCTCCCGCAGGAAGGGGTAGCCGTCGCTGTCGGGGGAGTAGCCGTGGAAAGTCTCCTTGTGTGCCTGCTCCTCGGTGGCCTGGTGCATGGCCTCAATGACGGCGGGGGCCAGGGGCATGGTCACGTCGCCAATGCCCATTTTGATGATCTTGTTGTCGGGGTGCTCCTGGGTGTAGGCGGCCACCTTCTTGGCGATGGTGACAAACAGGTAGCTCTGCTGCAGGTTCTGGAAATTGCCGTTCAGCTTCATCTTTTCTCGTTCCTTTCCCTTAGGATAGTTGGTTCTCCTGGTGTGCCAGGTTTATTTTTTCTCCCGGTTTTCCCGGTAGGCCACGGCGGCGCCGATAAAACCTTTAAACAGGGGATGGGCGCGATTGGGCCGGGACTTGAACTCCGGGTGGAACTGCCCCGCCACGAAGAAGCTGTTCTGGGGCAGCTCTACCGTTTCCACAATGCGGCCGTCGGGGCTGGTGCCGCTGATGACCATGCCCGCGGCTTCCACCGTCTCCCGGTAGTCGTTGTTGAACTCGTAGCGGTGGCGGTGGCGCTCGTGAATCAAGTCCTTGCCGTAGCACGCCATCATCCTGGTGCCGGGCTTGATTTGGCAGGGGTAGCTGCCCAGGCGCAGGGTGCCACCCTTGTTGATGTTCTTGTTCTGGTCGGGCATAAAGTCGATGACCTTGTGCAGGCCGTACTCGTCAAACTCGCCGGAGTTGGCGTCCTTGATGCCGCAGACGTTCCGGCAGAACTCGATGACGGCGATCTGCATCCCCAGGCAGATACCCAGGTAGGGCACGTTGCTCTCCCGGGCGTACTTGGCGGCCAGCACCATGCCCTCGATGCCCCGGTTGCCAAAGCCGCCGGGGATGATGACGCCGTCGGCGTCCCCCAGGCGGGAGGCCACGTTCTCCTCGGTGAGCGTCTCGGAGTCCACCCAGTCAATCTCCACCCGGGCGCTGTGGTCGTAGCCCGCGTGGCGCAGGGCCTCCATCACGGAGAGGTAGGCGTCGTGGAGCTTCACGTACTTGCCCACCAAGGCGATGCGCACCAGCTTCTTCCGGCTGCGGATTTTGTCCACCATGTGGAGCCACTCGCTCATGTCCGGCTCGGGGGTTTCCAGGCACAGCTCCCGGCAGACGATCTCGGAGAAGTGGCTTTTCTCCAGCATGATGGGCGCCTCGTACAGCACGGGGATGGTCAGGTTCTCAATGACGCAGTCGGGCCGCACGTTGCAGAACAGGGCAATCTTGTGGAAGATGCTGGGGTCGGTGATGGGCTCGTCGGTGCGCAGCACGATGATGTCCGGCTTGATGCCCATGCTTTGCAGCTCCTTGACCGAGTGCTGGGTGGGCTTGGACTTGTGCTCCCCGGAGCTTTTCAAATAGGGCACCAGCGTGACGTGGATGAACAGGGAATTTTCCTCCCCCACCTCTTGGGCCACCTGGCGGATGGCCTCCAGGAAGGGCTGGCTCTCAATGTCGCCGGCGGTGCCGCCGATCTCCGTGATGACCACGTCGGCGTTGGACTTCTGCCCCACGCTGTAGATAAAGCTCTTGATCTCCGAGGTGATGTGGGGGATGACCTGGATGGTCTCCCCCAAATACTCGCCCCGGCGCTCCTTGTTCAGCACGTTCCAGTAGACCTTGCCGGTGGTCAGGTTGGAGAACTTGTTCAAGTCCTCGTCGATGAACCGCTCGTAGTGGCCCAAATCCAGGTCGGTCTCCAGGCCGTCCTCGGTGACGTACACCTCCCCGTGCTGATAGGGGCTCATGGTGCCGGGGTCCACGTTGATGTAGGGGTCCAGCTTTTGGGCGGCCACCTTCAGGCCCCGGGCCTTGAGCAGGCGGCCCAGGCTGGCGGCGGTGATGCCCTTCCCCAAGCCGGAGACAACGCCCCCGGTGACAAAAATAAACTTAGCCAATTCCAATTCCCTCCTTGTATCCTTTATACGTTTACCGTGCCCTCAAACACGGTGACGGCTTCGCCGGTCATCCACACGCGGCTGCCCTCCACGCGGATGGTCAAATCCCCGCCGCGCAGCTTTACCACAATGTCCTCCCCTTCTTTGCAGCGGCCGCAGAGGATGGCCGCCACCGCGCTGGCGCAGGCGCCGGTGCCGCAGGCCATGGTCTCGCCGCTGCCACGCTCCCACACCCGCATCTTCAAGGTGCGGCTGTCCAGCACCTGGATGAACTCGGTGTTCACCCCCTGGGGGAACAGGGGGTCGTGCTCAAACAGGGGGCCGATTTCCGGCAGGTCCAGCCCGTCGGGATCCTCGCCGAAGATGACGCAGTGGGGGTTTCCCATGGAAATGCAGGTGATTTCGTAAATCCCCCCGGCCACCTCCACGTTCTGGCCCACCACCCGCTCCCCGGGCAGCGCCACCGGGATTTCCCCCGGGGTGAGGATGGCGTCGCCCATGTCCACGGTGACGGACACAGCCTGGCCGTTTTCCGCGTGGACGCGGCAGGTCTTTATGCCGCTGAGGGTTTCGATGTGCAGCTCCTCCTTGTGGGCGATGCGGTGGTCAAAGACGTACTTTGCCACGCAGCGGATGCCGTTGCCGCACATTTTGCCCTCGCTGCCGTCCAGGTTGAACATGCGCATTTTGGCGTCGGCCACGCCGCTGGGGCAGATGAGAATCACCCCGTCGCCCCCAATGCCCTTGTGCCGGTCGGAGAGGCGGACAGCCAAAGCCGCCGGGTCCTCCACCTGCTCCTCAAAGCAGTTGATGTAGATGTAGTCGTTGCCGCAGCCGTGCATTTTGGTAAAGCGAAGTGTGCCCATAGCGTTCCCCTTTCCTGTTTTTCTGGATGAAATCTACAAAGGACTTTCCAAGGCGTGGGAAAGTCCTTTGTGCTGTTGCATTTTACGGGAGGGTTACACCTCTACCACGCCGTCGTAGACCTTCTCGGCCTTGCCGGTCATCAGGACGCGCTCGTCGGTGTAGTGGATCTTCAGCTCGCCGCCCTTGAGGATGACGCGGATATCCTTGCCCTTCTCGCAGTAGCCGTTGAGGGTGGCGGCCACCACCGCGGCGCAGGTGCCTGTGCCGCAGGCCATGGTCTCGCCGCTGCCGCGCTCCCAGATGCGGGCCTTTAAGGTGTGCTGGTCAATGACCTCCACAAACTCCACGTTGACCCGGTCGGGGAACATGGGGTCGTGCTCGAACTTGGGCCCCAAATCCTCCAAATCCAGCTTGTCCACAGAGGGCACAAACACGGTGCAGTGGGGGTTGCCCATGGAGCAGCAGGTGATGCGGTACACGTTGCCGCCAATGGAGATAGGCTTGTTGACCACCTTCTCCCCCTCCAGCCGGACGGGGACCTTCTCCGGGGCCAGCTCGGCCTTGCCCATGTCCACCGTGACCTTGGAGACCAGGCCGTTTTTGGTGATGACGGTGCACTCCTTCACGCCGGACTTGGTGTCGATGTGGAGGACATGCCGGCCCTCGCCCACCTTCTGGCCCTTGGCGATGCCGTTGTCAAAGAGGTACTTGGCCACGCAGCGGATGCCGTTGCCGCACATCATGCCCTCGCTGCCGTCCAGATTGAACATGCGCATCTGAGCGTCGGCCACATCGCTGGGGCAGATGAGGATGACGCCGTCGCCGCCCACGCCGTTGTGCCGGTCCGAGAGGAAGATGGACAGGAACTCGGGGGAGGACACGGTGTTCTCCTTGTCGAAGAGGTTGATATAGATATAGTCGTTGGAGCAGGCGGACATCTTGGTGAACTTCAGCTTCTGCTTGCGCTCCTTCAAGTTGTTGATGTCGATAATCTCCGTGTTCTCCGGGGTGTAGCGGCTCATCAGGGAGTCGGCCAGAGCGTTGGCGGTGTCCAAAGCCGTCAGGCAGGGGATGCCCAGCAGGCTTGCCTTGCGGCGGATCTTCACGCTGTCCCGGGCGGGGTTGCGGCCCTTGGCGGAGGTGGAGATGACGTAGTTTACCTTGCCGCTTTCCAGCAAGGTGATGGTGTTCACGGAGCTCTCGTGAATCTTGTCCACAATCTTCACGGAGAGGCCCACCTTGGCCAGCACCATGGCGGTGCCGGTGGTGGCGTAGATGGCAAAGCCCATCTTGTCGAACTTCTTGGCGATCTCGCCGATTTCCGGCTTGTCCTGGTCCCGCACGGTGATGAACACGCCGCCGCCCTTGGTCATCTTATGGCCGGAGGCGATCAGCCCCTTATACAGAGCTTCCTCCAAATTGTTGCCAATGCCCAGCACCTCGCCGGTGGACTTCATCTCCGGCCCCAGGTGGGTGTCCACGTCGGTGAGCTTCTCAAAGGAGAACACCGGCACCTTCACCGCCACATAGGGGGAGGGCTTGTACAGGCCCGTGCCAAAGCCCAGGTCTACCAGCTTGTAGCCCAGGCTCACCTTGGTGGCCAGGTCGCACATGGGCACGCCGGTCACCTTGCTGATGTAGGGCACGGTGCGGGAGGCCCGGGGGTTCACCTCGATGACGTAAATCTCCCCATCCATGAGGATGTACTGCAAGTTGATGAGCCCCAGGGCGTTGAGCTCCCGGCAGAGGGTCTCGGTGGTGGCCACGATCTTGGCGCTCATGTCGTCGTCGATGTCCGAGGCGGGGTACACGGCGATGCTGTCGCCGGAGTGGATGCCCGTGCGCTCCACGTGCTCCATAATGCCGGGGATGAGGATGTTCTCGCCGTCGCAGATGGCGTCCACCTCAATCTCCATGCCGGAGAGGTACTTGTCGATGAGCACGGGGTTATCCTGCTTGTGGGAGAGGATGATGGCCATGTACTCCTGGATATCCTCGTCGCAGTAGGCGATAATCATGTTCTGGCCGCCCAGCACGTAGCTGGGGCGCATGAGCACGGGATAGCCCAGGTCCCGGGCAGCGTTCAACGCCTCCTCGGTGGTCATGATGGTGTGGCCCTTGGGCCGCTTGATGCCGGAGCGCTCCAGCAGCTCGTCGAACCGCTCCCGGTCCTCGGCCATGTCGATGGTGTCGGCGGAGGAGCCCAGAATGGGGATGTTGTGGGCCGCCAAAGTCTTAGTGAGCTTGATGGCCGTCTGGCCGCCAAAAGCCACCACCACGCCGATGGGCTTCTCGATGTTGATGATGTCCAGCACGTCCTCGGGGGACAGGGGCTCAAAGTACAGCCGGTCGCCGGTGTCGAAGTCGGTGGACACGGTCTCCGGGTTGTTGTTGATGATGACCACCTCGTACCCCAGCTGCCGCAGGGACATGACGCAGTGGACGCTGGCGTAGTCGAACTCGATGCCCTGGCCGATGCGGATGGGGCCGGAGCCCAGCACGATGACGGTCTGCTTCTCCCGGTTTTCGCCGATGAACTCCAAAGCCTCGTCCTCGCCGCCGGCTTCCTCGGTGTCGTAGGTGGCGTAGAAGTAGGGGGTGTGGGCGGCGAACTCGCCGGCGCAGGTGTCCACCATCTTAAAGGTGGGCTTGCGCTCAAAGGTCACCTCGCAGCCGGAGAGCCGGGCGATGGTGGAATCGGGATAGCCCAGCTTCTTGCCCTGGGTGTACAGCTCCTGGGTGAGCTGGCCCTTGGCCAATTCCCGCTCGTAGTTGAGCAAGTTCAGTATCTTGGAGAGGAACCAGCAGTCGATCATGGTTTCCTGGTGCATCTTCTCAACGGACACGCCCCGCTTTAAGAGCTCGTACACGGCAAACAGCCGCTCGTCGGTGGCGTGGGTGGCGATGTGCCACAGGTTCTCCTCGCTCTCGGTGGCGAACTTGGGCAGGTTCAAGGTGTCCAGGGAGATTTCCGCCCCACGGACGGCCTTCATCAAAGCCATCTCGAAGGTGTCGGCGATGGACATGACCTCGCCGGTGGCCTTCATCTGGGTGCCCAGCTCCCGCTTGGCGTAGACGAACTTGTCAAAGGGCCACTTGGGGAACTTCACCGCCACGTAGTCCAAGGCGGGCTCGAAGGCGGCGTAGGTCTTGCCGGTGACCGCGTTCTTGATCTCGTCCAAAGTGTAGCCGATGGCGATCTTGGTGGCCACCTTGGCGATGGGGTAACCTGTAGCCTTGGAGGCCAAGGCGGAGGAGCGGGACACACGGGGGTTTACCTCGATGACGGCGTATTCAAAGGAGGTGGGATGCAAAGCGAACTGGCAGTTGCAACCGCCCTCCACGCCCAGCTCGTCGATGATTTTCAGCGCGGCGGAGCGGAGCATCTGGTACTCCTTGTCAGACAGCGTCACAGTGGGGGCGATGACGATGGAGTCGCCGGTGTGCACGCCCACCGGGTCCAGGTTCTCCATGGAGCACACGGTGATGGTGTTGCCCTTGCTGTCCCGCATCACCTCAAACTCGATTTCCTTCCACCCGGCGATGGACTTCTCCACCAGGATCTGAGTGATAGGGGACAATGCCAGGCCGTTGGCGGCCACTTCCCGCAGCTCCTCCTGGTTGTTCACAATGCCGCCGCCGGAGCCGCCCAAGGTAAAGGCGGGCCGGATGATGACGGGATAGCCGATCTCCAGGGCGAAGGCCTCGGCGTCTTCCACGGTGGTGACCACCTTGGAGGGGATGCAGGGCTGGCCAATCTTTTCCATGGTGTCCTTGAACATCTGGCGGTCCTCGGCCTTGTCGATGGTCTCGGGGGAGGCGCCCAGCAGCCGCACGTTGTGGCTCTCCAAGAAGCCCTCCTTGGCCAGCTGCATGGAGAGGGTCAGGCCCGTCTGGCCGCCAAAGCCGGAGAGGATGCTGTCGGGCTTTTCCTTCTCGATGATGCGCTTGATGGTGGTCAGGTTCAAAGGCTCGATATAGATTTTGTCCGCCATGGCCTTGTCGGTCATAATGGTGGCGGGGTTGGAGTTGACCAGCACGATCTCGATGCCATCCTCCCGCAGGGCGCGGCAGGCCTGGGTGCCGGCGTAGTCGAATTCCGCGGCCTGGCCGATGACAATGGGGCCAGAGCCGATAACCAGTACCTTTTTAATATCCTTATTCAGCGGCATTTTATTCCCCCTCCTTCATCATAGCGAAAAACTCATCGAACAGGGCCTGGGTGTCCAGGGGACCGCCGCAGGCTTCGGGGTGGAACTGCACGGAAAAGGCAGGGCAATCCAGATAGCGGATGCCCTCGCAGGTGTTGTCGTTGACGTTGACGAACAGCTCCCGGGCCACGGCGCTGTCGATGCTGGAGGACACCACTGCGTAGCCGTGGTTCTGGCTGGAGATGTACACCCGGCCGGTCTCCAGGTTCTTGACAGGCTGGTTGGCGCCACGGTGGCCGTACTTCAGCTTCTCCGTCCGGAAGCCGTGGGCCAAGGCCAGCAGCTGGTGGCCCAGGCAGATGCCGAACAGCGGGATGCCCAGCTTGCAGATTTCCCGCAAGTTGGCGATGATCTCCACGTTCTCCGCGGGGTCGCCGGGGCCGTTACTCAGCATGATGCCGTCCACGCCCAGGGCCTGGATTTCCCCGGCGGTGGTGGTGCAGGGGCACACGGTGACTTCCGCGCCCCGCTTTACCAGCTCCCGGTAGATGTTGCGCTTTAGGCCAAAGTCCAGCAGGGCGATTTTCTTCTTCACCTCGCCCTCGGGGCGGACCACATAGCGCTCCTTGGTGGAGGAGGCCTTCACCGCGCCGGTGACGCGGTAGGCCTTCAGGGCCTCAAAGTCCACGGTAGCGGGGTCGTCGGTGATGACGCCGTTCATCACGCCGGTCTCCCGGATGATTTTCGTCAGCGTGCGCGTGTCGATGCCGGAAAGGCCAATGACGCCCTTTTCTTTAAAAAAGGTGTCAAGGCTGCCCTGGGAACGGAAGTTGGAGGGAGCTTGGCACCATTGCTTGACAATATAGGCACAGGGACCGATGGCATCGCTTTCAAAGTCGGCGGGAATAACGCCGTAATTGCCAATAAGGGGGAAGGTCTGCACCACCATCTGCCCCCAATAGCTGCGGTCTGTTAACGTTTCCAAATAGCCGGTCATGCCTGTGGTGAATACCACTTCCGCGGTCATCTCGCCCTGGGCGCCAAAACGCTCGCCACGAAAAACCTTGCCGTTTTCCAGCACAAGATACCCTGTTTTCCCCATACGCTCAACCCTTTCTCTTGGTTTTAGACACTGCGTCGCCTCAGCCCGCTCCCCTTTCCCCAGGGGGAGCAGGCCAAGGCGCTCCGGTTTCTCTCTTGTTATCAATAGTATATCATACCCGATAGGGAGAAAACAAGCAAGAAGATTTTTCAATTCTCCACTTTACACAAAGCCCCTCCCCTTGTGGGAAGGTTCTTCCCCCTTTTCCCCAAGAGGCCGCCGCTCCCCGGGGGGCCGGGCCTCTTCCGGGCGAATGCAGCAGCACGCCGCACTTCCTGCATTTTCCAGAAAAAGCGCCTGGCCTTTCCAGCTTTTGGAAAACGCCAGACGCCCTTGTCTGTTCTTGGCTTAGAGTATACTATGCCCCGGCGGGAAAGTCAAGGCGGTTTTGCATGGCACGTCCGCTTTTCCTGCATAAGTCCCAAGGGGTTCCGGGATTTTCCATAAAATCCCACAGGGTTGCGCAGCAGGCTTCTGTTCACCCTGGAGAAAGGGCGGCGTTGGGGAAAAACCTATTGACAAATGCGGCGTGCCGGGTATAGAATACGGGTAGACCAGCAAAGGCGCTGAAGGGAGTCCCCTCAGCGCCTTTCGTGTTACAGGGTGCCCCAAAGGCAAATACGAAAGGCGGCGCCTAATTTCTCGGAAAGTGTGGTTATGGTTATGAGTTGTCCGGAAACCCGCAAAAGTGTCCCCGAGCTCTTTGGCAGCTCGGTGTTTAACGATGACGTCATGCAGGAACGGCTGCCCAAAGATGTGTACAAGTCCCTGCGGAAAACCATCGACGAGGGCAAGGACCTGGATTTGAACGTGGCCAACGCGGTGGCCAACGCCATGAAGGACTGGGCCGTGGAAAAGGGCGCCACCCACTACACCCATTGGTTCCAGCCTTTAAACGGGATCACCGCCGAAAAGCACGACAGCTTTATCTCTCCCACCAGCGACGGCCGGGTCATCATGCAGTTTTCCGGCAAAGAGCTGGTAAGGGGCGAGCCGGACGCCTCCTCCTTCCCCTCCGGCGGCCTGCGCGCCACCTTCGAGGCCAGGGGCTACACCGCCTGGGACCCCACCAGCTACGCCTTTGTCAAGGGCGACTCCCTCTACATCCCCACGGCGTTCTGCTCTTACAGCGGCGAAACTTTGGACAAAAAGACCCCGCTGCTGCGTTCTATGGAGGATTTAAGCGCCCAGGCGCTGCGCATCCTGCGGCTGTTTGGCGACCAGAAGTCCAAGCGGGTGGTGACCACCGTGGGGCCCGAGCAGGAGTACTTCCTGGTGGATAAGGAGCTCTATGACCAGCGCCCCGACCTGCGCTTTACCGGCCGCACGCTGTTTGGGGCCAAGGCGCCCAAGGGCCAGGAGCTGGAGGACCACTACTTCGGCGCCATCAAGCCCCGGGTTGCCGCCTTTATGAAGGATTTGGACGAGGAGCTGTGGAAGCTGGGCATTTTGGCCAAGACAAAGCACAACGAGGTGGCCCCTGCCCAGCACGAGCTGGCGCCCATCTTCACCACCACCAACGTGGCCACCGACCACAACCAGCTGACCATGGAAACCATGAAGAACGTGGCCGCCAAGCACGGCCTGGTGTGCCTGCTGAACGAGAAGCCCTTTGAGGGCGTTAACGGCAGCGGCAAGCACAACAACTGGTCCCTCTCCACCGACACGGGCAAGAACCTGCTGGACCCCGGCAAGAAGCCGCAGGAAAACACCCTGTTCCTGCTGTTTTTGGCGGCTATCATCAAGGGCGTGGATGAGTACCAGGATTTGCTGCGCATCTCGGTGGCCAGCGCCGGCAACGACCACCGCCTGGGCGCCAACGAGGCCCCGCCGGCCATTGTCTCCATGTTCCTGGGGGATGAGCTGGAAGGCATATTGGAGGCCATCGAAAAGGATGAGCCCTACACCGGCATAGAGGCAAAGCAGCTGCAAACCGGCGTCCACGTGCTGCCCGACCTGGCCATGGACACCACCGACCGCAACCGCACCTCCCCCTTCGCCTTTACGGGCAACAAGTTTGAGTTCCGCATGCTGGGCTCCGCCATTTCCATCTCCTGCCCCAACATCATGCTGAACACCATCGCCGCCGAGGAGCTGCGCCAGTTCGCCGACGAGCTGGAGGGCACCGCCGACCTGGAAGGGGACGTGCGCAAGATTGTGCGCCGGGTGATGCAGCAGCACAAGCGGATCATCTTCAACGGCGACGGCTATTCCGAAGCCTGGACCGAAGAGGCCAAGCGCCGCGGCCTGCTGAACCTGCCCACCACCGTGGACGCCTTGCCCCGCTACCTGGACCAGAAGAACGTGGAGCTGTTCACCAGCCACAAGATCTACACCGAGGCTGAGATGGAGGCCCGCTATGAGACCATCATCGAGGAGTACTCCAAGACGCTGAACATCGAGGCCCTGACCATGAGCGAAATGGTGCGGCGGGACATTCTCCCGGCAGTAAGCGGCTACATCGCCAGCCTGGCGGAGGCGGTTGCCTCCAAGCGGGCTGCGGTGGCGGGCCTGCCCTGCGCGGCGGAAACCAGCCTTATCCAAAAGCTGTCCTCCCTGCTGGACAGCGCCTATGAAAAGGTGGAGGCCCTGGACACTTTGGTTGCCGACGGGAAAGCCGAAAGCCACAACGCCCTGACCGCGGCGACCTATTACAAGGATGTCATCATCCCCGCCATGAATGAGCTGCGGGCCGTGGTGGACCAGATGGAAGTGGACACTGCTTCCCAGTTCTGGCCCTATCCCTCCTACGGCGACCTGATGTTCCGGGTGTAAGGGCCCCTTTAACAAAAGTGCAACAGCACAAAGGCGTGCGGTGAGGTTTTCACCCACGCCTTTTTTGCTGCCTTCCCCATCGCGTACAAGTCACACATTTTCCCATACCCAAAGGGCCGCCCCGGCAGCAATCGCCGGGACGGCCCTTCTTTTTTTATGGCTTTGGCGGCGCCGCAGGCAGCTCCGGCTTGCCCACGTACTGCATGTGGGGGAACACAAAGTCCAGGTAGGAGTCTGGGAAATACTCGTCGAAGAACGCCTGCACCACGTTGGTGGCGGGGATGTTATTCACCCGCTCGCTGCGGCGGTACACCGCCCCGGCGGACAGCAGCACGTCAATGGCCATCAAAACGGTAAACACCACCGTGAGGGGGCGGCCCACCTTTTTGGGGATTTTCTGGATGGTGCGTGACATGGCCGGGTACAAGTCCTTCACCCACACCATGCCCAAGATGCCCCAGAAGAAGGAGTACATCAAGTTGGTGCGGCCCCCGATGTTCAAGGGGGAGTCGCTGTACTCCCACGAGACAGTGCCGAACACCGCCTGCTGCACAAAGCTGCACAGGTATTCAAAGGCGCCGCCAATGAACATGCTCGCCAGGAAAATCATGATGTCCTTCTGGTTGTACATGCGCCACAGCAGCAAGGTGATGGCCACCGCCCCCAGGCCGTACACCGGGATGAAGGGGCCAAACACCAGGCCCACCCGCACCTGGAACTCATGGGTGCGCACCAGGGCGTAAAGCGTCTCCAGCACAAAGCCCACCACGTTGCCCACCATGAAAATCCAAAACAGCTTGGAGTAGCACAGCCCAAAGGCAAAGGGCCGCTCCTCCCCGGGGGCCAGGCGCGTCTCGTAGGCGGCCCGGGCGTCCTCGTTGCGCTTGCGCAGCGCCTCCCAAGAGCGGCGGCGCAGCACGTCCATGTTCTGGCGCAGCTCTTCCAGCTGCTCGTTGTACTTTAAAATCCGCAAATCGGGGAAGGCGTTCTGCAGGCGGCGGCGCAGCCAGTTGTTGCGGATGTTCTCCTCGTACTTCACCTTCAGCCGGGCTGCCTCGCGCTGCCAGTCCTTTTGCAAAGCGCGCTTGCCCGCCAGGCCCTTGGTGAGCAGCACCTGCTTGCTCTCCCGCTGCTTGTCGTACAGGGCCACAGCGCCCTGGAACAAGTCCTCGCCCAGCTTGTTGGAGCCCTGGCGCAGCTTGCTGGTGACGTACTCCAGGTTTTTCAGCTTGCGGTTTAAGCCAATCAGGCCGATGGCTGTCACCAGGAAATCCGCCACGAACAGGCTGCCCAGCACCACCAGCAGCACCCAGCCCACCTGCCGGGGAATCTGGCCGAAAAGCCGGTGGGCCAGAGGCATCACATAGCGGACAATCAAAGCGCCGGCCAGGCCCCACACCACGCTGAACTTTAGGCAGATGTACCCATGGAGGTTGTGGGGGGTGTCGGAGTAGTCCCACCACTTTTGGTGGAAGAGTTTCTCCAGCAAAAAGCCCGCCGCGTACTCCAGGACAGAACCCAGCAGCATGGCGCCCACCAGCTGCACCGGCAAACTGCTGCCAAAGGGCCGCAGGAAAAAGTCGATGGCCACCACGCCCAAGCCGTAAATGGGGCACAGGGGGCCGTTTAAAAAGCCGCGGTTGACAAACCGCCGCTCCCGCACGGCGGCAAAGACCACCTCGCTGCACCAGCCCAAAAACGAAAACAAAAAGAAACACCACAGATAGGTATAGGCCAACTCCCATTCTCCTTTTCTTACAAGAATGCCCTGCCAAGAGCGGCGGGGTTTTTGTCATTCTAGCAGATTTCCCGCCGTTTGTAAAGACGGGCACCTATAGGTACGCGCCTCTGCTTCCAGGCAGAACCGGGAGAAGGGGCGCGCTGTCTTTTTTTAGGATAGAGAGGCAAACACCTGGGGCAGCGCCTGGGGCAAGTCCGTGGGAAGCATGGCCCGCTGGGTGTACCGCTGGGCGCACACGTCCCCCGCCAGGCCGTGGAGGTACACCGCCAGCACAGCCGTCTCAAAGGCGGGGACGCCCTGGGCCAAAAAGGCCCCCGCCATGCCCGCCAGCACGTCGCCGCTGCCGCCCTTGGCCATGCCGGGGTTGCCGGTGGGGTTCACGGCACAGCGGCCGTCCGGGGCGGCGACCACCGTGGCGGCCCCCTTCAGCGCCACCACAGCGCCGGTTTCCTTAGCCTTCTGCCGGGCAGCGCCCAGCCGGTCGGCCTGGATTTCCGGGATGGTATCGTCGCACAGCCGGGCCATCTCCCCGGGGTGAGGGGTGAGCACCAGGGGGATCTCCAGCCCCTCCAGATACCCCGGGTGGCGGCTGAGGAAGTTGACGGCGTCGGCGTCGGCCACCAAGGGCCGCTGGCAGTGGGAGAACACCAGCGGGCACACCAGCTCCGCCCGCTCCCCCAGGCCGCAGCCCATGACGCAGGCGGTGCACTTGCCCAAGGCGTCCAGCAGCGCCTGCTGGCTCTCCTCCCGGCGGTTTTCCCAGTCCAGCACCACGTACACCGCCTGGGGCACCGCTTGGGCCAGGATGGGGTACAGCCGCTCCTCCACGGCGATGGTCAGCAATCCCACGCCGCTGCGCAAGGCCGCCTGGGCCGCCATAACGCAGGCCCCGGCCATGCCCCAGCTGCCGCACACCAGCAACAGCTTGCCCATGTCGCCCTTGTTGGCCTGGGCGTCCGGCTGGGGCAGCCACTGGCGGGGGAAGTGGCTGTCGGTCTCAAAGACCCGGGTCTCCGCCCCCTCCACCAAGGCGGCGGGGACGCCCACCTGGCGCACCACCGTCTCCCCGCAAAACTCCTTGGCGGGGTAGCTGACGTTGGCGGGCTTCTTCCCGGTGAAGGTCACGGTGACGTCCGCCCGGAAGGCCCCGGCGGACACCCGGCCCGTGTCGCACTCCACGCCGCTGGGCAGGTCGGCGGAGACCTTCAGGCAGGGCAGGCCGCTGCCATAGGCCAGCAGCTTTTGGGGCAGGCCGGAGAGCTCCCCCCGGAAGCTGAACCCAAACACGCAGTCGATGAGCACGTCCGCGGCCTCCAGCACCGGGCGGATTTGCTCCAGCTCCTCCCCGGGCAGGACGGCCACCTGGGGAGGCAGCGCCCCAAAGGCCGCAGCGGCCAAGTCGGTGGCGGGCTTGCCCTGGGCCAGCACCACCCAGCAGGCCATGCCCCGCTGGGCCAGCAGCTTGGCGCAGACAAAGCCGTCCCCGCCGTTGTTGCCCTTTCCGCACAGCACCACCGCCCGCTTGCCCCCCACCGGGCGGCAGCGGCGCTCCACCTCTTGGGCCACGGCGGCGCCGGCGTTGTCCATCAGCTGGGAGAGGGGCACCCCGGCAGCCACGGCGGCCATCTCCAAGCGCTGCATTTCATCACGGCAAAAAAGCTTCATACCACATCCTCCTTGACAAAGGGCTGTTCCCTGTACTAAAATGATACCAGCAAAAGAACTTCGGGGCAAGGTGCAATTCCTGACCGGCAGTAAAAGTCTGCGAACGGGGAGGTCTCCCTCTCCGCCGAGCTGGTGAAATTCCAGCACCGACGGTGAACCGCTTTTTCTCTTTTGGAAAAAAGGCGGCAAAGTCCGGATGATAGAAGATTCTTAGGCGCGGCGCTGCCGCTCCCGCTGTATCTCCCCTTCATCGAAAAGGCTCCCGGACCCTTGCGCGGCTCCGGGATTTTTTGCGCCTTTTCGCCACCCCCACCGGTCTTTTGCGAACCAAAATTTTCCGAAAGGGATGGTTCCATGCAAAAGAAAGTCAACGTACGAAAAATCGCCATGACCGCCATTTTAAGCGCCGTGGCCACTGTGCTGATGTTCATCAGCTTCAGCCTGCCCATCATCCCCAGCTTTATCAAGCTGGACTTCTCCGAGCTGCCCGCCCTGATCGCCGCCTTTTCCATGGGGCCGGTCAGCGGCGTAGCGGTGTGCTTTATCAAAAACCTGATTAACCTGCCCACCAGCGGCACCGGCGGCGTGGGAGAGCTTTGCAACTTTTTGATGGGCATCACCTTTGTGGTGCCCGCGGGCCTGTTCTACCGGCAGAAAAAGAACCGCTGGGGCGCCCTGTGGGGCTCCGTTCTGGGGGCGGTGGTGATGGCTGTTATGAGCTTTCCCATCAACTACTTCATCTCCTACCCCTTCTATGTGCGCTCTGGGATGATGTCGATGGAGGCCATTATGGACGCCTATCAGCTGATTCTTCCCTCTGTGCAGACGCTGCCCCAGGCCCTGCTGATTTTCAACATCCCCTTCACTCTGGTGAAGGCCGCCTGCGACGTGGCCATCACCTTCGCGGTGTATAAGCGCATCTCCCCGCTGATCCACGGCCAGGGGAAGCGCCTGCAAGCGTAACCATATAACCTCCCCAAGCAAAAGGGGCTGCCGCGAAACCGCAGCAGCCCTCTTTTTGCGCTTATTGTAAATTGCCTGGGCCAAAGGCCATGGGCAGCAGCTCCTCCAGCGTGCTCACCTGGAGGCTGTGCCCGTCTGTCAGCAGGATTTCAAACCCCGGGCCGCAGAACTCCGCCATCACCTGGCGGCACACCCCGCAGGGGGCGCAGATGCCCGTGGGCTCCTCCCCGGCCCTGCCCCCGGCAATGGCAATGGCCTTAAAGTCCCGCTTGCCGTCGTTCACCGCCCGGAAAAAGGCGGTGCGCTCGGCGCAGCAGGTGGCGGTAAAGCCGGCGTTCTCAATGTTGCACCCATCGTAGACAGAGCCGTCGGCGCACAGCAAAGCCGCTCCCACCGCGAAGCCGGAGTAGGGGCAATAGGCCTTTTTCCGGGCCTCCTTGGCCCGCTGGACCAGCGCCAGGCGAATCATCTCCCGCTGCTCCTTCACAGGCCCGCCTCCTTTGCCAGCTTCACCAGGCGGCTGGTGCCCAGCCTGTCCGCGCCCAGGGCCAAAAACGCCTCGGCGTCCTCCTTGGTGGCGATGCCCCCGGCGGCTTTCACCTTCACCTGGGGGGCGGTGTGCCGCCGCAGCAGGGCCACGTCCTGGGCGGTGGCCCCGCCGGTGGAAAAGCCCGTGGAGGTCTTGATGTAATCCGCCCCGGCGTCGCTGACCACCTGGCACAGGCGGCACTTCTCCTCCTGGGTGAGCAGGCACGTCTCGATGATGACCTTCAGCACCCGGCCCTGGCAGGCGGCCTTCACCGCCTGGATTTCCGCCAGCACCTGGTCGAACAGGCCGTCCTTCACCCAGCCCAGGTTCACCACCATGTCGATTTCCGCCGCGCCGGACAGCACGGCGTGGGTGGCCTCCGCCGCCTTGATGGGCGCGGCGTTGTAGCCGTTGGGGAAGCCAATCACCGTGCAGATGGCCACCCGCCCGGCGGCGTACTCCGCGGCCCGCTGTACATAGGCGGGCGGGATGCACACGCTGGCGCAGCCGTAGTGGATGCCCTCCTCCACCACCTGGCGGATGTCCTCCCAGGTGGCCTCAGGCTTTAACAGGGTGTGGTCCACGTGGGAGAGGATCTCCTTCCATTCCATAGGCCGCCCCCTTTAGGCGATACCCGCCAGGATAATCTGGGAGAGGCGCTCCCGGGTGGGCAGGCCCTCGTTATCGCTGCGGTGGGTGATTTGGATGGCCCCGATGACATTGCCCCGGAAGGTGGCTTCCTCCAGGCTTTCGCCCTCGGCCAAAGCGCTGATGACGCCGGCGGCAAAGCCGTCCCCGGCGCCCACGGTGTCCACCTTCTCCTTGACGGGGAAGGCCGGGGAGTAGCCCGCCTTGCCCCCCAGCTGGGAGAAATAGGCGCCCTCTTTGCCGGTTTTCACTACTACATTCTTCACGCCCCGCTGGTGGTAGAACGCCGCCACGCCCTCGGGGGTGTCCTGGCCGGTGAGGATTTTCCCCTCGCCAATGCCGGGCAGAATGGTCTCCACGCCCTGGGCCAGGTCGTTTAAGGTGGCCACCATCTTCTCCTGGCTCTCCCACAGCTGGGGCCGCAGGTTGGGGTCGAAGGAGATGGGGATTTCCAAGGCCTTGGCCCGGCTGATAAGCCGCTTGGTGGCGGCCAGGGCGCTGGGGGAGACGGCGGGGAAAATGCCCGTCACATGGAGCCACTCGCAGCCGGAGAGGTCCAGGCCGTCAATGTCGTGGGTGGAGATTTGAGAGGCCGCGGAGCCCTTGCGGTAATAGGCGATGTCCGGGTCGCCCTTTTGGGTGAAGCCCTTCATCATAAAGCCCGTTTGGGCGGATTCCGTCTGCATCACCAAATCGGTGGCGATGGCGTTTTTCCGCATGCCGTTTAAAATGCGCTCCCCCAGGGGGTCAAAGCCCAGGCGGGTGCAGTAGGCCGGGGTGTGGCCCAGGCGGGCCAGGCCCACCGCCACGTTGTACTCCGCCCCGGCGATGGAGGCGGTAAAGGTGTTCACTTCGCTGAGGGAACCGGTCTCGTTGGCCATAAACAGGCCCATGGGCTCGCCCATCAAGATGATTTTCATGGTATATCCTCCTTGTCTGTGTCTGTCTTTACGCCTGCCCCGGCACGGTGGTCTGGATGACGGTGCAGTCACCGCGCAGGGACACCTTCCCCGTGCCCGCGGGCACCAGCAGGCTCTCCCCCGCCGTGAATTCCAGGGTGTTCTCCGGTCCGCACAGCAGCCCGCCGCCCTCTACGCACACCAAGGAGAGGAAGCTCTCCTCCCCGGCCTCTAAGGTGAGGGCCTCCTCCACCCGCAGCTTCTGGGTGGAGAAATAGGCGCACTCCCCCAGCTTTTGGGCGGTGCCCCCCGCGCAGGAGAGCACCGGCCCCAGGTGGCTGGCGGTGTCCAAGGGCTCCAGGGTGCACACGTCCAGGGCCTTGTCGATGTGCAGCGGGCGGGGCTTGCCGTCGGCGTCCCGGCGGTCGTAGTCGTACACCCGGTAGGTGCAGTTGGAGTTCTGCTGGATTTCGCAGATGAGGATGCCCGCCCCAATGGCGTGGATGGTGCCGGACTGGATGAAGAACACGTCCCCGGGGTGGACCTCCACCTTGTTTAACACCTCCAGCACGGTGTTGTTCTCTATGCGCTGGCGGAACTCCTCCTTGCTCACCGGCCGGTTTACCCCAAAGTAGAGGAAGGCGCCGGGGTCGCAGTCCACAATGACCCACATCTCTGTCTTGCCGTACTCGCCCTCTACCCGCAGGGCGTACTCATCGCTGGGGTGCACCTGGATGGACAGGGGCTCCTTGGCGTCGATGAGCTTGATGAGCACCGGGAAGCTCTCAAAGGCGGCGGCGTTTTTCCCCAGGGCCTGGGGGAACTGTTGAAAATACTGGCCCAGAGGCAGGCCGTCCCGCTCCCCGCCGGCAAGAGTGCTCTCCCCCGCCGGGTGGGTGGAAAGCTCCCAGCTTTCGGCCACCTTGTCAAAATCGCAGCGCTTGCCGTACACATCCCGCAGCTTTGTGCCCCCCCACAGGTAATCCTGAAAGGCGGGGGCCAGTTTTTCCAGCTTCATGGGCCATCACTCCAAATCATTGCAAAATTGTCATCCCACGTTACAACACTGTCACGAGACAAATCCTTTTCTCTATGGTATACTATTTTTAGGAAAAACGCAAACCTTTTGTGCGCAGGGAAGGAGGGGTTTTCTGTGAAAAAGAAAGCCATCCCGCTGGTTTTGGCCTTTGTGTTTTGCCTGCTGCTGCCCCTGCCCGCCCGAGCCAACGCGGCGGAGCCGCCGCAGCTTTCGGTGGTGGTCCTCAACCCGCCCCAGGGCTTGGAGCTTTCCCTGGTGTTCTCCTGGGAGGGCCAGGAGGAGCCTGTGCCGGCGGAAGCCACCCGCCTGGCCTGGGAGGGGTACTACCTGTTTCGGCCCTTCAACTTTCCTGGTTTCTGGGAGGGGAGCAGCTTCCCCCAGGACATGGCTGTGGCTTTGCTAGTGGAGACGCCGGAGGAAAGCTTCACCCTCCCGCTGGACACCCAATTTCTCAATCAGGATACCGGCGCCTATTACAACAACCTGTGCGTGCTGGACCTGCAAAGCCGCACTTTAACCGCTGGCCAGCCCTGGTGGCGGCAGCCCCTGCTGGTCTTTCTGCGGGTGGCGCTGACCTTGCTGCTGGAGGGCATTGTCTTTTTCCTTTTTGGCTACCGGCAGAAACGCAGCTGGATTCTCTTTTTCCTGGCCAACGGCTTGACCCAGCTGTTTGTCAACCTGCTCCTACTCAACTTTGTGGGCGCCTTGGGGAACCTATACTCCGCCAAGCTGGCTTTCTGGTTCCTGTACCTGCCCATGGAAATCCTGGTGATTCTCCTGGAGCTGTTCCTGTTCTGCCCCATGCTCAAGGAAAAGAAACGGTGGAACGCCGTCCTTTACACCATAGCGGCCAACCTGTGCAGCTGGCTCCTGGGCGGCGCGCTGCTGGCCTATCTGCCCATTTGACGGGAAGGAGGGTTTCCCAGTGAAAAAGAAAGCGCGCGCCCTTTTGCTCGCCCTGGCGCTGTGCCTGCTGGTGCCTCTGCCCGCCTCGGCCAACGGGGTGGAGCCGCCCTACCTCACCATTTTGGTGGAGAATCCCCCGGCGGACTTACAGCTGACCCTCACCGTGGTGGACGAAACCTCCCAGGAGGAACACGTCCTGTCCCACGACACCCGCCTGTGGGAGCGGTACTTCCGGTTTTACTCCCACATCTGGAGCCCCTGGGCCCCAGAGGGGGCCCCCCAGGCCACGGCCACCTTGCTGGTGGAAACCGGCGGCGAGAGCTTCTCCCTGCCGGTAGAGCCAAAGGGGTTTCATTACACCAACAATCTGGTCACTCTGGATTTAGGAAACCGCCGCCTGCTCTACGGCGAGCCCCGGTGGCGGCAGCCGCTGCTGGTGTGCCTGCGGGTTTTCCTCACCCTGCTGCTGGAGGGCCTGCTGTTTTACCGCTTTGGCTACCGGCGGAAGTCCAGCTGGGCGGTGTTCCTCGTGACGAACCTTCTCACCCAGCTGGGGGTGAACGTGGCGGTGCAGGCGCTGTTCCCGGTTGCCATTGATTTTTACAACCTGCTGGTTTCGGGGATTTTCTTCTACACCCCTTTGGAGATTGCCGTGCTGCTGGTGGAGATGGCCGCTTTCGCCCTGCTGCTGCGGGAGCACCGGCGGCGCCGTGCCGTAGGATACGCGGCGGCGGCCAACCTATGCAGCTGGTTCCTGGGCGGCGCGCTGCTGGCCGTTCTGCCCCTGTAAACTTGCTTTTCGGTACGTCAACCCTCCTCACCATACAGAACGCCCCACCTGGTGGATATGCCAGGTGGGGCGTTCCCATTTTTCTTGCAAGAGAGGCGCGCCAAGGGCGTTCCTCCGCGAAATCCGGTGGCAGCGGGCCGCCCCCGTCAGCTGGCCAGGGCGGTCAAAACGGCGCTGGCCACGCTGCCGGCTGTCTCAATGCCGCCGGCGCCGTCCTCCACCACCACGGCGAAGGCATAGGGGGTGACGGTGGAGTCACAGAAGCCCACCATCCAGCAGTTGGGGCCTTTGCCCTCCCCCACCTCGCCGGTGCCGGTTTTGGCGCAGACGTTCATCCCCGCGGGGAACAGCCAGTCACCGTAGTAGCTCTCCACGTTGGTGCGCAGCAGCGTCTTCAAGTTCTGGGCCTCGGTGGAGGTGACCAAGGTGCGGTCGCCGCTGGAAAGGCCCTCCAGCAGGCCGGAATCCTGGGTGAGCTTGGGCTCCACGTAGGTGCCGCCGTTGGCGATGGCCCCCATGAGCACCATCATGTGGTAGGGGTTGGTCAGCACGGTGTACTGGCCCACGCCCGCCCAGCCCAGCTGATTGGCGTTGGTGTCCGCCAGGTCGATGGTGCTCTGGGCGATGGGGATGGAGCCGAAGTCAATTTGGGTGTTAAAGCCCATCTCCTCGGCCTTTTGCTGCAGGGCCTCCGCCCCCAGGTCGTTGGCCAGCTGGGCAAAGTACACGTTGCAGGAGTTGCCCAAAGCCGCGGACATATCCTGGCTGCCGTGGGCGTGGCCGTTTAAGCAGGTGATGTCGCTGCCCGCCAGCTCCACAGCGCCCTGGCAGTTGTAGGTGATGGAGCTCCAGCTGTCGGGGTAGCGCTCCATGGCCGCGGCGACGGTGACAATCTTAAAGATGGAGCCCGGCGTAAAGCTGCCGGAGAGGGTGTTGTCCAGGTACACGCCCTTGTAGGCCTCGTTGGTCTCCAAATCCTCGGGGACGGCGTTGGGGTCAAAGGTGGGGGTGCTGACCTTGGCCAAAATCTCCCCCGTCTCGTAATTGTAGACAATGACAGCGCCGTTTTTCCCGCCCAGGGCGTTGTAGGCGGCCACGCAGGCGTCCTGGTCGATGGTCAGCGCAATGTCGCTGCCCATGCGGTTGAAGATGGTGTCGTTGAGCCCGGTGATGATGTTATAGCCGGAGAGCTGGGCCCGCATGGTGTACTGCACGCTGGTGGAGATGTAGCCATAGGGGTCCCCCACGGTGTGGAGCAGGGAGCGGCGGACGGTTTCGTCCTGGCTGTAGAGGCGGGAGCCGTCTTCGGTGGTGGCAAGGAGGTTGCCGTCCCGGTCGGTGATGTCCCCCAGCTTCACAGTGGAATTCTCCGAATAGACATGGCCGTTATAGGGCTGCATGGCCCACTGGCTGCCGTTTACCACAAACTGGTATAGCAGGTAGCCCAGGCCGCCTAAAAACGCGGCCAGCAAGATGTAGAGGACCATAGAGCGGAAACCTGTGGTGCGCATGGGTCACGCCTCCTTTCTGGAATGGCGTCCCGCGGGCTTGCGGGCATGGGAGCCGCCCCGGGGCGCGGGTCTCCTGGCGGGAGCCCGCTGGGGCGTG
>JABLTR010046169.1_pt1 | contig 22960 bp, 24 predicted proteins | sample 7160071 | NCBI WGS metagenome assembly JABLTR01 (sample SAMN14651230, study PRJNA627086) | human gut metagenome | isolation source: feces | host: Homo sapiens | reverse complement strand
TCGCGCAGCAGCTTTAGCAGACGGTCGCGCAGATGCTCGTCCGATTCCTCTTCCGCGCCGCCTGAGAAGGCCTCCAGGTTTGTCACCTGCTCTATACCGACCGGCTGGCTGACCAGGACCACAACCGTCCCGGCACGGACATTTCCGGCCCGCCCGGCCTGCTCCGCCGCAGCCGGCACCAGCACATAACGGCTGCCCGCAGCCAGCACGGCCTCCTGTGTGGTGACAAAGTTGACCGCTCCATCCGCAGTTGTGCATACGCTTCCCCGGGGAATTGTAATGCTGTACCACCCGTCCTCACCGATCGAAAAACGCAGAACCCCCTGGGCCTTTTGCGCCGGCTTACGTGTAAGGCCGTACTCCGCCGCCAACGCCGTAAGCTGAGCGCCTGATGCGGTGGACAGCGACAGCTGCCCCTTCAAATATTCCAGTGACGCCAGAGCCGAATAAACCTCCCCCGCCAACACCTTCATGCGAATGCCCAAATCAGAGGCGTCGTCCGGCGAATAGCCCGCCAGCTCCTCAAAGCTGCGGTACATGCGGCCTGTCAGCTGCTCATAGCTCTCCATTTCGTTCCACCTCGATCTCATACCTCCCGCCGTCGATTAAAACCTCAACCCGCACACACTCCGCCTCAACCTGCACCGCAGCCGCCTGTACCTCCGGGAGAGGCGCCAGGGCTTCGCGGGCGAGCGCCAGGGCCCATTCCTCATTCATGCCGCGCATGGCGGGCAGCCGGCTGCCCAGCAGGCCGTCATAATCAAAGCTGCCCCGGGGAATCCGCAGGCGCAGCTCCGCACGCTGCAACAGAGCCCGCGTGCCCGTCGCCGTCTCCGGATAGCCCGATGCGTTCAGGGCAAAATCTCCATCCTGCAAAATGTGATCCACCCGTCAGCCCTCCTTTGCCTCGAATACCCGCCCATTGATGGACACCGTCCCATCATTGCGCAGAATGATCTCCGCACCTCCGCGGGAAAAAAGCCGGAGTTCCCCGGCCTCAAGCAGCCCGGAGGCCTGCATCGCCGTTCCCACACACACCATGCCCTCCTGTGTTGCCACCAGTGTCGCCCGGGCGTAATCGGGCGCGGCGTATTCAATGCCCCAGGGGGCCGCAAGCTCAACCCCAAGGTACCGGTTAGCCCCTTCCGCGCCGTCCCCTTCCGCCAGATAAGAGGCCTCTGCGGCGGGCTGCCGCCTCTGTGCTTCAATCATTTGTCTTGCCAGCCACATGCTTCCCCCTCCTTTCGGCGCAGCGTGTAACGGCAATACGCCTTATTTTTATCCAAATAGTATTTTATTGATGAAATATACAGATTTGTATATTCTCCAATCTGAGCGTCCGAGATCATACAATCCGTAAACAGTGGAAAACAGGGCGGCTGAAAGCAATCCACCTCCACGGCAAAGGCCTTTTTGCGTGCCAGGGCCAAGACCTGCTCCGCCGTCCGTTCGCCTTCCTCTGAAAGGCAGCGGCGGCGCACAACCCCCAGCGCCGAGGCCGTGGGGTCCCTTATCACGCGCCCGTAGCCGGCAGCGCCCTGCTGCCGGACCCGGAGCTCGGAAATCCGCTGATAGTCCTCCTCTGCCAGCGCCAGACGGCCAAAGGAAAATTCCCGGCCGAAGCACACCGGCCTTTTGGGCTCTCTTTTGCCTGTGAGGAGCATCCTGCCGCTTACATGGGGGCGGCAGCGCAGAAAAGACGTGCAGAACTTTTCAACGGCCTGCCATTCGCTCATCCCCCTCGTAATCACCAGCTTACCGGAAAAGGAGCGTGAATCCCCGGTGAAGCCCGTAAAGCCGTAGGGCCTTACATGCATATCAAACAGTTTTTCCAGCGAGGGGGCGTCCAGCGTCTCCGGCACCGCCTCATTGTCCAGCAGCAACGCGGCCCTGCTGCGCGCGCTGACCCGCAGCAGGCAGCCGGACAAGGAGCGAACCCACTCCCTGCTGTCGACAATCCCTTCCAGTGTAAAACCGTGCTCCCCGGAGCCGCTCTGCGCCCGGAGACCGGTTATGCACAGGGGCCGATCCGCCGGAAAAACTGCCGTGTATTGATCCGCGGGCGCATCCTCATCGCAGAAAACCGTGGCTGATACCGGGGCCGGAAGGCTAACCCGGGCACCGTCAGGCCCTATTCCCTCCCATTTCATGGCAGCACCAGCCTTGTCCCCACGGGCAGCGCGTTGGGCCACTGCACCCGGTTGAGTACACGCAGTTCGTCCACCGGAACCCCGCAAAGCATCGCTACCTGCCAGAGGGTCTCGCCTTCCCTAGCGACCCGGTAACAGCCGCCGCCCTCAGCTACCCTGCCGCTGGGAACCTCATAAAACTGAAAGCTGTAGCCCAGTTGATTTGGGCGGGATTCCCCCGTCAGCTTCAAACTGGCAAACACGGCGCGCAGCGGCGCTTCTCCCGGCAAGGTCAGCAGTCCTTCGCCCCCCTGCTCCAGCAAAGCAGCCAGGCGGTCAAACTGTTCCCGGCATCCAGCGCCGAGAAAAATCCCCTTCCCTGCTATGACCCGGCACCTCCGCCCCATATTTTGCACGACACTGCGGCAGCCTGGCTGTTGCTGCTCCTGTACGGCCCGTGTGTATTGAACGGTGATTTCATAGGGGTTGTTCGGCCAGCAATAGCCTTGGAACTGCATCGGCAGATTCATGGCTCTTCCTCCAAATTATGCGGGTATCTTCTGTAGTCCTCCTCCACCTGTTTGGAAAAGGACTGCACCGCAGAAAAAAGCTCGTTTTCCTCCAGGCCGTTCCCTGCCGGTATCATTTGCTCCGTCAAATAATCCCCTCCCTGTTCAGCGCACCCTCCGTCCGGTGCAAAATCGCCCAATCATATAGCTCCTCGCGCCCCATCCACATCCGCTCCCAACGCACCACCTGGTAGCGGCGGCCGCGGCACTCCACCAAGGCGCCCTCCCGCAGGCCAAGCCCGGCCTGCACCGCGCACCAGTACTCCTCCGGCTCCTGCCCGCTTTTTGTGTTCAGCGCCCGCAGAAAGCCCACTCCCTGCGTGCCCTCAACACACAGCGGCACACCGTACCGCCGCATGGAGTATTCAATTTGTCCGCGCCTGGTCATTGGTACCTCACGCTCCGCATTTCAAAGCCTTTATCCCGCAGCCAGGGCTCCAGCGCCGTCACGGAGTCCTCCCACAGGGCGCGGGCGTTTTGCAGTTCTGCCTTTCTGCGGGTGACCTTGAGATCCCCGGCAGAGAAGGCCTCCTCGCCTGCGCCGCTGTCCGCCAGCGCCTTCCGGTATGCCGCCAGCGCGGCTGCGGCAAAGCAAAACAGCCGGTCCGCCTCTTCGGGCGCCTCGTGCTGCAGCATATTTTTAACATGCAGCGCCGCGTCCGCACACAGCACACGGTAGCGCTCCGCTTCCTCGGGCGTCAGCTCAGCCAAAAGCTCGAACCGCTCCATAACATCGTCAGCCCTTAGCATTTTGAGCCGCCCCCTGGTAAGTCAGCGCTTTGCAGGAATCCTCAAAAATCCTGGAGAACCCGGCTATTGTCGTGATGGAAGCGCGCTCTAGCTGGCGGTCGATCAGGCGGTCATAGTCGGTCAGCACGCCGCCGGCCTGCACCATCTCCAGGGCGCAGGTCTTGTCCAGCCCGATGATCTTATGATCCGGCAGCGCCGGGATATGCAGCAGGGTTGCGCCGAGCGGGGTAATCATCCGCCCGGTGCCCTGGAAATTCAAGCCCGCCTGGGCGTCTTTGAACTCCGTGATTTTAAGCAGGTCCTTCATGGTATTTGTGGAAGCCAGCAGCGTATTGAGGCGGTAGGGCGCGAGCGCCCCCCACAGGGAGACGATATCCTCATAAGTAACGCCGGTCCCGGCAGCGGCAACGGTTCCCGCAGGGCTTTTTCCGTCGTCGCCGCTGAGCAGCACCTCGACCGCATCGTTGAGCTGCGCACGCGAAATGTATGCGCCAATCTGCCGCAGTGTAACCGTAAACAGGTCCAGGCGCTGAAAGCGCAGCGCCTCATAGCTGGAAACCAGCATGCGCCCGCGCTTGTGCAGGCGCACGAGGCTTTCCTTGGTGCTGATGGTCGTTTGCGGAATGACGGCCCCCTCCAGCACCGGCTTGAGCGATTTCTCATCCGCGCTCAGGTCCGAGGTGATGGTACGGTAATCCATGGCATCGATATTGGTCACTGCAGCGACGATTGCGGGCAAAACATCCTCCTGCTCCATCCCCTGACGCACCGCACGGCTGACATATTCGGGGAAAAGCGCCGCGCTGTCGGCTGTCTGGAAGAACTTTTCCACCCGGCTGGAGTCCGCGCCGCCCACCCGGATATCAAAGCGTTTCAGCTGGCGCTGGTATGCGTCCAGCCCCTCCAGGGCAGTGCCCTGGTATGCATCAGAGGGGTCCAGCTCCTCCAGCAGCTGCGTAAAGCTTTTGCCGCTTACGCCGTACATGCCTTTTTCCAGGTGAATTTTTTCATAATTGGACATGATAATTCCTCCTATATGTAATTTATTATTTAAATATTACTTATTGTTAAACAGCTTTGCCTTTTGACAACGGCGGAGCACCGGCTCCTTGCCGGCGCCGGGCGCCGCCCTCGTTTGCCCGGTACTGTGTTCCTTAAAGGATCATTCCTGCAACCTTTGCCGTGGCATCCACATCCGTCACTAGACACAGGCGGCCCGCCGCATCCGCCTTCACGGCCGCCGCGCCCTTGGCCGACAGCGTCTGCCAGCCCAAAGCCGGCTGTGTTCCCTCATAGGCAAGCCTGCAATACCCCGCAAGCTGCACCGCCGCACAGCCGCCGCGCACAGAAACCGCTGCGCCGATGAAAAGGTCGCCCTCCGCACAGAGGCCCACCTTGCCATTTTCCGTCAGTTTAACCAGATTTCCAGGCCTCACGGTTTCATCAGCCTCAAAGGTCGCTACATTTTCCCGGTATCCCTGCAAAGATATTTCCATTTTTACTCCTCCTCTTTCACAATGCCTTAAATTTGATAGGTCCTGTTCTGCTCCTGCTCCCTGCATGCCGCTGCTTCCGGGACGGCCAGCTGCGGAAAAAGCGGAAAATCCTTTTCGGCCCGCCTGGTAAAGGCCTTTTCCAACGCCCTGAGCTCCCCGACTCCCGCGGACTCCACCAAGCTCTCCAATACGCTGGCCTCCAGCTCCGGTAACGCCAGGCGGCCCATTTTTTTCACCCGCGCGGCCAGCTCCTGCCTCCAAATACGCCCCCATTCGGCGGCCTGCTCCAGCCCCTTTACTCTTTCCAGCAGCACGGGCGGCCAACCTTCCGGCGGTTGGCCCTGCCAGCCGCCGGGAACCGCCTCCCGCTGTGTCTTCCACACCTTGCGGGCATGGTCCCCGCCTTGCTCCAAATGCTCCTCATAGCTTTTAATGACCCCGGCCTCCCGCTGGGCGGGCACCGCTACAAAGGACCATTCATAGGCATCGAGCGGATCCTCCAGAACCGTACAGCAACGCATGCCGCCGTACCGCTCACCCGGCACATGCCCGCAGGGCTCTGTGCGCCGGTCCGCCCCACATATCGAGCAGACTGCATGCCCCATGTTACAGCCCACGCTGACCTCTTTTTTCATTCCGCTTTCCAGGTCGAGGATCAGGCTCTCGTTTTTCCCGCCGCGCGGCAGATAAGCGCGCGCCACCAGACGGGTGTAGGGTTCTCCGCACTCCGTGCTGCGGCCTGGCACCTGTTCCGTCTCACACCGGAAAATCCGTGCGCTTTGTGTATTGGCGTCCATGCTGTGGTTATAAATTCCCGTCTTGCCGCAAAACAAACCGGCCATCTTTTCCAGTGCTGGGATGCTGAACCGCTCCAGGTCGCGGTCGATCTCATTATCACAGAGCACCACACTAAACACATACAGCTCCTCGGCCTTAAATTCGCGCCGGGTATAGGCGTTAATGCCTGCCAGCTCCTCCGGCGATGGGCAGCTGTTTTCCGCCGGGCCCTCTTGAGGCTGTTGAATCATTTCATCCATAGCCTTCACCTCCCCTTCAAACGTGCCTCGATTTCCGCCGCACGCGCATTGAGCAGCCGTGCATTGGCGGACTCCGTCTCATCCTGCATCGTGATGTCCTCCCATTCCACTCGAAATTCCGTATCCCAGCCCTTCAGTCTCAGCCAAACCGAGCAAATTTGTTCCAGCATCGGGTTGAGCAGCCGCCGATAGGCCTCCAGCTCACTGGTTAAAATATCCGCCTGCTGGCTTGACATCCGCTCGGTTGAGGACCAGGAAAGCCCCAGCAGAAACGGCGGCAGCCCCAGCTTTGCCACAATCTGCTCCAGCAATTGGCGCACCGGGATGTCGCTGTCCATCACCTGGTTATCCGCGCCGATGGCCCGGATGCTGACATCCCCCACCGTAACAAAATCGCTGATGCTGCCCTTCGCCATGGCCTTGCTCCACTCGGCGGCAATTTGTTTGGCCCGTTCCTTGGCAAGCGCGCGGTCGCCGTCGCCCGAGGGGCGGTAGGTCACCGCAAAGCGCACATTGCCGGCCCGTTCCCAGTTCAGCCCGATGGTCTGGTAAATTTGGAGCAAAATAGCGCTGACAAACGGCAGGCCATGCAGCAGGGAGGTTCCTTTCAGGCTCCCCGGCTCCGGGTTCAGCGCGGTAGTCACAACCAGCTCCGGATAATCCACCGGAATGCTCTGACCCTGCTCCCGCCTGCACACCTGCATTTTCAGCGGCGACAACGCCTTGAACTCCACATCCTCCAGCGCGGCGTTGTAGAGCGCGCCGATTTCCCCCGCGCTATTCAGCACCATCTCCCCCACAGCATTGCCATAGGTCAGCAGCTGAGCAAAGTAGGCCGTGAGAAAGGCCTGTATTCCACACCCGCCGTAGTTGACCGGCACATTGCGCAGGAAATCCGCCAACGCCCGCCCGGCAGCGGGATTGCCGCAGCACACCTGAAAGCTGCCTACCAGGCGCAGCAGCTTGCCAATCGCCGCATCGATAATCGGTACCCCCTCGCGCAGCGCACGGTAAAGCCTCAGCTCGCCGCTGGACTGCGGCAGGTAATTTTCTTGGAAAGGCAGCAGCCCATAGCCGCCCGGCGAACGCGTCTGCACCGCCAGGGAAGGGCTGTCACGGCCCGAATCTTCCTGCGTTTTTCTCCTTTTTCCAAAAAATTTGTTCTTCATGTTCTCACCTCCTTACCGCGGCTGTCGCCCAAAAGTCCTCTTCTTCCTCAAGCTGGGCCACAAAATACCGAATGTCGTCCATCGCATGGTCGTTCTCCTTTTTAGGCGTGTCGGCGGCGCGGCTGTCGTTCCAGCGGTAAAGGCCAAACTCGCGCACCGCATCCCGGCAGCCCCTGCAAATACGCACGCGCCCCTCCTTCAACACGACGCTGACGCGGCGAATCCCGTCCATCACATCGTTGACCGCGGGAATCACCACAAACCGCCCATGCCGCCGGATGGCCTGGATAAAGCTTGCGGCGGAGGGGTCCACCACCACCCATTCCACCTCATGTTGTCCGCAGAGCGCCTCCAGCGCACGGTAGTGCTCCTCATCCGTCTTTTGGTACCCCTCCCGGCGGGAATCGAAATAGTATTCGTCGATGCGGTACCAAGTATTTTCACTCAGGCCCCATAGGCCGATAGAGCATGGATTTGCTGTGCCGTAATCGCACGAAACCCGGTAGGCCCGGCAGTTCTCCGGCGGGTCTGTAAACATTCCCGCGTCCATAAAGGGATAGACCAGGCCCTGTGCGGCCGTCCAGCTGCCCAGAATAAACCGCTCATAAAAGGTCCCGCTGTACAGGCTCTCATAGCGGCGCCGCATCTCTGTGCTCAGCGAGGGGTTGTCCTCCATCCTGAAATGCAAGTGCAGCGCCTTTTTTTCCTCCGCCTTGCGAATCCATTCCTGGTAAAACCAGTGCTGCGGTCCCTCCGGGTTGCAGTTGAACCAAAAGCGGCTACCCTCCAATGAGCACCGCGCCAGGGCCTGCTCCACAAACGAACGCGGCATCAGGGCGACCTCGTCCAACAGGACTCCCGCCAGCGTCATGCCTTGAATCAACGCCGAGGATCCCTCGTCCCGGCCGCCAAAAAGGTAAAAGTCGTTTTTTCGTTCCCCGCAGCGGACATGCAGGCGGTTTTCGCTGTGGTGCAGCGCGCAGTGGAAGCCGTTGGCCTCTAAAACAGGCAGCAGGGTGGCAATTAAATTGCGTTTGACGGAACGGATCGTCTTACCGCAAACGGCAAAGGCCCGCCCCTCAAAGGCATAAAACGCCCAGGTGATAAACCCCAGGCCCAGACAGAGCGTTTTTCCGCTGCGCACCGCTCCATCGCAAATAATCGCCGTGCGGTCCTGCCAAGGGCTGCCCGCACACCACCAAGCCAGCACTTGCAGCTGTTTTTGAGAAAAACGCTCAAGCTTTGCCGCCATCGTCTGAGCCCTTCTCCGCCGCTCCCTCAGCGGGCAGGAAGCGGGCGCTTCGCTGCAGCGCCTGGTACAGCGGCAGTACCTCTTCCCGGTTTGCCTTTCGTTCCTCCAGGCAGCGCATGGCCTCCATTCGGTCGTAGAGCTTAATCTCCACCAGGCCGTCCTTGCCGCGCCGGATCTCAGAGATATTGAACAGATTCATTTTCTCCAGTTCCTCCGGCTCCCCCGGCGGGCCGAAGATCAGGCGCACGGCATCCGAAATGTCGCCAAATGCCAGCTGCCGCAGCCCATGCTCCACCGTCATCCGGGCCGGTACAGGTATTTTTTTCTCCTTAGCGCTCGCCGCAGCCTCCTTTCTTTCCGTTGTTCTCTCCTTTTGCAATGGCCTCCCCCCTTCACATAACCCGCCCAAACTGCTGGAAATTACATAAAATACTGTAAGTTTTTTAAAAATAATTTTGTCCGCGCTTTACAAGCACATAAAAATCAGCGTTGTGCTTACAACCTTGTTTTTAATATTTGCTCCTATACTTTTATTCACTAATTCTTGTGTTCCGGTTTACAACCCTGTAATATTCTGTTAAAATAAAAACAAATCAAAAGCTAAAAACACAAAAAACAGAATGCCTTCTGTGAATAACACCCGGCATTTTTTGTCAATGCTACCATTAGAAAGGGGTTCTTAGGAAATATGGCTGATTTTACGATTGTAACAGACTCCAGCTGCGACCTCCCCGATGCGCTGGCGAAGGAGATGGGGCTGACCGTCCTCCCGCTCTCCGTCAATATAGCGGGAAAGGAGTACCGCAATCTTCTGGATGGAAGCGACATCAGCTTCGCTGAATTTTTCCGGCTTTTAAGGGCCGGTACGCCCTGCACAACCTCCGCCGTCAATGTAGAGGCCTTTCGGGCGGCTATGGAACCAATTTTGCAGGCGGGCCGCGATATTCTATGCATTGCCTTCTCCTCTGCGCTCAGCAACACCTGCAACGCGGCCCAAATGGCCGCCGAGGATCTGGCGAAAAGCTATCCCGACCGGAAAATCTATGTGGTGGATTCGCTGTGCGCTTCCCTGGGCGAGGGCCTGCTTATCTACCTCGCCCACAAAGAACGTGAAAAGGGCAAGAGTATTGACGAGGTCCGCCTGTGGCTGGAGCAGAATAAGCTCCAGCTGTGCCACTGGTTTACTGTTGACGACCTGCAGCACCTGCGCCGCGGCGGGCGAATCTCTTCCGCCACTGCGTTTTTCGGCGCCATGCTGCATATTAAGCCCGTCCTGCATGTTGACAATGCCGGCAGGCTGATCAATGTCGGCAAGGCCCGCGGCAGAAGGGCCTCGCTCGATGCACTCGTCGGCCACATGGCCAAAACCGCTGTCGCGCCCGAAACCCAGACCGTCTTTATCAGCCACTGCGATGCGCAGGCCGACGCGGAGTATATCGCCCGGCAGATTAAGCAGCAGCTGAAGGTTCCCAAGGTCATTATTCATTATGTTGGCCCCGTCATCAGCGCGCACTCCGGCCCCGGCACGGTGGCCCTGTTTTTCCTGGGCACAGAGCGCTGATTATTTACGCATACCAGGTATATATTTTACGTTTTCAACGCAAAAATCCCGGTTGAGTCCAAGGACTCGACCAGGATTTTTACTTTAGCTACAGCCTATTTCTTAAGCGCCGCAATTTTTAGGGAAGCCGTTCAGCCCGACACGCTTCATAACGCTCGGATAATCGACATACGACCAATCCAGGTCTACATTTCCCGAGACGCCGTTCACCTTGCCCTTGCTGGTGTGCTGCCACATGCCGAACTGGCCGTTGTAGGTCGGACGGTCATTGTACTGGGCATACCACACGTCAAACTTTTTCAGCTTATTCATGTCGTAGCGGTACGTAATCCAGTCCAAATTTGTATACAGGCACACATAGTAACCGGCGTTCTGCACCCTCGTCAGGAATGTGTCGGCAATCTCTGTCAGACGCTCCTTGCCCAGGTTGGCCTGCGACGCGTCTTCCACATCGTAAGCGACCGGGTACTCCAGGTGGTAGCCGCCGATTAAGTGCAGGAAAAAATCTGCCTCCAGCTTGGCGTCCTCCGGTGTCAGCGCATAGCTGTACAGGTACGCGCCCCTCGCCACACCGGCCCGCTTGGCTTTGGACATATTGCTGTAATACTGCCGGTCCGTCTGGTTCTCCCAATCCTTCCAGCCGTAGCCCGCACGAATCATGGCAAACTCGATGCCGTCCGCCTTCGCCTTGTTAAAGTCGATGTCGCCCTGGTAATGAGAGACATCCATTCCCTTAATCGGACTCATTTTATTCCCTCCCAATTTAAAAATGACGGCTGCCGTACGAAAGGATTTTTCTGTGTGCCGTGCAGCCGGGGGGAAGTCTTGTCTCTTTCCCCTTTAAGCCGAAAAGAAAGCCCCGTATTCATCATACAGGGCTTTCCCGAAAAAGGTTCCAATTATTTTACAGGGCTTAATCGCCGAACTAATCGCCGAACTAATCGCCGAATTAATCGCCGAACATCGCTTTTATCTTATCAAAAAAGGTTTTCCGCTTGGTGTAATTCTTTTCCTCCGACGTGTCTTCAAATTCCTTCAGCACATCCTTCTGCTTCTGTGAGAGGTTCTTGGGAACCTCCACCACAACCCGGACATATTGGTCGCCGCGGCCGCGGCCGTTGATGTAGGGAATGCCCTTGCCCTTGAACTTAAACACGTCGCCAGGCTGCGTTCCCTCGCGCACCTGGTAAGATACCCGCCCGTCGATGGTCGGCACGGTAACCTCCGCGCCCAGGGCGGCTTGCACAAAGGTAATGGGCATTTCACACCAGATGTCGTTGCCCTTGCGCTCGAAGATGGGGTGAGGCCGCACATTAACATACACCTGCAGGTCGCCGGCAGGGCCGCCGTTTCTGCCGGCATCACCCTGCCCGCGTACATTCAGAATCTGGTCGTTATCCACGCCGGCGGGAATATTGACCTCAATGGTACGCTGCTTGCGGGTGCTTCCCGTGCCGTTACAGGTTTTACAGGGGTGCTCAATCACACGGCCGGTGCCGCCGCAGCGGTCACAGCTGCGGCTGGTCTGAACAACACCGAAAGGGGTGCGCTGGCTGACATGTACCTGGCCCGTACCGCCGCACTGCGGGCACGACGACGCGCTGGTGCCCTTTTCCGCCCCACTGCCGCCGCAGCTCGGGCAGGTTTCAATTTTATGGTAGCTAATATTTTTCTTGCAACCCTTGGCAGCCTCTTCAAAGCTGATGTTAACGACCGCCTCCGCATCGTTTCCCCTTCTCGGCGCATTGGGGTTGGAACGGCGCGCACCGCCGAAGCCGCCGCCAAAGAAGCTGCTGAAGATGTCGCCGAAGTCAAAGTCGCCGGTAAAGGGGCTGCCGCCGGCGCCGCCGCCGAAATTAGGGTCCACGCCCGCATGGCCGAACTGGTCGTACCTGGCCTTCTTCTCTTTATCCGACAAGACCTCATAAGCCTCGTTTACTTCCTTAAAATGCGCCTCCGCTTCCTTATCGCCGGGGTTCAGGTCCGGATGGTATTTTTTTGCCAGCTTACGGTACGCCTTTTTGATCTCATCGTCCGAGGCATTTTTTGGAACCCCCATCACCTCATAATAATCTCTTTTCTCCGCCAAACCTCATCACTCCCTTAAACGGAACGCTGTTGCCCGCAGCACACGTACAAGCCCCGGCCTCCGCCCTCTATAACAAGCCAAAGGCAGCCCTGCCCGGCTGCCTTTGGCGCTTTAATTGTGCGCCGTCGCATTACTTCTTATCGCCGTCTACATCCTTATACTCGGCATCATAGACGTTTCCTGCCGCATCGCCGCCCTGCGGCGCACCCTGCGCGGCATCACCGGGCTGACCCTGCGGCGCGGCGTTTTTATACAGCTTTTCAGAAACCGCATACATGGCCTTCTGCAGCTCCTCGCTGCCGTTCTTCATCGCCTCCAGGTCGTTCTTGGAAATGGCATCCTTCAAGGTGGCAACCTTGGCGTTCAGGTCCGTCTTATCGGCTTCCTCCATCTTGTCCCCGCTCTCGGAAATCAGCTTTTCCACACTGTAGCAGAGGTTTTCAGCCTCATTCTTCTTGTCAACCTCTTCACGGCGCTTCTTATCCTCCGCGGCGAATTTCTCCGCGTCCTGAACAGCCTTCTCCACGTCCTCCTTGCTCATGTTGGTGCTGGAGGTAATGGTAATGTGCTGCTCCTTTCCGGTTGCCAAGTCCTTCGCAGAAACATTGACAATGCCGTTTGCGTCGATGTCAAAGGTAACTTCAATCTGAGGAATCCCACGCGGGGCCGGTGCAATGCCGTCCAGCTTAAACAGGCCGAGCTGCTTGTTGTCGCGGGCGAACTCACGCTCGCCCTGCAGCACGTTGACCTCTACCTGCGTCTGGCCGTCCGCGGCGGTGGAGAAAATTTGGCTCTTCTTCGTCGGAATGGTCGTGTTGCGCTCAATAACCTTGGTCATGACGCCGCCCATCGTCTCAACGCCCAGAGAAAGCGGGGTCACGTCCAGCAGCAGCAGGCCCTCGACCTCGCCACCCAGTACACCGGCCTGAATTGCTGCGCCAATGGCTACGCACTCATCGGGGTTAATGCCCTTGAACGGATCCTTGCCGGTCACGCGCTTCACCGCATCCTGAACCGCCGGGATTCTGGAAGAACCGCCGACCAGCAGAACCTTGTTGAGTTGGCTGAACTGCAGGCCCGCATCGCTCATCGCCTGGTTTACAGGGCCAAGCGTACGTTCCACGAGGTCGCCGGTGAGCTCATTGAACTTCGCGCGGGTCAGCGTGAGATCCAGATGCTTCGGTCCGGTGGCATCGGCGGTAATAAACGGCAGGTTAATCGCCGCGGTCGTCATGCCGGAAAGCTCAATCTTCGCCTTTTCAGCCGCTTCCTTCAAGCGCTGCATAGCCATCTTGTCGCCGGAAAGGTCAATGCCGGATTCCGCCTTGAACGAGGACACCATCCAGTCAATAACACGGTTGTCGAAATCGTCGCCGCCAAGGTGGGTGTCGCCCGCAGTCGCCAGTACCTCCTGTACGCCGTCGCCCATCTCGATGATGGAGACGTCGAAGGTGCCGCCGCCAAGGTCGTAGACCATGATTTTCTGATCCTCGCCCTTGTCAATGCCGTAGGACAGCGCCGCCGCCGTCGGCTCGTTGATGATTCTCTTCACATCCAGGCCGGCAATCTTGCCCGCGTCTTTAGTGGCCTGGCGCTGCGCATCGGAGAAATAGGCCGGAACAGTAATAACCGCCGATGTCACCGACTCGCCCAAATAAGCCTCCGCGTCCGCCTTCAGCTTCTGCAAAATCATCGCGGAAATTTCCTGCGGCGTATAATTTTTGCCGTCGATGCCCACCTTGTAATCGGTGCCCATATGGCGCTTAATCGAAGCAATGGTACGCTCCGGGTTGGTGATGGCCTGTCTTTTGGCGACCTGGCCCACCATGCGCTCGCCGGTTTTGGAGAAGGCCACCACCGACGGGGTGGTTCTGCCGCCCTCCGCATTTGCAATTACAGCAGGCTCGCCGCCTTCAATAACCGCTACACAGGAGTTTGTCGTACCTAAATCAATACCAATTGTCTTAGCCATAATAATTACCTCCACATTTTCATTCTAAAGCTGTAGTCTAGTCTCTATCTAAATATTCCCGATCCGGCCTAATTGGCTACCTGCACCATCGCATACCGGATCACCTTGTCGCCGATTTTATACCCCTTTTGGAACACCTGGGTCACGACATTGTCGCCTGCGGCCTCGTCCTCTACATGGGAAACCGCGTTATGCACGGCGGGGTCAAAAGCCTCTCCGACCTCTCCCATCGCCGTCACCCCCAGCTTGTCAAGCGCCGCGCACATCTGCGCCTGCACCATCTCAACGCCCTTGCGCAGGTCCTCAACCGAGCATTCCTGCTGTGCCAAGGCCCGTTCCAGGTTATCCGCCACATTGAGTATTTCCTTTACAGCATCAGCCGTAGCGTCCGCGTAAACCGCGCTTTTTTCGCGCTCCGTCCTCTTTCTGAAATTATCGTACTCGGCGGCCGTACGCAAAAGCTGCTCCTTTTGTTTCTTCCCGAACGCCTCCGCCTCCTCAAGCTTCTGCTGAAGCTCCTCTTCCCTATTCTTCTTCTTTTTTGATTTGTCCTTTTTGGCTTCCTGTGCCGTCTTTTGTTCCGCTCCCTGCTCGGAGGCCTCCGGGGTCTTTTCCTCCTCCTGAACAATTGGTTCCTTTTCAGCTGTCTCCAAGTTTTCCGCCCCTTTCTATTCCAACCTTTTTAGAAAGATATTTTATATTGAAACGGCCCTCCGGCCGCAGTGGCTGCTATTCATTGCTCATCAGCTCGGTAAGCATTTTGCCGACCGCCTCCGCCAGGTAGTCAATCCCGGCAATCACGCGGCTGTAATGCATCCGGGTCGGGCCAATCACGGCAATGGAGCCGGCCTCTTGGCCGCCGATGTAATAGGGGGCAAACACCATGCTGGTGTCCGCCAGCTCCTTGCGCTGGATTTCGCGCCCAATGAGAACCTTTGCCCCGCCGGGCTGCAAAATCAGGTTCGTCAGCTCCTCGGGCCTGGATAAAAAGTCCATAATCTGCCTGGCGCCGCCGAGCTCAAACTCCGGACAAAACAACAGGTTTGTCTCACCGTGCATGCACAGGTCCGCGCCCATCGACTCCCTGGCAACCTCAAGCACCGCGCTGAGCGGCGCGCTCATTAAAATTGCCATCTCCCCCAATGAAGCGGCAAGCCCCTGAATAAAGGCGGGGGTCACCTCCACCACCGGGCGCCCGACCAGCTTTTCGTTCAGGGTGCGGAAATAAACCCGGAGAATATCGGAGGTAATGTCGAAGTCACAGTGAAAAACCCTTGTCTTCATGGTTCCCGCCGAGGTCATCAGCACCACCATCGCCGTGCGGCGGCTGGTCTGCACAAACTGAACGGCCCGGATGTCCGCCGCGCTCCCGCTCGGCGTCGTCGATACCGCTGTAAAGCGGGTCATGGCTGCCAGCGCCCTTGAAACGCTGTTCATCAGCTTTTCCGGGTCGTACGCACTGTCAAACAAAACGCTGTCGATCACACTGCGTTCTTCCACGGAAAGCGTGTATTTGGGAAGCAGCGCATCCACATAATAACGGTAGCCGCGCTGTGAAGGTATGCGCCCCGCCGAGGTGTGCGGCTGCTCCAAAAGCCCCATCTCCGCAAGGCTGCTCATCTCGTTGCGCACGGTAGCGGAAGAGACATTGAAGTCCAGCACCTCACACAGCGCCTTAGAGCCTACCGGCTCGCCCGTTACAATGTAAAGGTTGACGACCGCCGCCAGTATTTTCTGCTTTCTTGTGGTCAGCTCCAACCTTCCCGCCTCTTTCCGTGTTCCGCCCCGGTATGCTGCCGCGGCGGACTCCCTTGACTGTTTTCATCCGTTTCGTTAGCACTCTTATCATTCGAGTGCTAACTTATATTTATAATTTATCATTAGTCTGCCCTTTTGTCAATAAGATAATTGTAAACTAATTGTGAAATTATGATTTTTTACGCTGCGCGGCGGCTCAAAGCCGGCACGTCTGCTGGCAAATAAAGCCACGGCCTGATAGGACATAAGGTAGAATTTCCTCCGATGAAAAAACGGTATTTATGACGATTATGTAGAAAATTTTTCAGAAGCTTGCCCCTGCACGGCGAAAAGTGTACAATAGATATAAACTCAGGACACTGCGGCGTCCCCCCGCTTAGTTTTATTTCCGGTTTTGAGCGCGCCCTCAGGCCGGTATTTTATTGTTTTTTCGTGGATTGCCGGGCCCCGGAGGCCCTGGTTCAAAAATAAAAATATTTAAGGAGCGTGCAAAGTGGTGGAGCATATGGATGCTAGTACTGTATTCCGTTCTACAAAGCAGGTGGCTTCTCTCGGCCTCGTCGTGTTGGAGGGCGCCCGCGAACTCGGTGAAAAGATTGACGTCTATTTGACCGAATGGGCCGGCCAAACCGGCCATGAGGGCAGCTTTATCATCGACAGCCAGTGCCCCCGGTTTTCCTCGGGCGACGGCAAAGGAATCCTTCGGGACACCGTCCGCGGCAAGGACCTCTATTTCCTCATGGATGTAGGCAACTACAACTGCAAGTACAACATGTTCGGCGCGCAGAACAGCATGAGCCCGGACGATCACTTCTCCGACCTGAAGCGCCTGATTCAGGCCGCCAACGGCAAGGCGCACCGCGTCGTCGTAATTTCCCCCATGCTCTACGGCAGTCGCCAGCATCGCCGCAATTTCCGCGAGAGCCTGGACTGCGCCGTTGCCCTGCAGGAGCTGCAGGCCATGGGCGTCTCCAATGTTATCACTTTTGATGCGCACGATCCCCGCGTGCAGAACGCCACGCCGCTGATGGGCTTTGACAACGTCATGCCCACCTACCAGGTGCTCAAGGCCCTGATTCACGAGGTGCCCGATATTCAGCTCGACTGGGACCACTTCATGGTCATCAGCCCGGACGAGGGAGCCATGGGCCGCAACATGTACTACTCCAGCGCCATGGGCGTCAATCTCGGCATGTTCTACAAGCGCCGCGATTACTCCAAGGTCGTCAACGGCCGCAATCCCATTGTCGCCCACGAGTACCTCGGCGACTCCGTCGAGGGAAAGGACGTCTTTATCGCCGACGACATCATTTCTTCCGGCGAATCCATGCTCGACATTGCCTACGAGCTGAAAAAGCAAAAGGCCCGCCGCATTTTCTCCTACTCCACCTACGCCATTTTCACCAACGGGCTGGATGAATTTGACAAAGCCTACCGCGACGGCATCATCTCCGGCGTATTCGGCTCCAACCTCACCTATATCTCCGATGCGCTCCGCCAGCGCGAATGGTTCCATGAGGTCGACTGCAGCAAATACATCGCCTATTTCATCGCCGCGCTCAACCACGACATTTCCGTCAGCGCAATCATTGACCCCCACGAAAAAATTCACCAGCTGCTGAAGGAGCACGGCTTCGCAAAGGATTAACCTGCGCCAAATATCCCGCCGGTCAAGGAGGCATGGCCATGTATTACCGCGTTGGAAAAACCCTGGAGCCGCTCGGCGTACCTTTGCCGGATGGCGGCGCACACCCATTGCTGGCCCTGATGAGCCCCGAGGAACTGCGCCGGGAAGGCCCAGGCCTTGGCTTTGCGGAACGCACCATCCAGGAATGCGGGAATATCCGCCTGTCGAAAATCGAATCGCTGTATGGGTACCTGTTCGGGACGCTGCGGATTCCACTAAAAAACAAAAACGCCTGGAAGCATGAGGCACTGGCCTTCTACATTAAGAAGGGCCTGCTTGTTATTTTGGACGAAAAAGGCATTATCCAGAAGAGGCTGGCGGCGCTGGCCACGCTTAAAAATTGGGACCGGGCCTCGTTTGAGCAGATGATTTACGACATTCTCAACGACTTGATTCGAGATGACCTCTCCGTACTCGAGGGCCTTGAAAGCCGTATTACTTTGCTGGAGGAAAACGTTCTGAACGATGCCCTTGCCGATTTTAACCGCAAGCTCACCCTGCTTCGGCGTGAGCTGCTGTATTTGCACAGCTATTACGAAGAGCTCGTCGGCATCGGCGAGGAGCTCCAGGAAAATGAGGCCGCGGTCTTTGAACCCAAACGCCTGAAGCTGTTCAAGCTGTTTACCGAGCGGGCCGCCAGGCTGAGCAGTAACGCCCAGACTCTGCGGGAATACTCCATGCAGGTGCGCGAGGTCTACCAGGCACAGGTGGACATCCAGCAAAACAGGGTCATGAAGGTGCTCGCTGTCGTCACCACGCTGTTCTCTCCATTGGCCCTCATTGTTGGATGGTATGGAATGAACTTCACCGGTATGCCGGAGCTCAGGTGGCCGATGGGGTACCCGATGGTCATCATGCTCAGCCTTGCGGTGGTCGTGGCCTGTCTGATATTTTTTCGCAGAAAAAAATTTTTTTGAGCTCTCAAAGGCTCCGTCCCGTGTCATGCGACGCAGGCGGAGCCTTTTTTACAATGGAACCAATCCATACGCCTTCTCAAAAAAAATCTGCAGCTTTTCAGCAGTATCATAAAACGGTAATACGCAGAGGAGGACGAAAAATGCGGCATTTGGGAACAAGACCGCTTAAAACTGAGCGGCTCATTTTATGAAAAGATGTGATGTCGGATGCCAAGGACATGTTTGCCAATTGGGTTACAGATCCGGAGGCCACCCGATTTTTTGGGTGGGAGGCTCACAAGGATATATCCGTGACCAAAGCGCTGCTGCGGCAATGGTTTGCTGAATATGAGCAGGAAAACTGCTGTCATTCGGTGATTATGAATAAAGAAAATCAGCGCGGCGGTCCACTATTGGCTGAGCAGGGCGTACTGGAACCATGGCATTATGAGCGAGTCCTGCAAAAGGGTGGTTCAATTTGCCTTTGAGGAGGTTGGCTTTCAAAAAATATATTCCTATCACCATGCTGACAATCCGGCAAGCGGAAAAGTAATGCAAAAGTCCGGCATGCAATATCTGAAAACCGAATACCCGGCCATGGACTGTGAACCGCTAAGCGGTGATTATTGCTGCTATGAAATCATTAATCATAACCAGCGAACAAAAGCCTAATCCCATCCCCCCTTTTCCCATTCCTGGCACAGGCCGCCTTGCGTCCTGCGCCGCCAAAAGGTTCAGGCGCCCATCACGCAAGACAAAAAACCGCTCCGGCTATTGAAGTGCCCCCAAAAAGTTAGACAGTATGATATACTGGATAACAAATGGGGGCAGTTCAATATAAAACCGAAGCGGGCTTTTTTGTTATTTTCCGGCGGCAGAAAGCCGCTGGCTTTTATTTTTCACAGGGAATTTGGTTGAGCAGCTCCTCTATTTTGTCCAGAAGCTCGGGCGTTACCCCTACAAACGGGTTGCCGATCTGATCCCGCAGGGAGAGCTCCGAGCTCTCAAGCGGCAGCCTTTGGTTGGTGTTATCCCGCAGGTCCATCAGGTTGGGCAGCACACTTTCAACCGCCTTGCGCGCCTCCGGATTTGCAATCACATCCTTAGTCGCGCTGTAAATTGAGAAAGTGCGTGCATAGAGCTTCTCCGGCTCATAGGCAAACTCATAAACGCCGGTCAGAACCTTGACGTTGACGCAATCCCCCTGCTGCTCTGTCCAAAGCGTGCTGGCTGAGAGCGGCTGGCCGTTGTACAGCACCTTTTCCAGCCTTGCATCCGGCAGAAGGATCTCTGCCTCCGCATTAAACGGCACCTCAAAGCGGAAGCTCAGCTTTCCATGCTCAATCTTCCACTCGCTCACATAGACGCCCGCCGCAGAGTCGAGCTTCGTTTTGACCCAATCCAGCCGCGCGTTGGGCTGCGGAGCCAGACGCACACAGCGGAAGCCGGGTTCATCCTCGACCGGCTGGATACCGGCTACGTTGCGGTACATCCATTCCACCACGGAGCCATAGGCGTAGTGGTTGAGCGAGTTCATGCCCGTGTCACTGATCAGCCCATTCGGCAGCACCGAGTTCCAGCGCTCCCAAACCGTGGTCGCGCCCATCAGCACTTCATAGATCCAGCTCGGGTAATCGCGGTTCATCAGCAAACGGTAAGCCACGTCATTGCAGCCGTTTTCACTGAGCACACGGCACAGGTAAATGGTACCGACAAAGCCGGTCGTCAGCTTCCAATCGTTCTTCTTCAGCAGCTCGCGCAGGTCGGCAATAACCCGCGGCCGCTGCTCCTGCGGCACTAGATTCATAAACAGCGCCATCACATGCGCCGTCTGCGTTTCAATGGACAAGCGCCCGTTCGGCGTGACATATTCCCGCTGAATAGCCGCGCGCACCTGATCGGAGAGCTCGCTGTACTCCTTCGCCAGCTCCTCCTTGCCAAGCACCTTGGCCGCCTTGGCAACCAGCATCGCGGAGTAGCAATAGTAAGCCGAAGCGATAAAATAATTATCCGTTGCGCCAAAGCAGGATTTTGGATCCTTGTAATTATCCAGCGCAAGCCAATCGCCGAAGTGGAAGCCCGTCGTCCACAGGCGCTTTCCACCCGCGGCCTCGTCCTGCCGTTTAATAAAGTCTACCCAGTCCTTCATGCTCTTGAACTGGCTTTCCAGGATTTCCTTGTCACCGTAATGCAGGTAGCAATTCCACGGGATCACCGTGGCCGCCTCGCCCCAGGCCGTACTGCCGCCCTGGATCATGCCGCCCATCGGCACCACATGCGGAACCGCGCCCTCCAGCTCGCCCTGCTCATAGGCCAGGTCGCGCCCGTATTTGCTGTAAAAAGCGTAGGTATCCATATTAAAGGTCGCCGTGCCGGAGAACGCCTGAGCGTCGCCCGTCCACCCCATGCGCTCGTCACGCTGCGGGCAGTCGGTAGGCACATCGACAAAGTTGCCCTTCTGGCCCCAGATGGCATTGAGGAACAGGCGGTTAATCAATGGGTCGCTTGTCTCAATCCAGCCGCGGCGTTCCATCTCCGAGTGCAGCACAACGCCGGTAAAGTTCTCTTTTTCCACCGGCTTTGTCATGCCGCTGACCTTTACAAAGCGGAAGCCATAGAAGGTAAAATGCTGGCGGATCGTCACCGGCTTGCCGCTGGAGATAAAGTGGTATTCTTCCAGTGCGGACCGCAGGTTATCGCGGTAAAAATTATCGTGCTGCAAAATTTCGCCGAATTGCAGAAACACCTCTGTGCCCGCAGGCTCGTCGAGCTTTATTTCCAGCAGGCCGACCATGTTCTGGCCCATATCCAGCACCGTCTCCCCCGCCGGGGTATTCAGCACCGCAACCGGAGTAATGCGCTCATTGGCCACAATCGGCGGGCTCAGGCGCGCCTCCAGGCGGTCATAGCCCAGGCCGGCAGCCCGTACCGGGTACAGCGTGCCGTCCTCAATCCGGTCGTCGTAGCACTCGCCGTCATAGATATTGGCAAAGGTCACCTTGCTTTTTTTAGCCTGCCAGCTCTCGTCGGTCACAATGGTCTCGCGGGAGCCGTCCGCATACTCAAGGACAAACTCCGCAATCAGGGCCGTTTCATTGCCGTAGATCTGCTCCTTGCCCTGGAAGCCGTACCGGCCGCGGTACCAGCCGTCGCCCACCCAGACCTCAATCTGGTTTTCTCCGGCCTGGAAGGCCTTGGTCACATCATAGGTCTGGTACTGGATCCATTTGTCGTAGGCATGCAGGCCAGGCGCCAGGTATTCGTCCCCGATTTTTTTGCCGTTGATATAAAGCTCGTAAATGCCAAGGCCCACCATATAGGCACGGGCGCGCGCCACGGCCTTCTTTGCCGCTACCCCGCGGGTAAACCAGGCCGCCGGCCCCTGCTCCATGGTATGGGCAATCCATTTTGCGCTCCAACTGCCCGGCGCTTTTGCGGTTTCAAACCACGCCGGCTCGCTGGTCGCGTACTCGCCGTTCTCCGCCCAAACCGTAACACGCCAGTAGTAGCGCGTGCAGGGCTCCAGCTTCATATCCGGGCTGTAGGCCAGGCTGTCGATCGAGGCGGTTTTGCCGCTGTCAAACAAAATCTGCTCAAAGGCCTCGTCAGAGGCCACCTGAACCTGCGCGGCGGTTTGCTTTGCCGCCGCCGTGTCAACCACCTGATATGTAAAGGATGGTTTATCCATGGCGAATCCAAGCGGATTCACACGGTGATTGGTTTTTAAGCCGATGATTTTCAAACAATTCACTCCTTTTCTCCATGTGGGCCGGCCACATCAACAGAACGCTGTTGCAGCAATTTTCCTTTTTATTCTATCCCAACCCACACCAAAATTTCTATTGTAGATATCCCCAATATTTCCTAAAAAATATTGGGGATAATCACTACGCTTATTCAAATGGAAGCTTTTCCTCACCGTCTGCACGCGCCACTGCCTTGGTTGCAACAACGTCGATGCCCAGCCCCAGCAGGTTGGAGGCGAGCGTCTCCCCTACTGCTACCGGCGCCTTGGCGACAGCGGCGTTGATGGCCTGCATGGCCTCAAAAACTCTGTCCTTTGGAACCGGCCGCGCCGTCTTAACCGGCGCCCGTGGACTCATTCCTCCCGCCACACGCATGGTGGTCGTCACCGTGCGCACCGGGTTCAGCAGTTCCTCCCTGCCGTAAACAGCCCCGCGCGGGCAGGCATTTCCCGTTACCCGGCAGCCGTTTTCCTCATCCACCTGTAAATGGCAGCCTTTCGGGCATACAATACAAATCAGCTCCCTCATGCGGGCACCTCCTCTTCCGCTGCCACCGAAACCTGCAAATTCCTGCCCGCGGCCCGGTCCAGCAGCGCCTTTGGCAGCACGATTTTCTCCATTTCACCCGGCGCCATATGCTGGCGCGGGAACTGTGCCAGCAGCTCATCCCCCGCCGTCACGCGGATCACCGACCTTCCATATACCGCCCGTACCCGAAAAAACAGCTCTGCACGCTGCCCTGCATACTGTGGCCGAAGCCGCTGCGGCACTACATAGGAAACGCCCTCTCCGTTCTCAACGGTGAGCGCCTCCCCAACTGCCGGGCGGCTGCCACGGGCAAACGCGGCG
>JABLTR010048187.1_pt1 | contig 22963 bp, 22 predicted proteins | sample 7160071 | NCBI WGS metagenome assembly JABLTR01 (sample SAMN14651230, study PRJNA627086) | human gut metagenome | isolation source: feces | host: Homo sapiens | reverse complement strand
GAAGTTTGTCAAACTGTTCTGATGAAAGCCTATCAGATACCATATCATCAAAAATTTTCTTATAAATCGTATTTAAATCTTCATCCCTGAGTTTGTGTATTACAATGCCTTTCTTTTTCCTTTTGGCAGACAGTTTTCGTTTGGCATAGGCCTTTTTATATCTTTTTGCTAAATACAGCTTTAAATCGACGTATATAGGATTGTATGCTCCGATGATAACTGAATACAATTGTTTATGACATATTTTGAAATTGGTTTGATTTTTTTGTGGATATGATAATTAGGGCATTTTTGAACGATTTTTCACAGTTCAAAACTTTTAAATATTATGGTTTATAAGTTAGAAATACTTAAAACATAATGAACATCATTTGTTTTTTTATTACGAAAATCTCAATTTTTATAGCTCAAGATAGATTTTTCAGTATAGCCTGAATATCGTTTTTCTATATCTGCCACGGAATCTTACCACGGTGTTGTTTCTTTCGATTTTACAAGTTCGGAAACTATAGTTTATTAATAGGTCATCGTAACATTATATCCTATTCAGTTTTCAATAAAAAAATAAAAAAGCCAAAACACAATGCAAAAACAATGGTAAAGGTTTCGCTCTTCTTATTGTTTTGATGAATCTATGTATTGGCCCTGTAAATTCGCAAACTATATATCCGGTGATTATCCATCCTGTAAGCAGTTGGTACGTTTATGAGTAATAAAACAATTTTCTGTAATTGGATCGTCCTAAAACAGTTTCATATTATATTCAGTTGTAGACCTCAACTATGACGGATTATTTTATATCAGATACCTTCTTAGAAATCAACTTTTTAAGCGAGTTTCTCAATACATTATTTTTTCTATTATTCTGTATGTAAATTTATGCCGTAACCCGCTTCCGATAACAAAAATCACCCGTTTTTTTGCTGTTTTTCGTGAATTACTAATATCATATTCAATATTTTTGCGTGTTTAATGTCAAATATAAACACATAAGCGTTGTTAGATTTGATAATGTCTTATGACATCATTAAATCAGGTCAGAAGTTCACGCTCTATCTTTGTCAACGCAATTACTGTTCCTCTTTAGTATACTTTTTACCTGTTAAATCTGATTTCATAACCCCAAAAAGGCTATACTTGCTGATGAAGGTTCTATTCCTTATGTGTGCATGCAGTCTCTGTTAGATGTTTTATATCTTCTATTAGTTCATCATCTAATTCTTTAAGTAACCGTCTCTTCAATTTTTACCATTAAAATACTACCTCCTGTTATGTTGCTTTTATATAAAGAAACAAAAAGACTTTACATCTACAATTGTATCCAATTGGTATTTTGGTTAATACAGATGAAAAATTTTTATTTATATATCTTTTCTATGGTTTTATTATGTGCTTTTTTTACATATAAAAGACAGAGCTTGCATTTTGTTTTTTGTTATTCATAAAAACCTCTCAAATAATTATCCTGCTCTAAATATAAAGTATAAAGATAATTTATGCGGCCATAATTTCACATAAATTATAATAGGCGACAGCAAAAAATACTATCGCCCAACTGCTATCTGACAATATATATTGGATCTTTTTTAATAATTGTGTGAACCTGTCATTCCGGAGCAATATAGTCGAGATGCTTTAATTATCTGCAATACTTTACCGATTTACTTGTGCGCAATACAATAAGCCGGTGGTAGAACCTGCCAATTGAGTTGCACAAAGTTGGCCAGTAAAATTGCTGATACAGCATTCTATTATCTATTAAAAGAAGCAAAAGTTGCACATGATTTGGATTTCGTATAATACTAAAGAAATTTGTTAGGTATATTAAATAGTTTTTTGTATATCTTATTATAAGCAAATCCTTTTATTATAGCTTTTTTACAAACAGACAGCGAATAGCGTTTAGAATTGCAATAATCATCACGCCTACATCAGCGAAAATTGCCATATACATATTTACTTCTCCGAATACGCCAAGTATCAGGCAGGCAAATTTAACACCTAGCGCCAAAACAATGTTCTGATATACAATCCGCAGGCATTTTTTTGAAATCTTAATTGCCTTTGGAATTTTTATTGGGTCATCATCCATTAAAACAATGTCTGCTGCTTCAATAGCTGCGTCTGATCCCATAGCCCCCATCGAATACCAATATCAGCTCTAGACAATACAGGGGCATCGTTGATACCATCGCCAACGAAAGCTAGCTTTGATTTCCCTTTTTTTGTTTTAACAAATCTTCAACCTTAGATACTTTATCAGCAGGAAGAAGTTCACTGTAAACGGTATCAATACCAAGAGAAGAGGCAACTTGTTCGGCAACTTTTTTAGCATCGCTGGTCAGCATAACCGTTTTTTCAATACCTGACTCTTTCAGAGATGAAATAGCTTTCTTCGAGTTAGGCTTTACAACATCGGATATAACAATGTGTCCAGAATATTCGCCGCCGATTGCTGTATGAATGATTGTTCCTGTACTATGACAGTTAATATAAGGAATATTCAAGGACTTCATCAGCTTATCATTACCGGCAACGACCTCAATGACGTCCACTTTGGCAATCACGCCATTTCCACTGATTTCCTGAATATCGCTTACACGTGAACGATCAAGATCTTTTCCGTAAGCTCGCTGCAAACTTTTGCTGATTGGATGTGACGAAGCACTTTCTGCCAAAGCGGCATATTCAATCAGCCTTGTATTTTCTAATTCATTATGATGAATCCCGTTGACTTCAAAAACACCCTGCGTGAGTGTACCAGTTTTATCAAAGACAATTGTTCTTACTTTTGAAAGTATTTCTAAATAGTTGGAGCCCTTTACTAATATGCCTGCTTGACTAGCTCCGCCGATTCCTGCAAAGAAGCTAAGAGGAATACTGATTACAAGCGCACACGGACAACTAATAACAAGGAATGTCAAAGCTCTGTATATCCAAGTACCCCAATCTGCGGGTAGTCCCATACCAAGCATACGTACAAGAGGTGGAAGTATTGCAAGCACTAATGCACTATAGCATACAGCAGGCGTGTAGATTTTTGCAAACCTCGAAATGAAATTTTCTGACTTGGACTTTCTGTAACTTGCATTTTCTACTAAATCCAAGATTTTTGAAACAGTGGATTCTCCAGATTTTTTTTGTAGTCTGAATTTTCAAAACGCCTGTCATATTGATACAACCGCTTATAATTTCATCGCCAATTTTTGCTTCACGAGGGAGACTTTCTCCCGTCAAAGCGCTAGTGTTCAAGCTGGAATTCCCCTCAACGATAACGCCATCAATTGGAACTTTTTCACCGGGTTGCACAATGATTATGCTGCCTATTTCTACTTCGTCAGGATCAATCTGTTCCAACTTACCATTACGCTCAATATTTGCGTAGTCAGGGCGGATATCCATAAGTTCACTGATATTTCGACGGCTTTTTCCCACAGCATATCCCTGAAACCATTCGCCAACCTGATAGAACAGCATACCTGCAATAGCTTCTAAATAGTCACCGTCAGAATATACTGCTAGTGCCATTGCTCCAATAGTTGCCACTGCCATAAGAAAATTCTCATCAAAAACCTGTCGATTTATGATGCCTTTAATGGCTTTTCTCAAAATATCATAGCCAATAATGAAGTAATCGATAAGATACAAAGCAAAGCGCACTATGCGCCCTGCCGAAGTAAATAGATATTCATCAAACTGCGAAAACATTTCGGTTGACAGAAATTGCAGACCAAGCAGTATAGCTGCTGCTAAAATACGGATTAATATAGCTTTTTGCTTTTTGTCATACCGTTTTTGCGTTTGCCTATAATCGAAAGAAGTCCTAAAGCTGTTAAGATGATAACGCATAATAGTATGTTTACGATTAACTCCTGCATATAAATTGCTACTTTTAAAAGTTGTTTAATCATTTAATTGTAATTCTGTATAAATGAACCTCAAAACTGTTTGGAGCTTAAAATGTCATTTATTACAAAGCAATCAGGAGTTAAATAAAGATTTCACAATCCGGTTCTATTTTTTTGCAAGCGGAAAGAACATTATCCATAACTGTACGCGGTTCCTGTCCGTCTTCAAACTCAACAATAATTTTCTGTGTCATAAAGTTTACAGTTGCATTTTGTACGCCATTGGTTTTGCGTGCAGCATCCTCCATAAGATTCGCACAGTTTGCGCAGTCAACCTCAATCTTGTAAGTTTTTTTCATAGTAAGTAACCCCCTGAAAGTATTTTTCAATTTAACGAATAAGCACTTGTTTAATCGTTGCGGCTGCAGTGTAATACATATAGACAAAGAAGTCAATGCAATAAATGCTTTTCCTACTAAAAGGGATAAAAGTATTTCCAATCGTGATAAAAAAGAGGTATAGATTATGAAAAACACTGTATTGCCCCATGCACACAACACACAAGCTGTTTTACAAGGCGTCAAAAATGAGTTGAACAATATTGAAAAATTTAAACTAATAGCGGATATTTTCAGGCAATTAGGCGATACAACAAGAATTAGACTTTTTTGGCTTTTGTGTCACTGTGAGGAATGCGTTATTAATATATCTTTAATGATGGATATGTCAAACCCTGCTGTTTCACATCATCTCAGATTGCTCCGAAGCAACGGATTGATTATAAGCAGACGAGAAGGCAAAGAGGTGTATTACCGTGCGGCAGATACGGAGCAAAGCTGCTTACTACATGAAATGATTGAAAAGGTTATAGAAGTAACCTGTCCGAAGTAATATAGCAGGAGAAAAACAATGAAACTAGGTCATAATGAAATACAAAGCTGTATTGCTCAACTTGACAATTTAAAAACCATTTCACTTTTTCAGGGTATAGAGATGGCTTTTTTATCCTTAACAGGAGATAAATTATACGTTCATCATAAAGAATCCGAGCGTATTATGGTTATCAATTATTGCAAAACCGGCAGAATAGGTTGAAAAATGGGAAACGGGAACTATGTATATCTAGGCGAGGGAGATTTTTCCATCCATACAATGAAGCTGTGCGCAGACTCTGAAATTAACCTGCCAAATGGCAGTTATGAAGGAATATCAATTTATATTGATTTGCAGGAGATCACAAGTAATCCGCCCGCCTTATTATTGGGAACAGGAATTACCGGCACTGCATTATATGAAAAACTATGCAAAAATGATACTATTATCTCGTTGATGGGAAATGAATATACAGAAAAGATCTTTCAGTTTTTTATCATCAGCCCAAAAACACACAAGCTGCATATCAAAAAATTTTAAGGTGCTGGAACTGCTGCTTTATCTCTATGGGGCTGAAAACATCTTCAATCAGCGTGTAACGGAATACCGAGCCGAACATATAGAGGTTATACGAAAAATCCATGATCAGCTTTTTCACAATCTTGATCAGCGCTTTACAATTGAAGAATTATCAAAGCAGTATTTGATAAATTCTACCACATTGAAATCCTTATTCAAATCAGTTTACGGAACATCAATTGCCGCACATATGAAAGAACACAGAATGAGACAGGCTGCTAAAATGCTGTTGAAATCAGAAATGAATATTGCCCAAATCGCATCGGCAGTAGGGTATGATAGTCAAAGCAAGTTCTCAACCGCTTTTAAGAGTTTTTTTATGTTTTACCAAAAGACTACAGAAAGAAAATATAAAAATGGTTTTTATGTAGACAAGCCGCCTGCATTTATTGCAAGCGGCTTAAACTATTGTTTACAAAAAATAATACAATTAGCTCTGCTATGGGTATTGTTCGTTATCTAAATCCACGATCATTTGTTTGCTTTGTGTTGCTCAGTTATGTGATCACACTCTTGTATCTTTCTTACCATCTGAGAAAACGTTTCCGTTGCTTACTCCATCAATATTAGCACGAGAATTATTGAGTCTAACGCTTGTGAAACAGGGTAGTGAAAAATTAACTTTTTGTGCTCTCACAGATAGTGTTTGTGTTGCTGCAAACATACGTTCTTTTTCGGCAGACAGGTTAATACATGTAAATAAGATAATTATCCATGCTGTATATAAGTGCCGCCAAATTGTTTAAATAATGATTTCGTTACAGTTTTCTCCAGTTTTTTATTTTTTATTTACTGCAATATACCGTACCGACTGTTTTTATTATTTATTTTTTAAAACCTTAGTTACGATACATCATTATTATATAGTACCTTTATTTTTTATGAAAGGATAAATTAATCTTGTATACCAGGAATTTTAGGCAAAGCATCAAAGCCAACCTGTAAATCTTCATCGGTTGGAATATAATCAGTCATAGTACCATCAAGATATGACATATATGCCTGCATATCAAAATAACCAGTACCGGTAAGACCAAATAATATTGTTTTAGCTTCGCCGGTTTGTTTGCATTTTAATGCTTCATCAATTGCAACTTTAATAGCATGAGCTGATTCAGGAGCAGGTAAGATGGTTTCATATTTTGCAAATGTAGTAGCAGCGTCAAATACAGAAGTTTGTTCAACAGCTCTTGCTTCATCAAGATACCCATCATGATAAAGTTTAGATAAGGTTGGGCTCATACCATGATAACGAAGTCCGCCTGCATGGTTTGGAGAAGGTTTAAATTCACAACCTAATGTATACATTCTAGCAAGTGGAGTAACTTTACCAGTATCACAGAAATCATAAGCATATTTACCTCTTGTCATGGATGGACAGGATGCTGGTTCGACTGCAATAAAATATGGATGCTGTTTACCAAGTAATTTATCCTGCATAAATGCAGCCATTAATCCGCCCATATTAGAACCTCCGCCAGCGCATCCTATTACAATATCAGGATATTCATCTATTTTTTCCATAGCTGCTTTTGATTCTAAACCTATTACAGATTGATGTAATAAAACCTGGTCAAGTACAGAACCTAATACATAACGGCAACCGTCAGTTTTCATTGCCAGCTCAATAGCTTCAGAAATAGCGCATCCAAGAGAACCGCCTGTAGTTGGATATTTAGCCAGGATAGAGCGTCCTACTTCGGTTGTATCAGATGGACTTGGGATAACTTTACCGCCAAATGTTTCAATAATAGCTTTGCGATATGGTTTTTGCTGTGCTGATACTTTAACCATAAATACAGTTAAATCCATGCCATAATATGCACAGGCTTCAGAAAGCGCCGTACCCCATTGTCCAGCGCCTGTTTCAGTTGTAAGACATTTTAATCCTTGCTGTTTTGCATAATAAACCTGAGCGACAGCAGAATTTAATTTATGGCTGCCGGAAGTATTATTTCCTTCAAATTTATAATAAATTTTAGCAGGAGTTCCGAGATATTTTTCAAGATTATAAGCTCGGCAGAGAGGAGACGGCCTGTAAATTTTATAAAAATCACGTATTTCCTCTGGAATATCAATATATCTTGTTGTAGTATCCATTTCCTGCTTTGCAAGTTCTTTACAAAATACAGGATATAAATCTTCAACAACTGCTGGTTTCATTGTGCCTGGATTAATATATGGATCATGTTGTTCTTTCATATCAGCACGGACATTATACCATTGTTTAGGAATCTCGTTTTCTGATAAATATATTCTGTAAGGTACTTTTGACATGATATTTTGCTCCCTTCAAATAAATAAGTAATAATTTCAAAAATATGAAAAAAACCTGCCCTTGTATAAAAACAAGGACAGGCTGTAAATTCCTGCGGTACCACCTTGATTGACGCCTTTATTTAATAAAAAACGCCCACTCATTAACCAGGGTTCAAACAAACCCCTTGCCAAATAACGCCGGCAATGCGTTGGATATTACTTGCCAATTAGGCTTTCTTTCCACCCTCAGCGACCCACGGACATGTTAACGATATATACCGGCTTACACCAACCCGGTTCGCTAAAAATATACCAAATTAACGCCTTTTCGCTTCATCGGTTTAATTTTATGGTGTTATGATATCATCATAATATATAATTGTCAAGCACAATTTTGAAAAAATATGTTTTATATTTTTAAAATTAAGTATTATTACTGTTAATACTAATTATTTTTTAGCAAGAACTTTTACTATTTCACCGATAAATGCGACATGTTCTCCTCCGTCTGGATACATAGCCTTACCTAATTCTTTATCTGTAAAATTATCGACAGACATTGCAGAAGTATACAATTTCTTGCATATTAATACAATGTCAGCCTGATCAAAATAAACCGTATTACTATCAAAAACAGGAGTTAAACCAGTCGCTTGAACTTTATCGATATCCCTACCGGATTTTGTTCCGCATAAATTTAATGCGTCACGGTAACCGTCGAGGAAAAAACTTAATGAAAAAGTATCGTTATTGTCTACAAATTCATAAGTATAACGGCTTGGACGGATAACTGTAACGGCGATATTTTTATGCCACATAACGCCCATACCGCCCCAGCTTGCAGTCATTGTGTTAAATTTATTTTGATCGCCTGCTGTTACTAACATCCATTTTTTACCGATTAAATCGAATACATTACCTAATTCCATTGGACTAATTTCAGTAAAGTTTGCATTGCTCATAAAATATACACCGCCTAACTATAATTTTCCAATTATTTATATTAAATCTTATCACAATAAATTCCGTTATTCAATAGCGTTTACATTGAAAAATAATATCAATATGTTATAATATCTTGGTATTAGTATATATTATATGAAAATATTGCATTACACTTGCAAAAATGTTGTTTTATAACAAAATTTGTATAAATATTCATGAAACACTTGAAAAATAGCAGATTAAGCGTATAATTATAAGTAATAAAAAATAATTTAAGAAAAAATGGAGGAAAATACAATGGCTGATATTAAAAAAGTAGTACTTGCATATTCAGGCGGTCTTGACACTTCAATAATTATTCCATGGCTAAAAGAAAATTATAATAACTGTGAAGTTATTGCAGTTGCAGCAGATGTCGGCCAAGGAGCTGAATTATCTGGATTAGAAGAAAAAGCGATAAAAACAGGCGCTTCAAAACTTTATATAGAAGATTTAACAGAAGAATTTGTACATGATTTTATATGGCCTACTCTTAAAGCAGGCGCAAAATATGAAAATATGTATTTATTAGGAACATCCTTTGCCCGTCCTGTTATTGCAAAAAGAATAGTTGAAATTGCTAAAGCAGAAGGCGCCGACGCTATATGCCACGGCTGTACGGGAAAAGGTAACGACCAGGTAAGGTTTGAGCTTACTATTAAACATTTTGCACCAAATATGCCTATTATTGCACCATGGAGAACATGGGAATTAAAATCACGTGAAGAAGAAATTGATTATGCTGAGGCACATAACGTACCACTTGCAATCAATCGTGAAACAAACTATTCTAAAGATAAAAATTTATGGCATCTTTCTCATGAAGGTTTGGATCTTGAGGATCCGGCAAACGAACCAAAATATGATGAAATATTAGAAATGGGAGTATCTCCTGAAAAAGCTCCTGATAAAGCTACATATGTAACAATAACATTTGAAAAAGGCGAACCTGTAGCTTTGGACGGTGAAAAATTAAACTGTGTTGATATAGTTAAAAAGCTCAATAAATTGGGCGGAGAAAACGGTATTGGTTTACTTGATATGGTAGAAAACCGTCTTGTAGGTATGAAATCCAGAGGCGTTTATGAAACTCCAGGCGGAACAATACTTTATTATGCTCATGATGCTCTTGAAACTTTATGCCTTGACAGGGATACTATGCATTATAAACAGCAACAGGTAGCCGGTAAATTTGCAGATTTAGTATATTATGGCCAGTGGTATACACCATTAAGAGAGGCTTTATCTGCATTTGTTGATTCTACTCAGCAAACTGTTACAGGCGATGTTAAATTGAAACTTTATAAAGGCAATATTATTACAGCTTCTATTACTTCGCCATATTCATTATATGATGAAGAAATCGCTACATTTGGCGAGGATGAAGTATATAATCAGATGGATTCACAGGGCTTTATTAATCTGTTTGGCCTTCCAATAAAAGTTAAAGCTATGAAGGACGGCAAATAATATAAAAAATAAATCAGAGGTGCTGATAATGAAACTGTGGACCGGACGTTTTAAAAAGCAGTTATCAAAAACTACAAATGATTTTAATTCTTCAATATCATTTGACAGCCGTATGTATAAAGAAGATATAGAGGGCAGTATTGCACATGCTACTATGCTGGGTGAACAGGGGATTATAGATAAATCAGAATCAGATAAAATTATACAAGGCCTTAAAAAGATATTGGAAGATATTGATGCGGGAATATTAGAAATAGACCATGAAGCTGAAGATATTCATACTTTTATCGAAGGCGAGCTTACAAAAAGAATCGGTGATGCAGGCAAACGCCTGCATACCGGTAGAAGCAGAAATGACCAGGTTGCGCTGGATATAAGATTATACCTCAAAAAAGAGATTGATATAATAAGTGGAAAACTATCCGGCCTTTTGAATGTATTATCTGATAAAGCTGAACAATATTATGATACTGTTATGCCAGGGTATACCCATTTGCAAAGAGCGCAGCCTATTACATTTGGCCATCATTTGTTGGCATATGCCCAGATGTTCCTTCGTGATATAGACAGGTTATCTGACTGCAAACGCCGTATGAACATATCTCCGTTAGGGTCAGGAGCTTTAGCCGGAACAACATATAATCTCAACCGCAAAAGAGTAGCAGAACTTTTAAATCTTGACGGGGTTACAGATAATTCTTTGGATGGGGTATCAGACAGGGACTTCTGTATAGAGCTGCTATCCTGTTTATCAACAGTAATGATGCATTTATCCCGCTTTTCCGAGGAAATAATCGCTTGGTGTTCATGGGAATTTAAATTTATTGAATTGGATGACGCTTTTTCAACCGGTTCATCTATTATGCCGCAGAAAAAGAATCCGGATATAGCTGAACTTGTACGAGGTAAAACTGGTAGGGTATATGGAGACCTTATGGGTATGCTTACTGTTATGAAGGGTATACCTCTTGCTTATAATAAGGATATGCAGGAAGATAAAGAAGGGGTATTTGATGCTGTTGATACAGTAAAGATGTGTCTTGATGCTTTTACTCCAATGATAGATACTATGACAGTATTACCGCAAAATATGAGAAAGGCAGCAGCCGGGGGATTTATTAATGCAACAGATGCAGCTGATTATCTTGTCGGAAAAGGCTTGCCGTTTAGAGATGCATATAAAGCGGTAGGCGAGCTGGTGGCAAAATGTATTGATATGGGGCTTACATTAGAAACCTTGCCTTTAAACGAATACAAAGCTGTATGCGATATGTTTGATAACGATATATATGATGCTATATCACTTGATAAATGCGTTGCAGGACGTACTGTTTATGGCGGACCAAGCCCTGATAATGTAAAACAATCGGCTATTAGGATAAAAAATAGAAATAAATAATTTATATGAATGATTAGGAGCTATTTTATAAAATGAATAGTGTTAATAATAAAATAAAAGTTGGTATAATTGGAGCAACCGGATATGTTGGCGCAGAGCTTGCAAGAATATTATTATCTCATCCATATGCAGATATTGCAGCTCTTAGCTCGGTAAGCTTTGACGATACGCCAATAAGCGATATATATCCGGCATTTTTTAATATACTTGATGATAAATGTACAGGGCAGGATGAAGCAATTGAAAAATCTGATGTTATATTTGCTGCTTTGCCGCATGGATTATCACAGGAATTAGCTGAAAAATGTATAAATAAAGGTAAATATTTTATAGATATGGGCGCTGATTTCCGTCTTAAAGATGAAATTGAGTACCGTCAATGGTATGGCTGTGAATTTATAAATCAAAGTCTTCATGATATAGCGGTATACGGTTTGCCGGAATTATTCAGAAAAGATATAATAGGCAAAAAACTTATTGCAAATCCTGGATGCTATGCAACTGCTGTACCATTATCACTTGCACCTGCTTTATATAATAAAATTATTGATGCTGATACTATAATAATAGATGCAAAATCAGGAGCTACCGGCGCGGGTAAAGGTCTTGCTAAAAATACGCATTTTCCAGAGCTAAACGAAGGTTTTGCGCCATATAAAGTAGGCGAACACCGTCATACACCGGAAATTGAACAGACACTTAAAATGATATCAGGCGAAAATGTCAGCATTACGTTTGTACCTCATCTTTTGCCTATCAACCGTGGTATTATAGCCACTTGTTACGCTAAATTAAATAAAAATATTTCTTTGGATGAAATAATTGCGCTTTATAAAGAATATTATAAGGATGAAATATTTGTAAGGGTATTAAATAAAGGACAAACCGCAAATTTGAGAAATGTAAAATTTTCAAATTACTGTGATATTTCCATCCATAAGGACGAGCATACAAACAGGCTTATCACAGTGGGAGCAATAGATAATATGGTAAAAGGTGCTGCCGGCCAGGCTATACAAAATATGAATATAATCTGCGGATTTGAAGAAACAGCAGGATTAACAATGGCGCCGCCTTGTTTTTAATATAATATCTATTGCATAATATATCATATTGTTGTATAATTATACTTAAAATTGCAACCGGGCTTCTTAAAGATTAATAAAAGAAGCCCGGAAAGATTATTTTATAAAGCATATGTTTTATATGATATCTTATAAAAATAAAAAAATAACTCTTTTGATAGGAGTGTAGATAAATTATGGAATATAAATTTATAGACGGTTCGGTAACAGCGCCAATTGGTTTTATGGCGGCTGGTGTACATTGCGGAATAAGAAAAAATAAAGATAAAAAAGATTTAGCGCTTATTTATTCAGAAAAGCCATGTGCAGCAGCGGCTGTATATACCCAGAACTTAGTAAAAGGAGCTCCTGTTGTAGTAACAAAATATAATATAAATCATGGACGTGCACAAGCTGTTATATGTAATAGCGGAAATGCAAATACATGTAATGCCGACGGTATAGAAAAAGCAAAAGAAATGTGTAAAATTGTCTCTGATTCTTTAGGAATGATTCCGGAAGATGTTATAGTAGCTTCTACAGGGGTAATAGGACAACCTCTTGATATAGAACCTATACGCAAGGCGGTACCTGGATTAATTGATAGTTTAAGTAAAGAAGGATCCACTGATGCAGCTGAAGCTATTATGACAACTGATACTGTTAAAAAAGAATTAGCAGTTGAATTTAATATAGATGGAAAAATATGCAGAATTGGCGCTATTGCTAAAGGTTCAGGTATGATACATCCTAATATGGCTACTATGTTATGCTTTATTACAACAGATACAGATATACATCCGGAATTATTAGACCGTGCGCTTCATGACGCGGTAAACGTCAGCTTTAATATGTTAAGTGTTGACGGCGATACTTCAACAAATGATATGGTATCTATTATGGCGTCTGGAACAGCACAAAATAAAAAAATTAATGATTTTGGCGATGGGTATATAGCTTTTTCGACAGCATTAACAGCTCTTTGTACTGAAATGGTAAAAATGATGGCTAAAGACGGCGAAGGCGCTACAAAATTAGTTATGTGTAAAGTATCAGGAGCTACAACAGAAGATGCAGCGCGTAAAGCTGCAAAAGCTGTTATATGTTCTAATCTTGTAAAAACAGCAATGTTTGGTTCGGATGCCAATTGGGGTAGAATATTATGTGCCCTTGGTTATTCTGAAACTAAAATTACAATTAATAAAGTTGATGTCGCATTAAGTTCATCTTCTGGTAAAATCGAAGTATGTAAAGATGGATCTGGTATAGAATTTTCTGAAGAACAGGCTAAAAAAATATTATTAGAGGATGAAATATTAATAGACGTAACATTGCATGACGGACCATACAGTGCAACTGCATATGGCTGTGATTTAACCTATGATTATGTAAAAATAAATGGCGATTATAGAACTTAAAAATATGTTTTATAATAAAGTAACAACAATATTTTGATATTATTATTTTTATATACCAAAGTATGTTTAAATAATATAAAGTAAAAATAGCATTAATAAGTCTAATATATAAAAATAGCAAAGATAACATGCACAAAAAGGGGGGCGCCTGCGCAGTGCATCCAAAGGATGCGCTAAAAGCAAAATAATAAGCTGCAAAAATTAAGCAGAGTGAAAATATAAAGCCAAAATATGATCTTAATAATAGCATCTTAATAGTTATAATTATTTTGCTTTCTCGCCGCTATATTTTATATAGCGGCACGCAGGCGCCCCATATTTAAGGTAACGTAAAATTGAACGGTTTTATACTATAAATTTAATTTTTAAATATTGAGGTAATAATAAAATGGCTTCACAAAGGGAAATATCCAATCTTAATAAAGCTCAGATACTTGTTACTGCTCTTCCATATATACAAAAATATGCAGGTAAAACTATCGTTATAAAATACGGCGGAAATGCTATGGTATCAGAAGAGCTCAAAGATGCTGTCATGACTGATATTGTATTATTATCCTTAGTAGGTATTAATGTTGTATTAGTACATGGCGGAGGACCGGAAATAAATGAAATGCTTCATAGAATCGGCAAGGAAAGTAAGTTTATTAATGGCCTTAGGTATACTGATGCAGAAACTATGGATATAGTACAAATGGTACTTGCAGGAAAAGTTAATAAAAGCCTTGTGCAACTGTTATGTAATCACGGCGGTAAAGCTATAGGATTATGCGGTTTGGACGGATGTCTTATAACGGCTATGAAACAGGGCGGTAAAGAAGATTTAGGCTATGTTGGAAGCATATCGGAAGTTAATGTAAAAGTAGTAAATGATGTTATGAAGGATGGATATATTCCAGTTATAGCAACTGTAGCAAACGGCGAAGATGGGGAAGTATATAATATAAACGCTGATATTGCCGCATCACGCATAGCTTCTGAACTTGGAGCGGAAAAGCTTATACTTATGACCGATATTGCAGGATTATTGCGTGATAAAGATGATGAAAGCACACTTATTCCGGTAGTACAGGTAAGCCAGGTTATATCATTAAAACGCGATGGTATAATATCAGGCGGTATGATTCCGAAAATAGATTGCTGTGTCGAAGCGGTACGCAGAGGAGTAAACAGAGCTCATATCATTGATGGAAGAATTCCTCATTCGATATTGATTGAAATTTTATCAGATGAAGGTATAGGCACTATGTTCTTATAATATTAAAGTTATTTATCGTAAGGTGATTTAAATTGGATTTTAATAAAGTAAAATTGATGGAAAAAGAAAATATTATGCCTACATATGGTAGGTTTAATGTTGCTTTAGTATCAGGTAAAGGCGCTACTGCTGTTGATATTGAAGGTAAAGAATATATAGATTTTGGCAGCGGTATAGGGGTAAACAGTTTAGGTTATTGCGATGATGGTTGGGTAAAGGCTGTTTCAGAACAGGCGGCAAAATTACAGCATATTTCTAATTTATACTATAGTCCAATACAAGTAGAGTTTGCAGAAAAGTTATGCAAGGCTACAGGATTTTCCAAAGCATTTTTATGTAACTCAGGAGCGGAAGCTAATGAATGCGCAATAAAGCTTGCTAGAAAATACTCTTTTGATAAATATGGCAGCGGACGGGATAAAATAATAACGCTTGTTAATTCATTTCATGGCCGTACAGTTACTACTTTATCAGCAACCGGCCAGGATGCTATGCATAATTATTTTTATCCGTTTACAGAAGGTTTTGAATATATCAACGCAAATGATATAAGCGCATTAGAAAACGCTGTAAAAGACGGTATATGCGCAGTTATGCTGGAATGTATACAAGGTGAAGGCGGGGTACTTCCAATTGATAAAGATTATCTTAAAGCTGTCAGAAATTTATGCAGTAAAAATGATATAATGCTAATAATAGACGAAGTTCAGACTGGTATCGGCAGAACAGGAAAAATATTAGCGCAGGAGCATTTTAATATCAAAGCAGATATAACCACTATAGCCAAAGGTATTGGTGGAGGTTTGCCGCTTGGAGCATGTCTTTGCAATGATAATCTTGCTAATGTTATGTCAGCTGGTACTCATGGTTCAACATTTGGAGGAAATCCAGTTGCATGCGCCGGCGGTAAATATGTGCTGGATAAAATTAATAATCCTGAATTTTTGAATGAAATAAATAAAAAATCAGAATGGTTATTTATGCAGCTTAAAAGCATACCGCAAATAAAAGAAGTACGAGGCATGGGGTTAATGATAGGCGCTGATATTGACGCTGATGTTAAAGATATTGCGTCTAAATGCGTTGAAAACGGTCTATTAATATTAACAGCTAAAACATCGCTTAGGTTTCTTCCGCCGCTTAATATTACATATGACGAATTAAAGCGTGGTTTGGATATACTTAAAAGTGTACTTGAAAAATAACTGATAGAGTTTAATATAATTAAAACCGGAGGTAAGATAATTATGAAACATCTGCTTAAAATGTCTGATTTATCATCAGAAGAAATTATAGAAATATTAAATTTAGCCGATCAATTAAAATATGAATTAAAACATGGAATAAAACATCATATTTTAGAAGGAAAAACTTTAGGTATGATATTCCAAAAAGCATCCACACGAACAAGGGTATCATTTGAAACGGGTATGTATCAGTTGGGCGGCCAGGCATTATTTTTAAGCTCAAATGATTTACAAATAGGACGCGGCGAACCTGTACAGGATACAGCTAGAGTATTGTCCAGATATCTGGACGGTATTATGATAAGGACATTTAAACAGCAGGAAGTAGAAGATCTTGCAAAATACGGTTCAATTCCAATAATAAACGGTCTTACTGATTATTCACATCCTTGTCAGGTATTAGCTGATCTTATGACAATACGCGAAATAAAAGCAAGTTTTGACGGGCTTAAAATGTGTTATATAGGCGATGGCAATAATATGGCAAATTCACTTATAATAGGCGCGCTTAAAGTTGGCATGAAAATGGCGGTAGCATGTCCTGAAGGCTATACTCCGGATGTTATAGAAGATGACTATGTAAAAAATAACGCAGATTTTGCTTTATATCATGATCCGTATGAGGCTGTAAAAGACGCTGATATAGTTGTAACCGACGTATGGGCGTCTATGGGACAGGAATCGGAAGCAGCTAAACGCAGAGTTGCATTTAAAGGATATCAGATAAATTCCGAACTTATGAAGCTTGCTAATAAAGACGCTATTGTATTACATTGCTTGCCAGCGCATAGGGGAGAGGAAATAACAGAAGAAATATTAGAAGAACATGCAGATGAAATATTTGAAGAAGCAGAAAACCGTTTACATGCTCAAAAAGCTGTAATGGTAATGCTTATGAAAAATAAAGAGGACGAATAACGCTTATAAAGGCTATCCGTCCTAACAAAATCAATATTATATTACTCCGGTTAAATCAAACGGCGGGATATATTCTTCCTTTGCTGAAGATAAATCCTGAACAAATCCAGTTTCCAGACCTAATTCAAATAAAGTATTTAAAACTTTATCATATTCGCGGCGAGTAATACGCCGTTGTAATTCATTAAATTGTGATATATTGCCGCACGGCGTATATTGGCTCATTAAACTGACCATTATACCCTGCGGCATTTCTGATTTTATCCATTTTAATACATCGATAGAGTTTTTTGTATTGCCTGGCAAAATAAGATGACGTATGATAAGCCCTTTTTGCATAATGCCATTATCATCAATAATATTTTCCGGCGTTATTTGAGACATTGTTTTAATAGCTTTTGAAGCAATATCAAAGTAATTGGATACTTTTGAATATTTTTTACCTAATTCATTGCTTGAATATTTTAAATCTGGAAGCCATATGTCGACATATTCGCTAAGAGATTTTATAGTTTCAACAGATTCATATCCGCCGCAGTTATAAACTACAGGGATACTGGGCCTGAACATTTTAAAAGCATCAATAATAGCTGGTACAAATTGAGTAGCGCTGACAAGATTAATATTATGCGCGCCATCATTTTGCAGTTTTTCAAATATTTTAGCTAAGTTTTCAATTGATATCTGCTTTCCGAAATTTTCTGAACTAATGGAATAATTCTGGCAAAAACAGCATTTTAATGTGCATCCGCTGAAAAATATTGTACCAGAACCATTAGTACCGCTGATACATGGCTCTTCCCAGTAATGTTTAGCAGCCCTGGCGACAATAGGTAAAGCAGGCATAGCGCAAAAACCATTTCCTACAATATTATTACGCACAATATTGCATTTATGCGGACATGTATTACAAATGTATTGCATAGTGTTATATCCTTTTACCTAAAATATCTTTATATTGTTTATAAAACTCTTCAAATCTTCCTTCATCCAAAGCTAAGCGTATTTTTTCCATAAGAGTATTATAAAAATAAAGATTATGCATGGCACATAAACGTTGAGAAAGCATTTCACCGCTTTTTAAAAGATGACGGACATATGCCCTTGAATGATTTTGACATACCGGACATGAACACGCAGGATCAATAGGTAAAGTATCAGTTTTATACCTTTCATTATTAAGATTACGAATACCTTCCCAGGTAAAAAGATGGCCATGGCGGCCGTTTCGAGTAGGCATAACGCAATCAAATATATCAACGCCAAGATGTACAGCTTCTAATATATTAGCCGGAGTACCAACGCCCATTAAATATCTAGGCTTATTTTTAGGCATAAACGGTTCTACAGCATCTATAATACGGTACATTTCTTCTGTAGGTTCGCCAACAGCTAAACCGCCTATAGCATAACCGTCAAGATTTAATTCTGCAATTTCCTGCATATGATATATTCTTAATTTATCAAATGTACAGCCTTGATTTATACCGAATAACATCTGATTTTTGTTTAATGTATTTTCAAGGGAATTTAACCGAATCATTTCTTCTTTACAGCGTTTGAGCCATCTGGTAGTCATTTGACAAGATTTAGCCGCATAATCATATGTCGCAGGGTTTTCTACACATTCATCAAATGCCATAGCAATGGTTGAGCCAAGATTTGATTGGATCTGCATACTTTGTTCAGGTCCCATAAAAATCCGCTTGCCATCGATATGTGAAGCAAAATAGACCCCTTCTTCTTTTATTTTGCGAAGTGAAGCTAAAGAAAATACCTGAAAACCTCCGCTATCAGTTAAAATAGGGCCTGTCCATGATGTGAATTTGTGTAGTCCGCCTAAATTATTTATAAGTTCATCGCCAGGACGCAAATGTAGATGATATGTATTACATAGCATAATTTGGCAGCCTATTTGTTTTAAATCTATTGCGGAAACAGCGCCTTTTATAGCTCCGCATGTTGCTACATTCATAAAAGCAGGCGTTTGTACAGAACCATGTACGGTATCAAATTGGCAACGCCTAGCCCTACCTTCTGATTTTAATAATTTGAGCATATTATCTCCTTTATTATATCTTTTTAATGGAATAATTTATATTTACATAACATCTGAAAAAAACGAACGGTGCAGGGATGCTTTCCCCACACCGCTTTTTTGTATATTTATAATAGCAGGCTTCTTATGAAAAGTCAATATAACGCAAAAAAATATTTTATACCTAGTTGTTAGGATAATACTATATTATCCTAAATTATCCAATATTAAAAAACAAAAGCAAAAATCATGAGATATTTATAATAAAACCATTCTAGGTCTCTATACCTTAAATGGGGGGCGCCTGCGCGCAGCCATATTTTATATGGCTGCTTTACGCAAAATAATATGTTGTATAAATATAACTTTATATTGTAGGCATACCTATTTCCTTCCTTTGCCCCAGGCATGCATATACTAATATTATTTTGCGTCCCAGCGCATCCAAAGGATGCGCTTCGCAGGCGCCCTTATAAACGGTACTTTTTTATGATCAGTTGTTTTATTTATTTTAGTTTTATTATTTATTTTTGTTGTGAACGATTTATTTTGCTTTAGCAAAAAATATAATTGCTATAAAACTAATAATTTTTGATTCTTTGTAAACTATAATAAGAACATTTTTGAAAAAATTTCTATACAAAGATAGAACTTGATAAAGTAAATACTTTTGACCGGATATTCTAAAATAATAAAAACATAAACCTTTATTCAGATTATTTTCAGGATTACTTAATTACATAGTCTAATTGGATATCTGCAATTCGCCCTTTTTCAGCCGGAACACCACATCGGCCTGCTTTGCCAGTTCATTGGAGTGGGTGACAACCACCACGCACTTGTTCATCTGATGGGCACTCTCTTTGAGAATCTCGGTGATGTCCTGGGCGGTTTCCTCGTCCAGATTTCCGGTAGGCTCGTCGGCCAGAATCACCGGAGCCTCGCTTGCCAGCGCCCGCGCAATGGCTACACGCTGCTGCTGGCCGCCGGAGAGCTTCAGCACGTTCCGTTTGGATTCTTCCTGTGTTAGCCCCAGTCGTTCCAGAATGGGCAGAGGCGGCAGCTTGGAAGTCAGCGACACATTCTCCGCAGGAGTCAGATAGTCGATCAGGTTGTAAGCCTGAAAGATGAACGTCACATGGTTTTTCCGGTGGTCGCCTAAACCTGTTTGGGCAATATCCTGCCCGTCAAAATAAATCTGACCGCTGCCGGGGCTGTCCAGCCCTCCGATCAGGGAAAGCAGGGTGGTCTTTCCGCAGCCGGACGGTCCCAGGATGGCATAGAGCTTGCCCTGCTCCATCTCGGCGTTGATTCCTTTCAGCACTTTCCTTTTATTATCGTAGGAATATCCCACTTGTTTCAGTTCCATAATACTCATAGTGATTACCTCATTTCTGCCCAGTGCCTGGGCTGTCAAGTCACGCCCTCATGCGGCGAGGGCCTTGGATTTTGCGCCCGCGCGGCGGGCTTGCGGAAAAATCATATTCTTAATTCATCTGCGATAAAATCTGTTTCGGTTTCAGCCGGATTGCCGGGATACTGGACACCATCACCGAAGCAAGCACCAGAGCCGCGCCTACAACCGCCACAATCATAAAGTGCTCCGGCGTGACGATGATATTTTCCGCCGCCTTGCCGAACAGAGTGCCCAGAGCCCCGGCCACCTGCTTGCTGAACAGGTACGCAAGGGGAAAGGCCACCACCGCGATCAGCAGGGTTTCCAGCGCATACTGAAGAATCACCGCAGGCTTGGCGATACCTACCGCCAGCAGAATACCGGTTTCCCGTTTCCGGCTGCGGATGGACATGGAGAGAATCAGAGTAATGAGTACCATACTCACAACCGTAATGACCACAATGAGCGTTGTCACAAGGGTATTGGTATCGGAGAGCGCGCTGGAAATATTTTGGTACACTTCGTCATTGGCGGTGATTTTATAGTTGTTCCAGTTAATCGAGGAAATGTTCTGTACTTCCCGAATCACATTCTCTAATTGGGCGGCGTCTGTGACATAATAGTAGGCTTCGGAAATGCCTTCCCCGTCTTCGCCCCAGCCCTTGATCAAGCCTTCCGCTGCGTCCATGCTGCAAAAAACAAAGCTGGAGTAAGCGTAATAGGATGTATCGTCATACGCATTGACCTGATCATCTTTATCGGCCACTACATCGAAGATACCCACGATTTCCATATCCACTTCCGGGGTGTTGTTTTCCGGGTAGTAAACCCCTGTCAAGGTATCTCCGATCTTTAGCCCGTTCCACTCAGCCAATTCCCGGCTGATGAGTATGCTGCCCGTCATATCATCAGTGATGTGGGTGCCTTCCACCAGTTCAAACCGGCCAGACAGAAACAGCTCGTGGTATTGGGAATTATAGGAGCCGTAGTTGTAGAAGCTGTAATTTTCATGGGCCAGCTCTTCGCCTTTACCATTAAAGATACGAGGCAGGGTAATCAAGGTGGCGTCATACCCCGCAATGCCATCCACTGAGGCAATCTGCTGGATCATATCCTCGGACAGAAATTCCTGTGTGCTGGAATTACCGCTCCAGCCACCGGTGGAGATGTCACGTTCTACTGTAAAGCTGGCTCCGGTAGTGCCGCGCAGTTCCTCGGCCTGTTCCTCCTGTGCGTCGGCAATCGCCAGCCCAGACAGCACCAAAGTCGTGATGAAAAGAAGCAGGCAGAAAAGCAGCAAAGTCTTTTTCCACTTTCTGGCGGTATGTAAAACCGCCCTTGTTCCTAAAGTCATACTGAGCCTCCTTTACTCCATTTGAGAGAGAATCTGTTTCGGTTTCAGCCGGATCGCCGGGATACAGGACACCATCACCGAAGCGAGCAGCAGAACCGCTCCCACAACCGCCACTATCATAAAGTGCTGCGGCGTAACGATAACATTGGCCGCCGTTTTTCCGAACAGAGTTCCTATGGCCCCGGCCACCTGCTTACTGGACAAATAGGCCAGCGGGAAGGCTACGATTGCAATCAGCATGGTTTCCAGTGCATATTGAAGAATAACCGCTGGCTTGGCGATACCTACTGCCAGTAAAATGCCGGTTTCCTTTTTTCGGCTGCGGATAGACATGGAGAGAATTAAAGTGATAAGTACCATGCTCACCACCGTGACAATCACCACGAGGGTGGTAACTAATGTGCTGGTATCGGAGATACCACTGGAAATACGCTCGTACACCTCATTATTCACCGTGACATAGTAGGAATCCCAGTCAATGGAGCTGATATTCTGAACTTCCTGTACGATACTTTCCAGCTTAGCGGCGTCCGAAACGAAGAAGTCAACGGAAGTAATCCCATTTCCATTGCTGGCCGTATAGGGCGCAGAAACAGCAGACATGGTATCCATATCCGTAAAGATATAGTTTTCGTAATCGTATAAGGTTGAGGGCTTTGCCATAGTTGCCTGCTCATCGTTATCATCTGCAATAACCTCAAATATACCTGCTATTTCACATTCAACCAACGGGTCGCCTGGATTCCCGTTTTTAATTTCGAGAGTATCGCCAAGGGACAATCCATATTTCTCAGCCAAGCCTTCGTACAAAATAATTCCACTATTACCCTCCGTTACATGGCAGCCTTCTGTTAAACG
>JABLTR010045525.1_pt1 | contig 22985 bp, 19 predicted proteins | sample 7160071 | NCBI WGS metagenome assembly JABLTR01 (sample SAMN14651230, study PRJNA627086) | human gut metagenome | isolation source: feces | host: Homo sapiens | reverse complement strand
CCTAACACCCAGATGGCCCAGAACATAATCGCGGCCTACTTTGCGGGAAGCAGGTTTTTCGAGCTGAAGACCGTGCAGATAATGGACGGAGAGGAACTGGCAGCCTGCATAGCAAGGCCCTGTATACTGGCCAATGATGAAGGATATAACTGTGAGTGGTCGACGGAGCTCACTGTGCCCCAGGCTGCTGACGAATATATAAAGGCATGGCTTGCCCTGAAGGTATTTTCCAAGGTATACTCCCTGGGAGATGAAAACGGCTTTATGTTCAATATGAGCGTAGGCTATGACCTGGAGGGCATAAAGAGCGAAAAAATAGATAAATTCATAGAATCCATGAAGGACGCCTCCATCCTTCCCTGCTGGGAGGAATATAAGGCCGTACTTATGAGATATTTCCCTGAAGAAAAGGACTATATCGCCTCCATATCACCTAAAATATGTTCAGGCGTGACCCTTTCCACCCTCCATGGCTGTCCTCCCCAGGAGATAGAGAGGATAGCTTCATATCTCATAACCGAAAAGCATCTTAACACCTTCGTTAAGTGCAACCCCACCATACTGGGCTATGAATACGCCAGAAAAACACTGGATGACATGGGATATGACTATATCGCCTTTGACGACCATCATTTCAGGGAGGACCTGCAGTACTCCGACGCCATACCCATGTTCAAGCGACTTTTGAAACTGGCCGGGGAAAATGGTCTGGAGTTTGGCTTAAAGCTTTCAAACACCTTCCCTGTGGACGTAAAGGCCGGGGAGCTGCCCTCAGAGGAAATGTATATGAGCGGCAAGTCCCTTTATCCCCTCACCATAGAGATGGCAAACAGGATATCAGCCTCCTTTGACGGAAAGCTCAGGATAAGCTATTCAGGAGGAGCGGACTATTACAACATAGATAAAATATTCGAGGCCGGCATATGGCCCATAACCGTTGCCACCACCATCCTCAAGCCCGGCGGATACCAGAGACTGACCCAGCTGGCTGAGAAATTGGAAAACTGTGAATATAAGGATTTTGATGGAATAGATACGGCCAAGGTGAAGGCTCTTTCCGAGGGCGCTAAAAAGGACATACACCATATCAAGCCCATAAAGCCCCTGCCCTCAAGGAAGATAGATAAAAAAGTTCCCCTGGTGGACTGCTTCACATCACCCTGCAAGGGAGGATGTCCCATTGAGCAGGATATACCGGAATATATAGAGCTTTGCGGAAAGGGAAAATATAAGGAAGCCCTTAAGGTCATAACGGCTAAAAACCCTCTGCCCTTCATAACCGGCACAATCTGTGCCCATAACTGTATGACCAAGTGTACAAGAAACTTCTATGAAGAGCCGGTCATGATACGCGCCACGAAACTTACGGCGGCTGAAAAGGGCTTTGACGAGCTTATAAAGGAGCTCAAGCCCTCGGGTGAGACTAAAAACATCAAGGCAGCCATAATCGGAGGCGGAGCAGCTGGAATGGCAGCGGCATATTTCCTTTGTATGCATGGAGCAAAGGCTGCTATATTTGAGAAGGAAGCTAAACTTGGCGGTATAGTCCGCAATGTCATCCCCTCATTCAGGATAAGCGATGAGGCCATGGATAAGGACGTGGAGCTCCTTAAATTATCAGGGGCTGAGATAAAGACAAACACCCCTGCTCCTTCCATAGATGAACTCAAGGCAGAAGGCTATACCCATATACTCGTCTGTGTGGGCGCCCAGAAAAAAGGAAACCTCGACATCGGCGGTAACGTAATAAATGTCATAGACTTCCTTACGGGGCTTAAGTCCGGCAAGGATATGGGCCTTGGCAGTGATGTCATAGTAGTAGGCGGAGGAAACACGGCCATGGATGCCGCAAGGGCTGCTAAGAGAGCCGACGGCGTTAAAAATGTATCCGTACTCTACCGCCGTACAAAGAAATATATGCCCGCCGATGAGGAGGAGCTCATGCTCGCCATCCATGACGGTGTAAACTTCATAGAGCTGGCCTCTCCCGTGAGCCATAAGGACGGAGTGCTCACAGCCAGGAAGATGGTTTTAGGCCCTCCCGATGAGAGCGGAAGAAGGAGCCCCGTGGAGACCGATGAATTATTTGACATAAAGGCGGATACGGTAATCGCCGCCGTTGGCGAGAGCGTGGACGCAGGATTTTTCAATGGTCTTGGCATAGAGACGGACAAAAAAGACCGTCCTGCATTTAAGACGAATATAGAAAACGTATACACAGCGGGAGATTCCCTGAGGGGACCCTGCACCGTAGTTGAATGTATAGCCGATGCGAAGGCCTTTGCCGAGGAAGTTTTGGGCATAAAGATAGAGGCCCAGATACCTTCAGAGGCATTACAGACCGATGAGGAGTCCATATCCAAAAAGGGAATACTCAAAATGCCCCTTTCCGATGATTCTGAAAGATGCTTCTCCTGCGGCATAGTATGTGAAAACTGTGTGGACGTATGCCCCAACAGGGCCAATGTGGTCATCAAGCCCAATGGCATGGGCAGACAGATACTCCATATCGATGCCCTGTGCAACGAATGTGGAAACTGTGAAGTATTCTGCCCCTATGAGAGCGCTCCATACAAGGATAAATTCACACTCTTTGCCAGTGAGGAAGACTTTGTGGACAGCACAAACAGCGGCTTCCTTGCCCTTGGAAATGATATGTACAGGGTGCGTCTGGATGGTGAAGTGAAGGACTATGACCTTTCAAAGGACAATGGTCTGGATAAGGACATTGAGACCATTATACTTACGGTAAAGGACAAATACGGTTATCTTTTATAATTTATAATATTTCATACACATAGTTAAAGGGGGTATATATATGAAACTGGGCGTAATAGGCGGAGCGGGCCTTCTGGGCTCCACATCAGCATTTTTAGCCGGCATGAAGGGTTATCTTGAGGAGATAAAACTCGTTGACATCAAGGAAAATCTCGTTAAAAACCATGTTTTGGACATGGGCCAGGCTATCTATTCCATGTCAGACACAAAGGTATCCTATGCGGATTACAAGGACCTGGCAGACTGCGGCATGATACTCATAACAGCCAGCCTTCCTGAAAGAAAGGTCGCCAACCGTCTGGAATATCTTTGGGACAACATGAAAATAATCCAGCCCGTATGCGAGAACATAAAGGCTAACTGCCCCGAAACTGTCATAATAAACGCCACTAACCCCGTTGATATATTCAATTATGTCATATGGAAGATACTTGGCTGGGACAGGAAAAAAATAATAGGATTCAACGGAAATGATACCTACCGTCTCAAATGGGCGGCTTCAAAGGTTACGGGCAGGAAATTTGCGGACATAGACGGATTTGCCATAGGCGAGCACGGAAATGGCCAGATAAACCTCTATGATAAAATGACCTGTAAAAATGAGCCCCTTTCCCTCAGTGAAGGGGAAATAAGCGAGATCGAAAATATGACCGCCAACTTCTTCTCGGAATTCAACGCCTTGAACAGCGGAAGGACTTCCGGCTGGACATCGGCCATAAACATCGAAAACCTCATCGAAGCCGTTGCCACGGACTCCGGCAGGGTGCTGGAGTGCTCAGCGGTGCTGGACGGGGAATACGGATTAAAGGACGTTTCCCTGGGCCTTCCCTTATCCATAGGCTCATCGGGCATAAAGGGATATGAACTCCCTGAGCTGAACGAAAAGCAGATGAAAAGGCTAAATTCTGTCAGCGAAGCCCTCAAAAAGACCATAGCTGATGCAGGATTTTAAGGGCAGGCACACTGTTTGACAGATCCCATCATAGACAATATAAGGCGGACCCTGAGGGTCCGCCTTTTTTATTCAGCTTTATCCGCTTTATTTAAAACACCGTCCTTATGAGCACCATATAAAGCACCGTTGATGCAGCCGTGGTAAGAATGGTATTTTCCTTCTTCCATTGGAGTACGGCGGCAAACACCACAGTGATTATCTCCGCCAGTCCGAAGGGATATTTTGTCATATCCATCTCCCTCAGGCAGTAAAACACCAGTATGGCCATGATGGCTGGAGGAAGGGCCTTTCCCAAATATATGACGGCCTTTGGTATATCCTTTCTGCCGCCAAATATCAAAAATGCCGCCGAACGGCACACCCATGTGGCCAGGGCGATGACTCCTATGGAAAGGGCTGTCATAACTGTATCAGTCATCGGCAATGCCTCCCCTCACCATATCCCTCAAAACTCTGTCCTTAAGCACCACAAGGAGCACAAGGCTGAGTATCAGGGCTGGTATCAAAAAATTATCCCTTCCCATGACCGCCAGCATAAGGGCTGCGCAGGCTGCACCCGTAAGGGCTGGTATTTTTGAGGGGAACCTTTTCCACTGGTCCACCACTATACATACAAAAAATATGGTGGCTGAAAACTCTATGCCCGTTGTATCAAAGGGTATTATCTCTCCTGCGGCCGCTCCCAGGGTACAGCTTATTATCCAGAGGATATGGGCCGAAGCCAGCACATAAAGCTCCACTTTATGTCTGTCAAGGTCCTTCGGGCAGTCCAGTGAACAGAGGACCGAATAGGTCTCATCAGTGACAGTGAGCATCATATATAAATACTGAAGCCGGCTTTTTTTCTTTATTTCCGAAAACTCATTCACAAAGCCTATGCCGTAAAAAATATGTCTTCCATTTATGAAAAACGCCATGACCGCCAGTGTCAGAAGCGGTGTGCCTGCCGCAAGGAGGGGCACCATGACTATCTGCATGGACCCGGCATATATGAACGTCCCCGAAAGGAAGGCCCATATGGCCGCATACCCCGAATTTTTGAGCAGCAGCCCACTGGCTATGCCAACGAATAAATATGAAAATAATACCGGTGCCACCTTTTTAAGGGCAAATCTAAATTCCTTCAATTTCCTTCAATCCCTTATCCTTTTTGTCGCGCTTATCTGCCGAACTTATCCTAATTTTATGCTTTTATGCTTCTCCTGTTTATCCTGTTTCTTCCAGGCCTGATGATACTGTGTTTATGTTATGTATTTCTGTTTTCCAAGGGGGTCGACTTATTTTTGTCCTTATTATGGCTGGCTGTTATTTTAAGATTATCCTCTTTCCACCGCCATATTCCGTTATCTTTCCTATCCTCTGGGCTGAGGGCACCTTTCCCTTGAGCTCATTAAAGAGGGCGTCGGCATCGGCACTGTCCACTGCCATGAGAAGTCCTCCCGATGTCTGGGGGTCAAAGAGCATGTCCTGTATGGCAAGCTTTATATTTTCCACATCTACACTGCTTTCAGCAAAGCTTCTGTTCCTGTACATTCCTTCTGGAAGTATGCCCATTTCCGCAAGTTTCATGGACTCATCTATGAGGTCTATGCTTCCCGTATCTATGACAGCTCCCATGCCTGAACCCTGTGTCATCTCCAGCAGATGTCCCATGAGCCCAAAGCCCGTGACATCGGTGCAGGCATGCACCCTGTATTTTACCATGATGTCCCTGGCGGTCTTATTAAGGGTCGTCATAACTCCAATGACATATTTGAGCCCCTCATCGGAAGCCAGTCCTGCCTTGGCTGCCGTCGTAAGTATGCCCATTCCTATGGGTTTCGTAAATATGAGCTCGTCCCCGGCCTTGGCTCCGCTGTTGGTCAGTATTTTATCCGGGTGTACGAATCCAGTTACGGCCATGCCGTATTTCGGCTCATCGTCCAGTATGGAATGTCCTCCGGTTATGAGGGCTCCAGCCTCATATACCTTCTCATATCCTCCCCTGAGTATGTCATGCACCGTCTCCTTGTCCATGTCCGCAGGTACAGCCATTATATTAAGGGCAAGTTTTGGCTCACCTCCCATGGCGTATACATCGGACATGGCATTGGCCGCCGCTATCTGTCCGAAAATATAGGGATCATCGGCTATGGGCGGGAAAAAGTCCACGGTCTGTACTATGGCCGTCTCATCATTTATCTTATACACGGAGGCGTCGTCGCTTTTATCAAACCCAACCAGAAGATTCGGGTCCTTATGCACCTTTATATCCTCAAGCAGGGAGGCCAGCACCCCTGCCCCCACCTTTGCACCGCATCCGGCACATTTTGCCAGCTTGGTGAGTTTTACATTGTCCTTTATTTCATCCTTTTGAGCATTATCTATATTTTTTATACTTCCTGTATATTCATTATCCATAGTTATCCTCCTTGATGTTCTCCAGCAGGGTATGATGGTATTTACGGGCATCTGCTTCTATGTCTTCTAATGTCCTCCAGCGTCCTCCAATGGCCTTCTCTATTATGCCTCAGAGCCTACATGACTTCTAAATGCCTTATAACGCCATCGCTTCCGCCTTCCTGATGCTTCTGATGCTTTTTCTGGCCCGTCCTGCCTGACTGCCTGGCTGCCTGCTTGTCTGCCTTAGCAGCTCAGTATTACTTTCTCAGCCTCAAAACAGCCTCAAGCACTCCGCCGCCGACGGCAAGGGCCTTATCGGATACAGTGAAACAGTGTTCCACCTTGCATCTGGGGTCCACGTCTCCGCTTTTCATGCCCTTATATACCGGTGTTTTTTCGGGGAGTATGCCCCTTAAAACTCCGCCTATGAGACACTTTACTTCCTCACCGTCCACATATCCCACGGTCTGTCCAGCTTCGACCACATCTCCTATGGAGCACACGGGGTCAAAGATGCCGTCTTTTACGGCCCTTATTATCCTCTCTGTGGTGTATCCGCCTATGTTTCCGGGTATGCCTGTGTTTTCGGCCGCACTGCCCTCAAGTATGACCCTGCCAAGATAATGTCCCCTCTGGGTCTCCACCACGGCATGGCAGTCCTTTCCCGCCGTGAATCCGGGGCCTACGCCTACCACAACGGGGGCATCATCAATGGACGTTCCCAGGTTCTTTTTGGCAAGTATGGCGTCTATGACAAAATCCGGTTTTAAGACCTTTATGCACTCCGCCTTTTCGTCTGCAATGACGGCTATGTCCCCTTCCTTTACTATTTTGAGGGCTTCCTCAGGAGTTTGGGCCCTTCTGGCCTTTACATCCTCCACCACGGCTTCCCCATTTACAACAGCCTGGGAAAAACATACGGTACGCCTTATGGCCGTAGGTCTTTCAATATCCGTCATTACTATATCTATTTTCGCATGCTTCAGTCTTAAAGCTATTCCTGAAGCGATGTCTCCAGCTCCTTTTATTACCGCAAACATATGAGATTCCCCTTTCTTATCTCTCCCGCCCATACGGGAATATTCAATCCTTCCGCCACCTCAGCGGCGTTTTCCATATCTTCCAGCGATGCAGCCTGGTTTATGATGAGCACCTGTCCCAGACCTTCTCTTTTTATGACCCTGGCTGCCGAATCAGCGTCCGCCTCGTCCTCGATGGACTTTCCGGCGAGGGAGGCATATATATCCGGCCTGTGGCATACATCCTTTATCCTGCCGCCTATGCCGCTTGCACCCATTACCTGGATGACCTTCGTGGTACCCGGTGGTATGACGGGCTCGTAAAGGCCGTGGGCCTTCAATGGCAGCCCCTTTGAACCATCAGCCTCACAAAGTACATAATCGGCCAGTTTTTCCAGCCTTTCAAAATCCATATCCGGAGCCGTCAGCTTTCCTTCCCCACAGGCCTTTCCCACACAGATGATGGGATTTTCAGCCAAAGCCTTCTTTATATCTTCCTCCGAGGGATTTTCCAGTGTTATAATGTGTTCAGGAGGATATATCTTCGTGGAAGATGACACTATCACCCTGCCTTTATTTGAAAGCTCCTGGGCAAGAACATACATCAGCGTAGTTTTTCCGCCGCTTCCGATTATGGAGGTAATACCATTTTTTATATCAAGCATGTCAGAAATCATTGCCGGTGTCTCCTTTTTTCGTTATACTGTTTAAAGGATAACACCTTTTGGGAGGGTTTACAATGGAAAATGATCTGAAAGCAAAAATACGAATACATCTTTATACAAATGACAAGTGCTTTGGCCCCGGTATATGCACCCTTCTTGAGGAAGTGGAAAAAAACGGTTCCCTGAGAAAGGCAGCCATGAGCATGAATATGGCCTATTCCAAGGCATGGAAGATTATAAGGCTGTGTGAGGGCAATCTGGGCTTTGAACTCCTTGTCTCCACCACCGGCGGAAAGGGCGGAGGCGGAGCAGTAGTCACCGATGAAGCCAAAAAATTCATGCAGGCCTACAGGGAATACTGCCAGGAGATAGAGGACTTTTCAAAAGAGGTATTAAAGAGAAAATTCAGCGGATTTTAAAAATATTTAAAGCGCCGGAAGGGTGTCCTTTCGGCGCTTTTTAAAATAATGAGCCTTTATCCCCGCTCCATCACAGCCGGGGTTTTGGGGCTTTTCCATATATATCGATATGCGGTGTATGGCCATTTTTAGCCATAAACGTTTTTCCATAACCGAGCCCATAAAAGGCCACAGGGCTTAAGCTCTGCCATATTTAAACATCCAGACGCGGGTATCTGCCGCTTCTTAAACCTGACCTGGGGATGATGCAGCAGGTTTAAAGAGCTTTGTTAGCGCGCCAGTCTCTATGTATGAGCCCCTATGGCCAAAGCCCCAAGCCCCAGCTTTATATATGGCATTTAAAATCCTATTTTTTCCTGTCCTTTGGCGGCTCCTTGATATCGGTGAGCCCCAGGATATAGTCCACGGAAGTGTCATAATAGAGCGCAAGTTTTATAAGTATCTGGGTGGGGATATCGTTTTCACCGGTCTCATATTTGGAATACCCTGTCTGGGACATATTAAGTATCTGAGACAGCTGTTTCTGGGACAGGTCCCTATCCTCCCTAAGGCCACGGATCCTTTTATACATGTGTATCACCTCGCTATAGAAAAATGATAGCCTAAAAAAGGTGAAATATAAACATAAAAATATAAAAATCATAATAAAACGAAACCCCTCCGTATTTTTTCTGTATTTATAGGTGAAGGGCCCTTATAGAAAGGAATGACAAATATGACTGACGACCAGATAATCGAATTATTTTTCAGACGTTTGGAAAACGCCATAGATGAGACAGATAAAAAATACGGATCTTACTGCAGGAAAATATCCATGAACATACTTTCAAACCGCGAGGACAGTGAGGAAGCCATAAACGACACATACCTCAAGGCTTGGAACACCATACCGCCTTCAAAGCCCAATCCCCTTAAAACATATCTGGGGATGCTCACAAGGAGGATATCCCTTAACCGTTATGAGTATTACAGGGCGCAGAAAAGGAACCTGTACTTTGAGACTATACTTTCTGAGGTGGAGCAGATGCTGCCCTCGTCCTCAGTGACCGACAGTGATGAAGGCGAGATAACCAGAGCTGTGAACGAATTTTTAAAGGGCCTGAAAAAAGAAAACCGTATATTTTTTGTCAGAAGGTACTGGCATTCAGATTCCCTGGAAGACATAGCGAAGCTTTGCGGATGCAGTGAATCCAAAGTTAAGTCATCTCTTTTCAGGACAAGAAAAGCTCTCAGAAAATATCTGGAAAAGGAGGGGATCGATATATGAGAAAAGAAGATTTTTACAGACAGCTGGGAAACATAGACCCAGGCTTTATAGAGGAAGCGGAGACTTCCACGGAGGCAGTAAAAAAGAGCTTTAAGGCTGCCAGGAAAAAATGGATAGCCATAGCAGCTGCATTTGTGGTCATGGCAGGAGCTGCCAGCCGTTCGGAGGCTGTACAGGCTGCCATCAAAAGGATATTTACATTCATACCGGGCATAGGCATAGAGGAAAACACAGATACTTCATCGGCTCCGGAAATACTCTATTCCATGGACGGGGACCCTGTCACAAAGTCCAATGATCTTATGAGCGTCACCATTGAAAACGCCTATATAAGCGGATACAGTGTGGATATAGTATACAGAGTGCATTTGAATTTCATACCCGATGACTTTATTTCCCGTGAAGAAATGCAGAAAATACTTGATGAAAAGGGAGTATCTTCATATATAGAAATAAGGGACGCCACTGCGGATGCCACTGCAGGTCTGGGAGGATATACTTTCGTGGATATAAAACCCGAAGTGACCGTAAACGGCAAGACATATACGGACTTACAGAATTACGGCGGAGGAAGCATAAATGATATGACCTATACCGTAAGGGCTGTATCGGAGGATATAGATGAACTGGGCGAAAACCTGCCAGTATCCTTCTCCATCGGCGATCTGAGCTTTGATCTGAGCTTCAAGCCCATAGAGACCTACGACAGCGTTGACGAGATAGGCCCCACGGCCATGCATAACGGCATATCCGTAACGGCTGTGCCCAGATGGGACGGGGATACACTCTATGTGAAGTTCTATACCCTTAACTACAGTGATTTTGACCAGACCTACGGCTATATTTCCTATGAGGGAGAAGACACCATACTGCCTTACATAACCGTTGGTACGGAAAAAATAAACGCTCAGTATGAGGGCGGAGACGGCACAGAATTTTACTTTGACCTGTCCTCCTACGGCCTTACGGATGAACAGAAGGCGGAAATAGAGCTCCATGCGCCGGTCATAGTCGTAAGAAACAATGAAAACACCGTAATAGAGTTTACGGTAAATGATGACGGCACCATAGACCACCCGGATAAGGTGAGATTATCCAATTGTGAGCTGGATATTTCCGAAATGAGGGTGTCCAGTGAGGAGGACTGGGAAAACGACATAGAAATTAGTTTCACGGCAGTCAATGACGCCGAAAACATAAGATTGAGCTCCATATCCCTTACGGAAGCCAACGGCAGATCCGCAGGCGGAGCAGGCTCCTGGACATACAATGAAGGAAATGAATGGAAAGCAGCTTTTACCGCCGACAACATCAAGAAGGCACAGGATTACAAGAGCATAAAAATATCCTCAGCGGAATACACTCTGACCGACGAGTATGTATTTTCCTTCAGCTGATGCCCCATAGGAAACCAAAAATATAAAAGCTCAGCAACCATAAAGAGACAGCGTAAATATACGCTGTCTCTTTTTTAGTCCGGGCTATTTGGGGGCTTTTAAGACCCAGCAGCCAGGATTTTGTATACGCTCCAAAGCTCTGGCCAGCCGGTCATAAGCCTCGATATTGATTTACAGTGCTGACCTGCTAAACCCTTTGCCTGCTCCAAAGGGCTCCCTAAGGCTCCCAATGGCTCTAAAAGGCTCAAGGGTCTCCATCACTGGACCATCATTCGGCCATCACTCAGCCATCACAAAAAACGGCTCCATGTCAGTGTGTTCCTTCCACTGGTCGGTTACTCCCTCTGCTTTCAGTTTATCCTTTATCATATCATAAAGGCTGTCCAGCTCATCCTCTGAATAATCGTTTATATCCAGGTCTTCTATGCCCGCATCGCTCAAAAGCGGCTTCTGGCCCTCAAAATCGGAAAATATCTCCTTTGCCTTTGCATAGGCCATTTCCATCTGGAAGGAGAAGAAGTCCTTCTGTATGGCGCTCATGCCTGAAAGGTATTCATCAAGGACAGCTTCCACATCCTGGGCTTTGGTGAGATTTATGAGCGCAGCTCCGGCAGCGGCTTCCTTGAGGCTGGCTCCCGCAGTTCCAAGCTGTACCGAATCGATGGTTATGAGCTTATCCTCGGTTTCTCCACTGCTTTCAGGGGAGTAAAACCATTCTGTTATATTGGTGTCCTCATAATCCACGGCAAATTCATTTTCATTATCCCCCTGGCCTCCGCCAGTCTGTCCTCCATAAGCTGAGCCCTGGCCATCTCCCTTTGCAGTGTCTTCTGCCTGGGTCTCCTGGCTGCTTTGGGCCGTATTTTCCGTGTCCTTTTGACTGTCTTTTCCCTCTCCGGTACATCCAGAGACCGCCAGGGCCCCTGCCACCGAAAGGGCTAAAATATCCATAAATATTTTCATATTACCGCCTCCATTTTAAATAAAGCCATAAAAGCCATACTTGGCTTTGTCTACATGATAGCCTGCTGTCTCCCAAAGTCAATTTTATTAATGAATATTTAATTTTGTCATACATCCGACCGGGATGATTCGCCCATCTCAGCTGAAAATATGATTTTTTTGATGTATTTTGACTTCGTCCACTGGCAGATATTGTATTTTATTCTTGTATTCGCGGCGATAAACAGTGCAATTTGTCATATATAGTTTAATTTTTATATTATTATTAACAAAATATATACACATTTGTTTTGATATGTTATAATAAATAGGCATATTTAAACAATAAAAATATCAGGGAGGCTAAGATCATGAGCGTAATGGATATGTTTTCACTTAAAGGCAAAAACGCCCTCGTTATAGGCGGAAGCAAAGGACTTGGCGAAGGTATAGCCAGGGGTCTTGTTGAAGCAGGCGCAGTTGCCGTTGTATCAAGCAGAAACCAGGCTGACTGCGATAAGGCAGCCGCAGGCATAGTTGAAAAAACAGGCGGCCAGTGCTATGGAATATCAGCTGATATATCCACAAAGGAAGGCGTTGACGCCCTTGTAAATAAAGTTATCGAAAAACTTGGACATATTGATATCCTCGTTAACAGCGCAGGCGTTAACATAAGAAAGCCTGCCATCGAATATACAGTTGAGGACTGGGACAAGGTACAGGACGTACAGCTCAAAGGCGTATTCCTTTCATGCCAGGCCGTTGGCAGGCATATGATCGAAAAGGGCATCAAGGGCAAGATCATAAACATTTCATCCATCAATGCCCGTGTCGTAGCAAGACCCAATATCGTTTCATACGTTGCCGCTAAGGGTGCCGTTATGCAGATGACAAAGGCCCTTGCCGTTGAATGGGCTCAGTACGGAATAAATGTAAATGCCGTTGCTCCCGGATTCTTCGAGACAGCCATGACAAAGGTCCTCTTTGAAGACCCCGCCACAAGGGAAGAAATGTTCAGACATATACCCATGAAACGTTTCGGAAACGCTGACACAGACCTGGCTGGAATGGTAGTTTATTTCGCTTCAGACGCATCAAACTATACAACAGGACAGATAATCTACATCGACGGCGGATATACAAGCATCTAATCGTCATAAAGCCCGCATTTTGCGGGCTTTTTATAGTTAAGGAGGGGTTTTATGACCCTTGCGGAAAAAATAAAACTAAAGGGCCTGGAGCTTGGATATGCGGCCGTGGGCATAGGGCCGGCCGACAAATTTACGGAATACATAGACATATTGAAAGAGCGCCATGACAAATATGACTTTTACATATCAAGGCCCATAAAGCCCCTGGAAGGTGCGGACCCGAAAAAGCTCTGTCCCGGGGCTAAGTCCATCATATCCCTTGCCTGGGATTATTCCGTTTTGGACTTTCCCAAAGAACTCTTGGGAAAGATAGGACGCATTTACATGGCCCGCTGCTACACACCGCAAAAAAACAGTGTCAACGGTGCAAGGCTGGAACTTTTCAAGGCCTTTCTTGAGGAAAACGGCTGTCATATATTAGAGGGAGCATGGATACCCGACAGGGCCGCGGCCATACGCTCAGGCATAGCCGCCTACGGCAAAAACAACTTTGGATATCTGAAGGGCGGCACTTCCTTTGTGGTCTTTACATCCATACTGGTGGATAGGGTGCTGGACTATGATGCTCCGGCAAAAAACTTACGTCCCTGTCCTGAAAACTGCCGTTTATGTATGGATGCCTGCCCCACGAAAGCCATTGAGGCCCCTGGAAAACTCAATCCAAAAAGATGTATCGGATATTTAAACTGGTTCACCCAGGAAGGGTGGCTGCCCCAATCAAAGGACGGCACCCCATCCAGCCATATCCCCCATGAACTGAGGGAAAAAATAGGGGAGCACATCCATGGCTGTGACGTCTGCCAGGAAGTCTGCCCCAGGAACAAAAGAGCTCTGGAAAGGCCGAAAATAAAGGACAGATACCTGGAGTATCTCTCAAAGGCCATAAGCCTTGAAAGGATACTTTTCATGGACGAGGGATTTTACAACGTATGTATAAGTCCTATCATGTACAACTACATAGGTGATATACGGTACTTCAGGCGCAATGCAGCCATTGCCATGGGCAACAGCGGTGATAAAAAATACCTGCTCTTCCTTGAAAAAGCCCTGGGGGACAGTGACCCGCTTATAAGGGAATACTCCGCCTGGGCTGTTGGAAGGATAGGCGGAAACAGTGCCCAGCATATACTTAAAACTGCCCTTTTAAAGGAAACGGACAAAAACGTAAAGGACGAAATATGCCGATGGGTGTAGGATAACTGTGGCGAGTATAAAAAGTCCCCTCTGTCAGTCCGACGCCCTTAAAGTCTGGGGTATCATATTTTTAGTGTGTGGCCGCCTCAATTTAATTAGATAACTAAGTTTATATTTAAAAACGGAAGGCTGCCTTTTGCGCTCGGGCGTAAACGCCGGCGCGGCCCTCGGTGTGGTCCTTGGTATCGGCTCGTGCGGCCACTTATGTCAGCGTATGTATATCCCTTCAGACGGTACTTGGCGCAAGACTCGGTACGGTACTGGAGCCGGCATCATTGTGGACTTCAGCCAGTCTCGTCCCTTGGTGCAAACCGTCGGTATGACCTTTCGTATGGTACTGGAGCCAGCGGCGGCTTCGCATATTCTCGGGCGTCAGTTTCTATGTGACACTTGGTGCAGAACTCGGCAGTGTGGCCAGTGGTGCATTGGTGCCAAAGGCGGTATGACCCTTAACGAAGTTCTTGAGCCAGCGGCGGTATACCCTTCGAGCGGCCCTTGAGCTGGGCATCTATATGGACTTCAGCCAGTCTCGGCAGGCCCCTAGCACAGTCCCTAGCATCATCGCCAGCTTCAGTATCAAAACACCACATAAAAACAGCCCCGTCATCCGAGCGGGGCTTATTTTAATGTTTTGTATTCTTATATTTACCTCAACTCTGCGGCAATGCTCTCTATGGCTGAGGCGCTGCCATCCTTCAAGGCTGAAATAAGTTCGACCTCATTGCCCGAAATATTTTTGCCGTCAAATATAAGGGCATTCCACAGTTCATGGAGGGCCGCAGACAGTTCCGTGTCGTCACAGTATTGGCAGGCAGCATAAATATTGCTTATCAGCGCTTCCATGGTATCATCTTCGTACTTATCGGAAAGGGCGTCCGCCTTATCCGCGGCTAAGACCATCAAAGAGGAGCATTTTTCAGCCCGAGCGCTCTCCTCTCTGCCTTCCCTGTACTTCGACCCGGCAAAAAAACTTAATCCTAAGGCTATTATAAAAACAACTGCTAAGACAGCTTTCTTCATATCCATATCCTCCCCAGTATATCCGCACCTTTTGCGGCTAAAAAAGGCGGCATAAATGCCGCCTGAAATATTTATGTTTTTAAGCCTTTTCAGCAAGTCTCTTATTCATGGTCTTTTCCACGGCATTCAGGATATTTTCATATCCGGTGCATCTGCATAAGTGTCCAGAAAGGAGCTTTCTCAGTTCGTCCCTGGAATAGCGTTTTCCGCTCTCCAGTATTTCCACCGCTGACATTATGAATCCCGGTGTGCAGAATCCACACTGTACGGCACCTTCATCGATGAATGCCTGCTGTATGTCGGAAAGTTCTCCGTTGGGTCCAAGAAGGCTCTCCAGTGTCCTGATGTTTTTTCCATCGGCCCATACAGCCAGATATATACAGGAGTTGAAACATTCTCCGTCTATGATGACATTGCATGCTCCGCACTCTCCTACTTCACAGCCCTTTTTGACCGATGTGAGCCTGTAGTCGTTCCTGAGCATATCCGTCAGAGATGCCCTCACGTCCACCATGGTCTCGGTATATTTTCCGTTAATGGTACATTTTACGAGTTTTCTCTGCATCACAGCTCACCTCCTGCCAGTTTTACTGCCTCTTTCACAGCCCTTGCGGAAAGTTCATCGATAAGATGGAGCCTCAGTTCCTTTGAAGCCCTCCAGCTGGTCCTGGGGTTGACATCATTGAGGGTAAGTTTTGCAAACTCAAGGATATTTTCCTCCGTTACAGCCTTGCCCCTTAAAAATTCCTCAGCCGCAGCCGCCCTTACGGGTACGGGAGCCGCAACTCCATAGGCTATCCTTACATCATCAAAGGTCTTTTTATCCGCTGAAAGCTTCACATTGGCTGAACATCCCGTTGTGGCTATGTCCATGGCGTTTCTCATGGCATATTTGATATAGTGTCCAAAATATCCTTCGTAGCTTTCCTTCTTAATGAGTATGGACGTGAGCACCTCATTATGTTTCAGGTCTACCTTGCCGGCACTTATATAAAAGTCCTTGATGGGCTCTGTCCTTACTCCATCGGGGCCCGTTATCTCCATTACCGCATCATAGGCATGGAGTGTGGAGGCTGAATCCGCCGATGTCACACCGTTGCATGTGTTTCCTCCGATGGTTCCGATGTTCCTTATCTGGGGACCGCCTACCTTGTCAACGGCTTCTCCCAGTACATTTATATATTTCTGTATTATCTCATTTTTTGTTATATGTGAAAAACTGGTGAGCGGTCTTATCCTGATGGTGCCGTCTTCCTCAAGGCTTATGCCCCTCAGCTCATCCAGTCCATATATGCTGACCAGCTCTTTGCCCGCCAGCTTTCCATCTCTCATCTTTATGAGCACGTCACTTCCGCCGGCTATTATGACAGCCTCCGGATGCTCGGTGAGAAGTTTCACAGCATCTTCCACCGACTGCGCCTCATATAACGCTTTCATATCATACATGCTCGTCCCTCCTCTCAGATAAGTCCTTCTTCCTTAAAACGCACAAAAAGATTATGCGGATTAAGGGGCAGTTTATTGACCGATACTCCGGTTGCATTCAAAATGGCGTTCCTTATGGCAGGAGCTCCCGGCACTGCCGGCGGCTCTCCAAGGGCCTTGGTGCCAAAGGCACTGGTGGGCTCATAGTTCTCCACGAATTCTGCCTCAAGGTCCGGATGGTCCATGGTCGTACACAGCTTATAATCAAGAAGGTTATTATTAAGGGGTTTTCCCGTCTTTTCATCATAGAGCAGCTGCTCGCCCATGGCATAGCCTATGGCCATGCTCATGCCGCCATGCACCTGCGCTGCCGCCAGCTGGGGATTGATGAGCTTTCCACAGTCGTGTACGTTCACTATGTCAAGCACAGTTGCCTTGCAGAGGGGTATATCCACTTCGACCTCAGCAAAACAGCATCCCAGTGAATAGGCATTGGTCTTTATCTGATATGTGCTCTCGGCCGTAAGATGCTCACTGTGGGTGAGGCTGTAAAGGGCTTCCGTTGCCAGCTCCTCAAGGCTCATAAGCACCCTGCCGTCCGTGGTCCTTACGATGTTTCCATCGATTATATCAAGGGAGGCCTTCTCCATCCTGGTCATTTCCTGGGCCCTCTCAAGTATTTTATCCTTAAGGAGGAGGGCCGTCTGTTTGATGGAGAATCCCGCAACATAGGTCTGTCTTGAAGCATAGGCTCCGGTACCAAAGGGAGTTACATCCGTATCCTGCACCGTTACCACATGCACATCGTCAAATTTTATTCCCAGTACTTCTGAAGCCATCTGGGCAAATGCCGTATCAGCTCCCTGGCCTATCTCGGTCTCACCGACCTGAAGCTGTATGGAGCCGTCCTGGTTGAGCACCATTCGGCAGGCGCTGGTCTCCAGGGATATGGGCCATACCGCTGTATTATACCAGAATATGGACATACCTACTCCACGGCGAATGGGGCCTGTCTGGTTTTTATATTTTTCCAGTTTTTCTTCCCAGTGTATGTATTCCTTGCCCTTATCTATGCACTGGTTAAGGCTGTCAAAGTAGTTCTCATTTTTAGAGAAGTCATCCTTGAAGCCAACTTCCATCATATTTTTACGCCTTATTTCCAGAGAATCTATGCCAAGGGCTTTGGCTATATCCTCCACATGGCTTTCCATGGCAAAGGTTATCTGGGGTATGCCATAGGCTCTCATGGCTCCCGCAGCCGCCCTGTTTGTATATATGGAATAGGCGTCCGCCTCATAGGCATCACATTTATATATCTGGCTGAAGGCCGTAATTCCCTTAGCGGCTATACTGTGTCCATGGGATGTATATGCTCCCTGGTTGGAGAATGACTCGCATTTTCTGGCAACGAATGTGCCGTCCTTTCTGGCGTATGTTATAAGATGCACCCTTATGGCATGGCGCACCCTGTTGCAGGCGAATGTTTCTTCCCTGGTCATATCTATCTTTACGGGACGTCCTCCCACCTGGGTAGTGAGATATGCGCATAAAGGCTCATATAATGCGTCCTGTTTGTTTCCGAATCCGCCGCCGATGTAGGGCTTTATTATCCTTACCCTGCCCCAGGGGATGCCTAAGGCCTGGCCGACTATCCTTCGTACGATATGGGGTATCTGGGTAGATGATACGACTACTATTTTTCCGCTTTCCTCATAGGCGAAACATATATGGTTCTCCATGTGGCAGTGCTGTACTGTGGGCGTATCATACCAGCCCTCAAATTTTATGAGGCCCTCTTCCTTAATGGCCTCCTCATAGTTTCCCTTTTTGAGGGATGTATGGTTGAGGATATTGTTTTTATATGCCTCCTGAACCACTGGCGCTCCGTCCTTCATGGCCTCTATCTGGTCAAGGACAAAGGGATATTCCTCGTACTCCACCTTGATGGCCTTTAAGGCACGTTTTGCAGCTATTTCATCCTCAGCGATGACAGCAGCCACATCGTCTCCGTAATATCTCACACGGCTGGTGAGAAGGAGCCTGTCTGCCACGTCCTGATGGGCAGGGTCCGTGGACCAGGGGTGTCCTGCCGTGGGGAATTTATACTGGGGCACATCAAAACAGGTGACTATTTTGACAACTCCGGGTATTTTTTCCGCCTCAGAGGTATCTATGCTCTTTACTAATCCATTTGCTATGGTCGATCTGAAAACCTTGGCAACAAGACAATTTTTCTCCACCAGATCATCGGTGAACTTAGCGCGTCCGGTGACTTTATCAAAGGCGTCCTTCCTTTTTTCGCTTACTCCTACTGCCATTTATACCACCTCTTTTTCAAAGATTATGTCTCATCAAAATATATCTTACACTTACATTCTCTGCCCATAAGGCTCTTATAGGCCTCGGAATCGAGGATCTTATCAAAAAAATCTCCCTCCGACTCCCATAAACATTCATATGGATCTGATATTTTTGGTTCTTCCTCATACATCAGCACAAGATGCAGCTGCCAGAATTCATCTTCCTCCTCCAGCTGGAACTGTCTGACAAGGCTGAACTGGTACAGTTTTGTACCTGTAAAACCAAAGGTCCCTGTTTCCCAAAGCATTTCATCCATTTCACAGTCAAATTTACACTTTGAAAACTCCATAAAGGCTGATACCGCCTTTTCAACATCGGGCTTATCCTTGGAAAAACCCTTTTGTTCCAGTATCATTTCAAGGATATTTTGAGAGTCCTTTATATCGTTCATGTTCATTTTGATCATTCCTTCCAATGATTGTCAAAAATGCCAGTGAAACAGTGTATCTTTATCTGTTCATTATAGCATTATTCTGAATATAAATAAATACTTACCTTAAATATGCATTATCCTCAATGAAGAATAGCGCATAATTTCCTATATTCTTGAATTAAATCAGTTAAAATGATAACATTAGTATAAGAAGCATAAAGGAAGTGATCTAATGTCTGTATTTATGGTAAATGACGTTTTATATACGGTTACTGAAAATATAAATTTAATGAGATTTTTGAGGGATGAGCTGCATCTCACCTCCGTAAAGGACGGATGTTCAGAGGGTGCCTGCGGAACCTGCACCGTGCTCATAGACGGTAAGGCTCAAAAGGCCTGTGTCCAGAAAACATCCATGCTGGATGGCAAAAGGATACTGACCACCGAAGGACTTTCCGACAGGGAAAAGCAGGTCTACAGCTATGCCTTCTCCGAAGCCGGAGCCGTACAGTGCGGTTTCTGCATACCCGGAATGGTCATCTGCGCCAAGGCCCTCATCGACAACTGCCCCTCACCCACCAGGGATGATGTCAAAAAGGCCATCAAAAACAACCTGTGCCGCTGCACCGGATATAAGAAGATAGAGGATGCCATACTGCTGGCAGCCCGCATATTCAGGGAAAACGAGGAAATAAAAGAACCCGTATACACCGGACTATTAGGCGAAAACATGCACAGGAGAGACGCCGAAGGCAAGATACTTGGCACTGCCAAATATGCCGACGACTACTATATGGAAAACATGGCCTATGGCTCAGCACTGAGGAGCGAATATCCCAGAGCTGAGATACTTTCCATCGACAAGAGCGAAGCTGAAAAAATGGAAGGTGTCCTCTGTGTAATGACCGCCGAGGACATACCTGGCACCCAGAAGGTGGGCCATCTTAAGCGTGACTGGGACGTTATCGTTCCTGTGGGCGGCATCACCCACTATCTGGGAGACGCCGTTGCCCTTATAGCTGCCGAGACGCCGGAAATACTGGAAAAGGCCAAAAAAGCCATCAAAGTTGAATATAAACCTCTGCCGGGAGTATTTTCACCGGCTGAGTCCATGGCCGAGGGAGCTCCCCTTGTCCACAGCGACGGAAACCTTCTGGCATCGGAACACCTTGTGAGGGGAGACGCTGACAAGGTCATAGCCGAAAGTAAATATGTGGTGACCAACCATTACAGCGTGCCCTTTACGGAGCATGCGTTCATGGAGCCGGAATGTGCCGTAGCCTTTCCCGAGGACGGGGGCATACACATAATAAGCGGCGACCAGGGCATATACCAGACCCAGAGGGAATGTTCCGACGCCACGGGACTGCCTCCTGAGAAGGTAAGAGTATCGGCTGCCATGGTAGGCGGAGGATTTGGAGGCAAGGAAGATATGAGCGTACAGCACCATGCCGCCCTTCTTGCCCAAAAGACAGGACGCCCCGTAAAGGTCAAGCTCACCAGAGCTGAGAGCATACTCATCCATCCCAAGCGCCATGCCATGGAAATGGATTTCACCACGGCCTGTGATGAAAAGGGACATCTGACGGCCATGAAAGCTGTTATCATATCTGATACGGGAGCATACGCCAGCCTGGGCGGCCCGGTACTTCAGAGGGCCTGCACCCATGCGGCTGGACCCTACAACTATCAGAACATAGATATAACTGGAAAGGCATATTATACCAACAATCCACCCGCCGGAGCATTCAGGGGTTTTGGAGTTACCCAGAGCTGTTTTGCCACGGAATGTAATCTGAACCAGCTGGCGGAGATGGCAGGCATAACGCCATTTGAGATGAGATATATTAACGCCATACGTCCGGGAGAAGTCCTTCCCAACGGCCAGATAGCAGATGAGACAACGGCACTGGTGGAGACACTGGATGCCGTAAGGGATATATGCGAGAAAAATCCCAAGGCGGGCATAGCCTGTGCCCTTAAAAACAGCGGTCTTGGTGTAGGCATACCGGATACGGGCAGATGTCTCATAACGGTCAAAGATGGAATGGTACACGTTACATCCAGTGCTGCCTGCATAGGACAGGGCATGGGAACTGTACAGATACAGATGTTATGCGAAACGACGGGCATCACTCCGGACAAAATAATATACGACACACCGGATACGAAATTTTCACCCAATGCCGGAAACACCACCGCATCCAGACAGACGCTCTTTACGGGTGAAGCTGTGGTAAGGGCTGCCTCAAAGCTCAAGGAAGCCATGGAAAATGAAGGCTCCCTTGAGGCACTGGAAGGCATGGAATTTTACGGTGAATACACGGGAGTTACGGACAAAATGGGTTCAGATAAGGAAAACCCCGTGAGCCATATAGCCTATGGCTATGCCACCCATGTGGTAGAGCTCAATGAGGACGGCACCATAAAGAGGGTAGTTGCGGCCCACGACATAGGAAATCCCGTAAATCCCAAGGCTTTGGAAGGACAGATCGAAGGCGGAGTAGTTATGAGCCTTGGCTATGCCCTTACGGAAGACTATCCTTTAAAGGAAGGAAAGCCCCAGGCCAAACTTGGCACCCTTGGGATTTTCAGAGCTGACAAGACACCTGATGTGGAGCCCATAATCATCGGCAAGAAAATACGAAACCTGGCCTATGGAGCCAAGGGAATTGGAGAGATATCATCCATACCTACAGCCCCTGCGGTCCAGCTGGCATACTACAACAGAGATGGTATTTTCAGAAAGAGCCTGCCTTTAGAGGGCACGCCCTATGACAGGAAAAAGAGATAAACATATAAAAACAGACACCCCCTATCCATACGGACAGGGGGTGTTTTTATTTTCATCAGTTCCAGTTTTTTCAAGTGGGCTTTCATCTATGCGAGAGGGACCATCTCTAATTGGTTACTTTAGTGAGGGTGTTCAAAGTGGAGGGCAGTTTACGACGGTATAAATTGGGTTATACCTTATCAGTTCCACGTTCAAGTCACCTTTCATTTATGCGAGAGGGACCATCTTAAATTGCGAAGTCCGAAGGTCCCTCTCGCCCTCTCCCTTCTTGGACACGCTAAAGTTACTTTTGTGTGGGTATTTGAGGGGATAGGTTCGGTTTATGGCTGAGGAGATATTTAGATAGCTAACCGATTTAAATAAAGTGGTTATGGAAGTGACTGATTTAAGGCTTATTGGCGGAATAATTAGATGTTATCCCTTATCAGTCCTAGGCTTTTCAAATCGCCTTTCGCCTTTGCGAGAGGGACCATCTTAAATTGCGAAGTCCGAAAGTCCCTCTCGCCCTCTCCCTTCTTGGACACGCTGGAGTTACTTTAGTGCGGGAGTTTGAGGGGGATGGGTTCGGTTTATGGATGATGGAAATTATGAAGTTTATATATGCAAGTAATTGAATGCAAGTAATTGAACATGTGGTGGGGTAATTGGGGCAGGAGAACTCCCTCTCTCAGCCTTATCCATATCCGAGGTCTTTCTCCACAAATTTTTAAATATTCCATCCGCAGCCGCACAAAATATATTATTATTTCGTTATATATTATGAAAGGGGGGGCAGGATGATGTCGCCGGAATTGAGCGCTCAATACGACAAGATATACAAATACTGTTATTTTAAGACCGGGG
>JABLTR010090997.1_pt1 | contig 22998 bp, 21 predicted proteins | sample 7160071 | NCBI WGS metagenome assembly JABLTR01 (sample SAMN14651230, study PRJNA627086) | human gut metagenome | isolation source: feces | host: Homo sapiens | reverse complement strand
GTACAACATTATCGACAGCTTTTTCGTCGCGCAGATCAGCGAGGAAGCTATGACGGCATTATCATTGGTTTACCCGGTTCAAAATTTTATCAATGCTGTTGGAATTGGATTTGGCGTTGGAATCAACGCAGTGATCGCCCTTTACCTGGGTGCCGGAGATCACAGAGCAGCGGATCAAGCCGCCACGCAGGGACTTGTGATTGCCGTGATTCATGGCGCTGTTATGACAGTCTGCTGTTTTACAATCATGCCGGTTTTCCTGCAAATGTTTACTTCATCCGAAGCGGTAATTGAACTTGGCGTCCGCTATTCTGTCGTTGCATTCGCCTTTACGCTCATTGTTACCGTCAGCATGGCATTTGAGAAACTGTTCCAGGCAGTGGGAAACATGAAAACAACCATGATCAGCCTGATGTGCGGGTGCATCACAAACATTGTTTTGGACCCTGTTCTGATCTTTGGCTATGGCCCATTTCCGGAAATGGGAATCGAAGGCGCCGCGCTGGCAACCGGCATCGGGCAGGCTCTGACGCTGGCGATTTATCTGGTCGTCTATTTTGTACGGCCAATCCGCGTACATATCCGCAGGCAGTACATCCTGCCCGGCAGAAGAATGGTGTTGAAGCTGTACTCTATCGGCATTCCCGCCACCCTGAATCTTGCGCTTCCGTCTCTCTTGATTTCGGCGCTCAATGCGATTTTGGCGGCATACTCTGAAGTGTATATCCTGGTTTTGGGAATCTATTACAAATTGCAGACCTTCATCTATCTGCCGGCGAATGGCATTGTGCAGGGGATGCGCCCCCTGATTGGCTATAACTACGGCGCGGGGGAGCACAAACGGGTCAGCCAGATCTATCAGATCGTCTTGTGCATGAGCGGTATCATTATGGCGCTGGGAACTGTGATCTGCCTGCTGATCCCTGGTCGGTTGATGGGGCTGTTTACCCATACGGAAACGACGATCCAGTCCGGGGAAACCGCCCTGCGTATCATTGGGGCCGGGTTTATCGTCTCGGCGGTTTCTGTTACCTCTTCCGGCGCATTGGAGGGACTTGGGAAAGGAACTCCCTCTTTACTGATTTCCCTTTGCCGGTATGTAGCAGTCATCCTCCCGGCCGCGTTTCTGCTCAGCAGGCTTTTCGGAGCCGTTGGCGTCTGGAATGCGTTTTGGGTCACGGAGGTGATTACCGCGGTCATTTCCCTTGTCATTTACCGCAAGGCAATCGCAAAACCTGTGACGGCGGCCCGAAAACCATGATTACCGTCCTTACTCCACTGCGCCGGATCAATCCGCCGATCTTCCAAAGGGAACGGCTGTGATAGAGTGGAGACCGTGACAAAGAAAAACTTTGGGAAAGGAATAAATGAACTGTTCATGTTTGTTCAGTGGAATATCGTTTGGAATATGGCGGGCCAGAACGTTGAAGTGTGCCAAGTAGACAACATCCCCACATCCGCATTAATATTGACGCGAATGTGGGGATGAATTTTTAATAGAACTTTTTCTTAATGCGAACAAATACACGTTCGATGCAGTAGGCCACCAGGAACACCAGTAGGATCGCCACGCCGGCGGTGCCGTAGTCGTAGCCTTGGAGACTGTTGGAGATGACATAACCTATGCCGCCGGCTCCCACCATGCCCAGGATAGCGCACTCCGAGAAATTTGTTTCCAGACGCATTCCGGCCCAGGCCACGATCTGGGACAGGGCGGCGGGCAACACCGCGTTTGTGAAGATGGACAGCCGGCTGGCGCCGGTGACCTCCAGCGCCTCGATGGTCTCGTCGGGAATGCTCTCAAAGCTCTGGGCGAAGGACTTGGTAAAGAACGCGGTGGTGTGAACACACAGTCCCGCCACACCGGCTTCCGGTCCCATGCCCAGGCAGACCAGCATCAGTAGCACCCACACCGGGGTGGGGACCGCGCGCAGGAAGGTAAAGAAGGACTGGGTCACGACCGAGAGCACCGGGAGCCGGAATATATTCCGGGCCGCCAGCATCCCGAACACGATGCCCAATACCAGACTGTACAGCAGGGAGAGCACCGCGATGGAGATGGTCTCCACCAGAGAGGAGAGGATCAGATCCATGTTGGCAAAGTCCAGATGGGCCAGATCCCAGAAGACCACCCCGATGTCGCCCACGCGGGAGGCCATTTTCAACCAGTCGATCTCTAAATAGAGGATGCTTAGGACGGACAATACGGCCACGCCGATGAGGAATACTGGAATAAAACGGTTGCGCTGACGGCACTTCACCGGGATGGGCGGCTTCTTATTGGGCACCGTCCGCGCCTTGGCCGCAGCGGGATATTCTATCGTGTTTGCATTCATTTCAGTAGCTCCTTTCGGAGTTTCCCGGTAATCTGATCCACCACGATGACCATGGCCGCGATCAGCAGGATGATGGTGAGGGCGATGTCATAGCGGAAGCTCTTGATGTAGGAGAACAGGGTCAGTCCCACACCGCCGCCGCCCACCATGCCCACGATGGTAGACGCCCGGATATTCACCTCCACACAGTAGAGGTACCAGGAGAGGAAACCGCTCAGGCAGGAGGGCAGAATGGCCTGGGCCACCCGCTGGGGGAAGGAGGCTCCCACCGCCTGCAGGCTCTCCACACAGTCCTGGGACACGTCCTCCATGGTCTCCACAAAGGCCCGGACCATAAAGGCGAAGCTGGTGATGCACAGGGCCACAAACCCAACGCCGGTCCCGATGCCCAGGGAGGAGAACAGGATGAAGGCCCACACCAGGGCGGGGATGTTCCGCAGAAAGGTGGCGAAACCCCGAACCACCTTGGCAAAGCGGGGGAAGGGGGACACCTTTTCGCTGCCGAACAGGGCCACGAAGAAAGCCAGGATCGCGGCGACCGTGGTGGCGGACATGGCCAGAGCCAGGGTCACCAGCACGCTGGAGAAAATGCCGGGGATACGGCTGGCTTTGGGCAGAGCCGGGGGCAGGAAGTCCTCGGTGATAAACGCCCAGAAGGCGTCGCCGTTGGCCGCCAGCACCATGGGATTAAACTCCGTGAGATACGTACAAAGCAGGAACAGAGCGACGGCAACCAGCAGGAAGCCGGTATAGAGCCGTTTCAGGTCACGCGCAATGAGCGGGATCCGTCTGGTCATTCCGTTCTCCTCCAATCATCAGGTTTTCCCGGGAGGTGCCGTAGATGCGCTCGATGGTGGCGTCGTCCAGCTCCTCCGGCCGGCCGTCAAACACGATCTCCCCCTTGGACAGGCCGATGATCCGGGTGGAGTACTTCAGGGCCACGTCCAGCTGGTGGAGGTTGACGATGCAGGCGATGTTCCGCTTGCGGGTCATATCCCGGAGCAGGTCCATGATCGTCTTGGCGCTGGAGGGGTCCAATGAGGCGATGGGCTCGTCACACAGCAGGAGCTTGGGCCCCTGTATGATGGCCCGGGCGATCCCCACCCGTTGCTTCTGTCCGCCGGAGAGATCACTGGCCCGGTTGTAGGCGAAGTCCGCCAGTCCCAGCTCCTCCAGCAGATCCAACCCTTCCTGCTTGTCCTCCTCGCTGTAAAGACCAAATACGCCTTTTACACCGCTCATATAACCCAGGCGACCGTGGAGTACATTTTGCAGTACCGACAGGCTGTAGACCAGATTGTAGTTCTGGAAGATCATGCCCACCTTGCGCCGCAGCTGCCGCAGGCTCTTCCCACGCAGGGCGGAAACCGCCTGGCCGTCCAGCCAGACGGTGCCGCCGCTGATGGGGATCAGCCGGTTGATGGCCCGCAGGAGCGTCGATTTCCCTGACCCGGACGGCCCGATGACGGAGACGAACTCCCCTTCCCGGACTTCAAAGGACACATCCTTGAGGGCATGAACGCCGTTGGGATAGTGCTTGGATACATTGTCAAATTTCAAAATCGATTCCATGTATGTTCTCCTCACGGCCCGGCCTGCAGATCAAAACTCGTTGATGATCTTGTTGAGTTCGATGATCTCCTGGTAGTCGCTCATATCGCACTCGATAAAGCGGGCTCCGGGGACCTTGATGACATCGGTAAAGTAATCCTCGTTCTCATAACTGGTCAGGAACTCTGTGAGCTTGTCCCGGGTCTCCTGGTCCACATGCTCCGCCACCACCATGGCCTCGGCGGGGATGGCGCCGGACTCGTGGATGATCTTCACATCGCTCTCATTGGCGTTGCCGTTGGCGATCTCGCTGGCCAGGATCTGATCGGAGATGGGGGCCACGTCCACATCTCCCTTGACCACCGCCTGCAGACCCGCCTGGTGGGAGCCGGAGAAGCTCACCGCCTCAAAGAAATCCCCGTTGGTGTGGAGCATATCGGAGTTCAGGTTGTCGTCGGGGAACGCCTGGATGATCTCGGCGGTGGGCACCAGGTTGCCGGAGGTAGAGTCGGGGTCCACAAAGGCCATGGTGCGCCCCTTGATGTCCTCGATGGAGTTGATGTCGTCGTTGGCGCTGTTGGTGATGAACACGGAGTGGTAAATGGCTTTGTCCGGGTCACCCTCTTCCGCCTTCATGACGATGGGCTCCAGATCGGTGCGCTCCACGCCCAGGGCCAGAGCCTGGGAGCCCATGTAGGCCATGTCAGCGCTGCCGGTGCGCAGGGCCTCGATGATGGCGTTGTAGTCGCTGGCCTGGATCTCCTCCACCTCACAGCCCAGGAATTCGCCCAGGTCCTCGGCCAGGCCGTTGCGGGCGTCGGCGCTCTCGGCGGTGGACTCGTTGGGGGCGTAGGCGATGGTGAACACACCGTCCTCCCCGCCGGGGGAAGTCTCACCACTCTCACCGGAGGTGTCCGTATTGCCGCCGCAGCCGGCCAGCAGGGACAGGGTCAAAACAGCGGACAGAGTTACAGAAAAAATTTTCTTGTTGATTTTCATGGCAGTCAAGCTCCTTTTTGAGTCAAATTGTAAGATTCGCTGCTGTATATGTGCTCCAAAATGGAGAGAATTGTCGCCGGGTCAATGGGGACCGGGTTATTGTCCGCCCGGCCCTTGGTCAGCCCCAACTGCGCCAGGTGGGGCAGATCCTCCCGCTGTGCGCCCCACTCCTGTAAAGTCGCGGGCTGTCCGGAGCGGTACAGGATATTCCGGATCCTTCCCTCCAGTTCATCCGCTCCGGAGACCCCCAGGGCCTCCAGCAGGGGGGCCGGCCGGTCCAGGGCCGGGGCGTTCAGCCGGAACACCGGCCCCAGTAGCATACTCACCGCCGTCCCGTGGGGGATCCCATAGTGCATAGTCAGGGGGTAGGAGATGGAGTGGCAGGCAGTGGTCTTGGTATTGCTGAAGGCCAGCCCCGCCAGCATGCTACCCCGGGCCATGGCGTCATGGGCCACGGACTTTCCGGCCAGCAGATCCTCCATCCCGTCCATGATGGTGCGTACCGCCTCCAGGGCCAGCGCCCGGGATACGCAGTTGCTCCCCTTGGCCCAGTAGCTCTCCACCGCGTGGGCCACCGCGTCCAGGGCGGAGGATACCGCCAGCTTCATGGGCATCCCCGCGGCCAGCTCCGGATCCACCAGGGCGGCCCAGGCATAGTTCTCATGGCACTCCACAGACCGCTTGGCGTCCCGTTCCGGATCCCAGATGGTGGCCCAGCAGGTGGTCTCGCTCCCGGTCCCCGCCGTGGTGGGGATCCCGATCCACCGGGCCGACGGACGTCCATACGACTTGTCATCGATCAGCTTTCGGAGTGCGTCCACACTTTCAATATCCTTCCCGTACAGACAGCACAGGGACTTGCCCACATCCATGATGCTGCCGCCGCCTACAGCGACGACGGCCTCCGGCTGGAAGGACTTTGTTGCCTGATAGGTCTCATACAGTTGGCCCACCGTCGGGTTGGATGCCTGAAAGACCAGGGGGTGGATCTCAAAGCCGTTGCCGTTCTTCAGCAGGGCGGCAAACGCGGGGTGCTCCAGCACCGTTTCCCCCCACACCAGGAGAAGAACTTTCTTCTGGGTCAGGCCCATCCCCGCCAAAACGTCCGGCAGCTGCCCGACACAGCCGGCTCCTTCTATCGTGCGGACCGGATTATAGTAGCGGTTCAACGCTCTGCCTCCTCTCGCGCCATCCGGCGGTTCAATTCCTCGATGGCGGCGGGCAGATCCCAAATCGAATCGATCACCAGGTCAGCCCCGGCCTCCCGGTAGCGCTCCGCCGCTCTCCGCTTGCGCTCCTCAAGCTCCTCAAGGGCCATGGCCTCGTACTCCGCCTGGGTCAGTCCCAGCAGATTGGAGCCGGTGAGGATACCGACGCTCCAGGCCCCCGCGTTCTTCCCCTCCTGGATATCCACCACGGTGTCGCCCACCTTGACCACCGCCGCCGGGGGATACACATTCAGCCGGCGCATACACTCAAACAGCATGAACGGGGTGGGGCGGCTGGCGCCGGTGACGTCAGGCGTCACCACGCAGTCGGCTTCATAGCCCAGCTCCGCCGCCCGGGGGAGCACCTGCTCCATCATCTGAGAGGTATAGCCGGTGGTGGAGCCGATCTTCAACCCTTTCTCACGCAGATTCCGTACTGTTTCCACCACGCCGTCAATGGGGACGCTGTATTCCGCCACCACATCGTGGAGGGTCGCCTCGAAGGTCTGGTACAGCTTTTGTACATCCTCCTCCGTCCAGGCCGCGCCGTACCGCTCCGCCCACTGTTTCGTGCCGGAGAGGGTGGAGAGCAGCGCCCGGATGTGGGCCTTCTTCTCCATTCCCATGGGGCCGTTGATCTCCTCCCGGGTCAGGTGGATCCCCGCTTGGGAAAACACGCGGGCAAAGACCTCGCTGGGGGCGCTGGAACCGTAATCCACCGTAGTCCCCGCCCAGTCAAACACAACCATCTGGATGCGGTTTATTTCCGCCATATTGATCGCTCCTTGCGTTTATTTGCCGTTTACTGCTGTTTACTGCTGTTTATGACTCAATTATAAATGGATTATAGACGCAGCATCAAGCACGTTTAGGTCAACAGTATGTAAAAAATAGCGCAAAAAACCGCAGGTTGTTCACCTGCGGTTTTTACATAATGGCACAACCTATCGGATCTCGATCCCCTTGTTGCGGTATTTTTCTTTCACCTCGGGAGGAACGTGGTCATCCATCAGAAGTAGATCCACCTGATCCGGCGAAAGGGCGCGCCGCTTGGAACACTGTCCCAACTTACTGGAATCCATGACAGCGATCACCTTACGGGCGATCCGCGCCAAGATCTGGATCACGCCGATTTCATCCAAGCGAAAGTCAGTGTAGCCGTCCTGATAATTGACTGCGTTGATGGAAAGAAAGGCCACGTCTGGGTGGTAAGCGGCAAACTCTTCCTCACATACCGTCCCATAAGTGGAGCGTTCCAGCGGATCCATCGTTCCGCCTATGGCGATCAGGCGGATCATGGGATTCTGCATTAAGATGTTCATGGCAGCATAATTGTTTGTGACTACTGTGAACTTTAGATTCACTCCTGCCAGTTCCTGGGCCAATACTGTATTGGTGGTTCCAGAGTTCAGGGCAACCACATCGTCCTCCTTAATGTACGTCAGAGCTTTGCGGGCGGCCTCCCGCTTCCACTCGCTGTGGATAATCTCCCGCCCGGTAAAGTTGGAAAACGAATTTCTGTCTTCCGGCAGGCAGGCCCCTCCCCGGACATACTTGATTCGCCCCTCCTGCTCCATATTTTTCAGATCCCTGCGGACGGTGTCTACCGATACCTGCAGAAGTTGGCTCAGTTCCGTTACCTTTACGGTGGATTGCAGTTGGAGCTGCTGGAGGATCAGCTCAGCGCGTTCATTATACAGCATGGTGGCATGGCTCCTCCCTCTCCTCTGCGATATTTTCATTATACCGCAAATAACAGCAACCAACAAGCACAACATTTCATCCTTTGCTATGATAAAGTTAATCTGTGAGTTATATCCTCCCGTATTCCTGTTGAAATTGAAGATGGTTTGATGGTTTAAGGAAGTTGGAACCGAACCTTTTGTTAGGGTCGGGCGAAATTAACCACTCCGGGTCAGGAGAAAATCGCCAATTTTAGTCAAACGAAAATCGCCAATCTGGGGTAGCCAGCCCCCAGGTAGTATTGTTTACCCGGCCTGCTGCGGGTCAGCCGGTGAGCCAGTAGAAGTACGCAGGGCAACCGTCTCCAGTTTCCTGCCCCGGAAGCTCTCCCCCTTAATGGTAAAGACCACAGCATCGTCAAAGATGCGGTCCAGGGCGTACAGGAGAGCATCGTTCTCACAGAAGTTCTCCTTCCACTGAGCGGGGTCACGGTTGCTGGTAAAGCCCATGTTGGAGCAGCCCTCCTTCTGGTAGCGGCGGTCCACCATGTCAAAGAACAACCGGGTGTTCTCCTTGTCTAACTCACAGTGTCCCACCTCGTCAATAATCAGGCAGGATGGCCGGACAAGGTAGGCCAGAAGGTTGCTCTCCCGTCCGGAACGGCGTGCGGAAGTCATGCGGTCCCGCAGCTCTGTCATCTTAATGAAGTAACTCCTAAATCCATGTTCACAGCAGGTGCGCCCAAAAGCCTGGGCCAGGTGGGTCTTGCCCGTACCGGGCCGCCCAATAAAGGCAAGATTCTTGTGAGCATAGAGAGCGGACAGCGTGGGAAGGCTGCGTAGCCGGTCTACATTCTTTCCAGTGATTCGGCCGAAATCAAAGTTGTCAAAGGTCTTGGGGACCTTCAATGGGAGGCGGCTGGTGCGGAGCAGGAACTCCACCGTGGAACGCTCCCTCTTTTTCAGAAGATATCCGCATGGAGGATGCGGTGGAGGATATCCGCCGGAGATTCGGGAAACGAGCGATTTCCTACGCCTGCCTGCTGGGGAATCTGAAGATCCCGGATGATAGACGGGAGCTGGTGACAATGCCGGGCCTTATGTATCAATAGCCAGTGAGGGGGCAGAATCAAAATGACACCCCAGTATCGAAAAGTGAATGTCGCGGTACTTGTCAGCGTCTCCCCTGACCGTACCAAAACGCCGCTGTCCCTGACCTTTGAAGATGGAAGACCTATCAGATCGACCGCGCCTGCGGCAGGAAACGAGCCGCTGCCTCAAAGGTGGGAGGAACCGGCATCCGGTATTCCATCATAGTCCGTGGACAGCAGACCTATCTGTTTGAAGACGAGGATTAGTGGTTTGTGGAGGCAAAGAATCTTCACAGGTGAATGGGGGGATAAGCATGGCATATCTTTCGCGCTCCGACTTAGAGGCAATCGGCGCAAGAGTGGCAGAGGCGTACCAGCAGCTACCAGGTGCTGCGGAGGCACCCTTTGAGCGGGTCAATATCGACCGCTTGATCGGCTCCCTTCTGGGCCTGCGGATCGATTACCGGCACCTGTCCTCGGATGGCGGGACGCTTGGCCTCACCTCTTTCTGCGAGATCGGTATAGAGGTATTTTCAAAAGGAGCTGCACAATTCGAGGACTCTTTCTATATGCTGGACGGGAAAACCATCCTCATTGAGGAAGATCTGGCAGCGGAGGGTGCGAATATCGGCAGGAGGAACTATACGGTCGCCCATGAAGGGTGCCACCATATTCTAAAAATGCTGTTCCCGGAGGATTACCGTGCCGAGCTCAGCGACCGCAGGATTCACTATTGCTATAGAGGCAGAGGAATCGAGCAGGATTGGGAAGAATGGCAGGTTGAAACGCTGGCAGGCATCATCCTGATGCCCACGGAATGCGTGAATCGCTGCATGGAGCGGTTTGGCCTGGGACCTCATATCCGTCTGCTAAACCGGATCTTCGCCGCAGCAGACTACAGGCGTTTTGAGGCGATGGCAGAATACATGGGCGTCTCCAGGACTGCGTTGTCAATCCGGCTGACGCAGCTTGGGAAGATCACCCGAAATGATTTTATGGATCCATATGCGCTGGTCCGGATAGAAATGGATGAGGAGGAAGAATATCTATGAATGGCAGCCAAACTGGAACGAAGATCGTGAAAAAGTGCCCGGTCTGTGGTTGGCGGATTTTTGATAAAATCACGCCCACCTCCGGCCTCATTGAGATGAAGTGTCCAAGCTGCCGGCAGGTAATCACCGTAGATCTGAGCTACCGGTCCGCAAAGAGGTATTGCAGGCCATATAGAATCGCCTGAGACGAGATACCACACCTAAAAGAATAGAACAGAATAAAGGAGCTGACTGCACCGAGCCACGGGTCCTTAGACACCGTCTATGAGTCACCAAATTGCCGGGCGTTGGGATAACAGGTAACCGCTGAAGTTGCCTCTTGTCCTAATGCCCGGCTTTTTTATTGCTGTTGCCGCCTGACAGGAGGCAATCATGCAAAGACGGTTTTGGGAGCCTTATATCGCCAAATATCCATGATCTCCCGGTTTTTGAACCTCAAAAATTCAAAAATCGATAGGAGATCGCAAAATGGCAAATAGATATTTTGTTTGGAAGAATGCCCCTCTGCACACCCAGGACATTGAATGGGTCGAAATGTCTGGCGCAGAATTCTATCAACTTATGAAGTCCCCGGCAGCCAGAGGGCGGTATTTCATCGATATGGGTGACTTCATCCTGGAAGTTTCAAAGGATGACCATAATCGGTGGCATCGGGAAAACGAACGTCTCAATTACAGGGAAAAGAAATTACTGGAAAGAGGCTTTACCGTAATTTCCCTATATAGTGATGCCATTTCTGAGAATGGGAGCGGCGAGGATGTAATTCCCGATGATATGGTTTTTGTGGAGGAAGAATCCCTTTTGATTGCGGAGGTACGGGACCTCTATTCTGCTCTGGCCAAATTGGACAAGGCCAGCCGCCAGCTGATCTATGATCTCTACCTTGCGAAAGAGCCCAAAAGCCTGCGGCAGCTCAGTCGAGAGACGGGAATTCCTGTCATGACGCTGCAGGATCGAAAAAAGCGGATTTTCCTTCAACTTAAGCAGATTCTCAGCAGGAAATCTTGATATTTCTACCTTTCCTTTTTCTGAGCCCCACGGTCAGCCAGACGAAAATCATAGGAATTTTCAAAAAATTCCGTACAGACGTTCGATTTTTCTGCAATATAAAGTGAGGGCTGAAAATGAATCAGCCACTCGCTCTCACCTTGATAATCGAATATCCAATCATCTGAATACCTTCCTGACGGGGCCTGAAAAGGGCAAGCGACATTGGAGGATGCGCCAAGACCACCTGTGCAGACATTGTCTGCATCAACGACGGCCAATTAAGGTGCCGAGCGGTTCCATCCGTCCACAAAACAGCCGATGGCAAGCTGTATCGCAATAACTCCCGCCAGGGACAATGATACTTCCGTCCAGTCCCAGCCCCCGGTGGAACGGGGACCAAGCAAGGAGGGCGGCCGCGAGCGATCCTCGCGGGGGTGAGACTCCCATGACGCGGTGGAGCCAGCCGCGGTTCAGATCGGTTGCCCTGTGGAGCCGGTGCCATCGGCACAGGCTCTTGCGCTTGGGGAAGTAGTGTCGAATACGAGCGCAGGAAAAGGCTACGCGAATGTGAAGCCTTAATACTAGAAGCAATGGGGGTCGTCCATCAGTGATGACTTAGCAATGTCTCTCCAACTAACCGGACGGCCCCTATTTTTGTGGTATTAAGGTAAAACGCTAGTCAAATTCGGAAGCAATCATGGGATGGAAAGAAACGGGTGATAGATACGAAAATCAGTGAATTACGACTCAATTTAGGTGAAAACGGAGAATTGGTAATTCCTTCCGAGATACTTCAAGGGATGGGCTTACCGGCGAGCCATTCCACTATTCCACGATCCAGCATATTCTGGCCAACATCATGAATGCGGGCATTCTTCGCAGCGGTGAGACCCAGTCCGAAGTATTCCCTGAGTTGCAGATCATTCCCCTGGAGCAATTCCAGCGGGTGGCAAAGGCCCGGGAACAGCGATCCATCAACTACGCCATCCAATGCGGGTGGGAGCCGGAAACGGAGACCCTTGCTGATGGAAGCGAGGCAACAGTGGTGCGATCTCACGGCACATATCCGCGAAAGATTGCCGGCCATGCGCTCCTCTCCGGGAACGTCTACTGCGGCCACTGCGGTGGCCGCATTTTTGCGACTACCGCCCGCAAATCGCATCACCCCTCAGACCACCCGGAGCGCATTGCAATCTATAAATGCTATAACCGAACGCAGCACAAAGGGCAGTGCGATGGCCCTACCACATACCGGGCGGAGAAAGTGGATGCCGTGGTGGAGTCGATCCTCCGAGGCATTTTTGCACGAGCGAAAAACGTAGTCGAAGAAGAATTTTTGGAAAACCAGGTGCAAATTTCCCAAAAGCAGTATCAACAGAAACTAAATGCTGTCAAAACAGAGTATACAAATGCAACCAAAGAACTCTCCAAGTGGGAGGATCTGATGCTTGCCTCCATTGAGGGCACCTGCGTGTTTACGCCGGAGCAGGTCAAAAGGCGAATGGACGCTGCCCAGGAGCAGGTAGCTGCTCTCGCACAGGAGATCGAATCCCCCCAGACGGAGATGCATGACGCCCAGAATCTCTCCACGGAGATTCTGGAACAGCACCGGCAGATCCTGTCCTGGGCCGAACTCTTTGACTCTGCCAGCATAGACGAGAAGAAGGTCATTGCCTCCCAGTTAATCAAAGCAGTTACCCTTACCCGCAATTACGGCATCAAGATCGAATTCAACATCTCCGAGGCTCAATTCCTCAACGGCATGGAGATGGGCTGATTCCCGCAAATCCCAATGGTGTGGGACGGATCATTATGGTACAATAGGGGCAGAATGGCCGAGGGAGCCGTCGCAATGGCAATCGAAAACGGCGAGTGGATCATGCAGGGGGCTGGACTGGGACGACCCGGCCCGCATCCAGAGCTGGGAGGAATTCATCGACTGGATCGACGAGGTAGGCTTCCTGCCTCTGTTCAAAAACGAGATAGCCGACTTCTCCGTGGAGGAGAACACCGCCGACCTCTACTGAAGAAGATGACTTTCCGTGACAGTTCGGAGGTCGGGCAAGAAGTTCTTTAACATAAATAACCATACTGTCTGAAAGGCATGCTTGACAGCCAAAGTAGAGAACCATTATAATAATTCCAAGGAGGATGAGGTATGCTGGATGAAAAAGATTTGCAGGCCATCGATGCGCTGATTGCCCGCCGCATGGGGGCAGTCATTGAGGCTGACATCGTTCCCAAGTTTGATCTTCTGGCGGATGGTCAAAAGACAATTCTTGAAATATTGGCACCAAAATCCAAAGTTGAGGAACTTGAGGAAGAAATTGCCTTTTTGAAGTCTGTAATTAGACTGCATAGTGAAGACATTGCAAAATTAAAAAAAGCCTTATAAAACAACTCCTGCACTTCGATCCATCTGGTTGAAATGCAGGAGTTTCTCTAAGCTGGCACACCTCCGCCTACTCCACAGGCCCAGTAGAGTCCAAAACCCTGATCTATGAGCAGATTCAGAAAAATTTCCCCGGGGCGGCCCGAGAGGCGCTGGACGCCGTGCTGGGATGGAACCGATAATCGGGCAAGGCCCATGAAATACTAAGGAACACGAGAGGAGGGAGTACGACATGAAAGAGCGAACCTACGTCTGCTGTGATCTGAATAATGCCGAGGAAAAAGAAATGCCGATATAATTTAGAAAAGGTTGAAATACAAGAGGAATTCAAGTAAATATCGGCATTACCTGTTATACTTGGAACACCAAATATAATAGGGGGTGTATGCTTTGCAAAGGATAGAAGATGCAGTAAACGGAGTGCTGGAGGCTATGCGCCAGCGGGGAGTCAGCGAATACAGTCTAAAATGTATACGTTGGAGTGTCTACCGTCGCATTGTCGTTTGGCACCACACGCATGACACAGACATCTGCTCTTATGAGCTTTTGAGTAGCCTGTGTGAACTACAACGAATCCGATATGAACACGGAGAAATAAGCAGGAAATTTTACAGGGCATTTGTAACAGCAGCTTTTCGCATCCGCTCTTATGTGGATACTGGGAAAGTCGATTTTTCCATAGTAAAAGACACAAAGTATTACAAGCCCGGCAAAGAATATCAAGAACTCGTTGATTCCATTTTGAAAGCAAGTGGATTGACAGAGGGCTCTCAATATAAGCTTGCAATCATTATGCGTCAATTCTTTTGCTTTTTCGAGAAACGCCATTCCAGTATCGAACAAGCAACAGACCGGGATTTTCTTGATTTTATCCCAGAGGCTGCGAAAAAGAATCCTAATAATATGACCTGTACGATGCGTGCGTTACGGTATATTACACAGTATCTGAATGATCATCAGCTGGCCGAGATAAGTGTTGACCTCAGCATTTTCAGGCCTCAGTCTCCTCCAAACCGCATGATTGCTCCATTCACACAAGACGATATCGCCGCCGTGATGGATGTGATAGGATCTCATTCTAAAACGCCGAAACGGGACGCGGCAATCATTCTGCTTGCATTTAATTCCGGGCTTCGCTGTGTTGATATCAGGAATTTGAAGCTGCATAATATCGACTGGAAAAAACAGGAATTGCGTATTGTGCAAAAGAAAACTGGGACGCCGATTTCTGCTCCGCTAAACGGAAGAACTCTCAATGCCATTGCGGAATATATTTTGGAAGAACGGCCAAAGTGCGAAGATGTCCATGTTTTTCTGCGGGCATACCCACCGTATACGGCAATAAAAAGCACCAGCCCCTTGGACTATATGATAGATAAATATTGCCGCCTGGCATCTGTTGAGAAGATAGACTATCGGTCATTTCACAGCCTGCGGCGAGCATTCGGCACTGAGCTCGCCATGGCCGAAGTCCCGGTGACATCCATCTCTCAGATGCTTGGCCACAGCGACATGAGTGCCGACAAAGCGTACCTCAGTTTCAATAAAACACAAACATCTCTATGTTCCTCCGATTTCTCAGGAGTACCAATTACAAAGGGTGTATATGCCTCTCATTTTCCGGGTGTTCGCCGCGAAGCAGGAAAAGGCGGTGATCAGGAGTGAGCTTTAAACAGGAATTAACTGCCGCATATCATGAAATGCTCGATATCAAGGTATCGTTAGGATATAAACAAAGGACCTACATGTCCCATATCTTGCCTTTCATCGAATTTTGTGCAGATTCCTATCCTGATGCTACGGAAATTACAAAGGAGATGCTTGACCATTGGCTGCTGACGAAGAACTTTAACGCTGATAGTACCCGCCGGATTGCAATTATCAATATCAGGCACTTTGCCCGATTTTTGAACGCGATTGGGAAAAAGGCATATATACCGCCTTCAGAGTACAATGTCAAGGCACAGCGGTATCTGCCATACATTTTTACCGATGAAGAGTTGGTACAGCTTTTTGATTCGATTGACTCTTTAACGAACAGAATAGACCGCCAAGAATATCACCCGGAACTGATTCTTCCGGTCGTGTTCAGATTAGAACTATGCTGTGGTATGCGACCCGGCGAGCCGTTCAACCTTAAAACAGAGGATATTGATCTGAAAACAGGCGATATTTTTATCCGAAAGAGTAAGCGGGGCAAAGATCGCCATATTATTGTGTCTGATGATATGCGAGATCTGTGTACTGTTTATAACGGTCTTACGGGCAAGCGTGAATGGTTTTTTCAGTATCCGGACGGCGGACAAATTCCAACGCGCTGGGCACAATGGCATTTTTCCAAAGCATGGAGGAAGAGCACTCTTTTCTCCAGAGGAAATAATCCCAGACCATATGACCTGCGGCACAACTTTGCCACTCGAACGCTGATGCGCTGGATCGATGAAGGCCGGGATGTTATGGCGCTCATGCCATATCTCAGCACTTATATGGGACATGTCAGCTTAGAAGAAACCCTATACTATATACACCTTTTGCCGGAAAGATTAAAATCCTCGCCCGGAATCGATTGGAAGATGCTGAACGATATATACCAGACAGAGGAGGGATCTGATGAAGAAGATTAAAGATCCGGTTCTGTTTGAAAAGATTCGTAAGTTTTTAACAGAGGATATGCCTGTCCTAAGGAAAAAGAGTCCCAACACCGTTGAAGCGTATCGCTATACACTAAATATTTACTTGGTGTTTTTATGCAAAAAGCACTCAAAATCGCTGTATAACGTTACAGTAGAGGACTTTAGCCAGAATAACATTCTTTTCTTTTTGGACTGGCTGATAGAGGAGCGTGGAAATAAAGCGTCTACAGCAAACTTGCGGCTGAGACACATAAAACGGTTTTGCCGGTTTCTTATGGATGAAAATATTCTGATGATATCCGAACTGTCGGCCATTCAAAAAATAGCGGAAATCCCCAACGCTTCCGAAGACACAATCAAATTTTTAACCATTCAAGAGACGAAGCTTATTCTTTCGCAACCGGATACGAGTAAAGCGATTGGAATCAGGGACAGTCTTTTTATGTACCTGCTTTATGACAGCGGCTGCAGAATTCAGGAAATTCTGAGCTTAAAACTTAAAGACTTTTTCGTACAGAATGGGACAGCTGAACTGCACATCATTGGCAAGGGGAATAAATTTCGGATAACTCCAATCTCGGAAGAGTTGATTCCGAAGTTTGAACGGTATTGCAGACACTATCATAAAAGCAGCACCTATGATGATTACTTGTTCTATACAAAGCGAAGAGGGGTCTGCTCGCAAATGTCCTGTGATACTGCGCAGACTTTTATTAAAAAATATGGAATCATGGCACAGAAACTCAACTCGACCATTCCCCATGTACACCCCCATTTATTTAGGCACACCCGCGCTATGCACCTGTATATGGCAGGTATGCCGCTGGAGCTTGTTTCCCAATGGCTCGGCCATTCTCAGCTGGAGACATCTTTGATTTATGCCAGGGCCACTACCGACATGAAACGTAAAGCCGTTGATAAAATCTCCGCAAAAGAAAACTCTGTATTTAAGAGCGACGAAAAGTTTAAATATGCTGACAATGAAGATGTGATTCGGCAGCTTTACGGTCTAATGTGATTTAAAATGCCGATATTTATTTGAATTCCTCATTTGTTTCAGGTACTTCCAAATGATATCGGCATTTCTTTTTCCTCGGCATTATTCAAAAAAAGCCGAATTCGGCTTTTTTTGAAAAGTTTCTACGCCAGCGTGGAATGCGTGGAGCGGGGCCTGGATCCCATGACCACCAACCTGGTAGTGGCGGATCAGCGCCGCACGGAGAAAACCATCTGTCTGGCCGTCTCCCCTTCCCTAAAAGCCTACGGCATTGCCGGCCGGGCCCGGTTGTTCGAGGTGGTGGAACGGGTGAAAGCGGTCAATGCCCAGCGACTGCGGAATGCCCCCGGCCATCAGTTCACCGATGCCTCCTGGCATGACCCAGATGTGCAGAAGGATTCCTCCTTGGCCCTGGACTACATTGTGGCGCCGCCTCGGATGGCAAAATACATTGACTGGAGTACGAAGATCTATAGCGTGTATCTGAAATATGTGGCTCCGGAGGACATCTTCCCCTACTCCATTGACGAGGTGTTCATGGACATCACAAATTATCTGGACACCTATCACATGACGGCCCGGGAACTGACCCGAACCATCATCTTGGATATTTTGAAAACCACAGGCATCACCGCCGCGGCGGGCATGGGAACGAACCTGTACCTGGCCAAGATCGCCATGGACATCGTGGCCAAGCACGTCCAGGCGGACAAGGACGGGGTGCGGATCGCCAAGCTGAACGAGATGACCTACCGGAAGCTGCTTTGGGATCACCGTCCCCTCACTGACTTCTGGCGGGTGGGCCGGGGCTACGCCGCCAAGCTGGAGGCCAACGGCCTCCGCACCATGGGGGACATCGCCCGGTGTTCCATCGGAAAGGACACGGACTACTACAACGAGAAACTGCTGTACAAGCTGTTCGGCGTCAATGCGGAAATCCTGATTGATCACGCCTGGGGCTGGGAGCCCTGCACCATTGCGGACGTGAAAGCCTATCGACCAGAGAATAAAAGCATTGTCTCCGGCCAGGTTCTCCAGAGTCCTTATGACTTCCAGAAGGCCCGGCTGGTGGTGCGGGAGATGACGGACGCCCTGGCGCTGGAGCTGGTGGACAATGGGCTGGCCACCAACCAGTTGGTTCTGACCGTGGGCTATGACCCGGAGAACCTGGACGACCCCAACCGCGCCGCCCGGTACCGGGGAGCTGTGGTCACGGATCGCTACGGGCGGAAAATTCCCAGGCCAGCCACCGGCACGGAGAATTTCCCCTACACCTCCTCCACCAGCCGGCTCCTACGGGCGGTGACGGATCTCTATGACCGGATCGTGAACCCAAATCTCCTGATCCGCCGACTGAGCCTCAGCGCCAACCGGCTGCTGAAGGAGACGGAGATTCCCAAAGAGGAGGCGCCAGAGCAGCTGGATCTCTTCACTGACTACGCCGCAAAGGAACAGCAGGCTCAGGCGGACGAAGCCGCCCAGGCCAAAGAGCGGAAGATCCAGGAGGCCATGCTGGGGATCAAGAAGAAGTTCGGAAAAAACGCCATCCTAAAAGGCGTGAACCTGGAGGATGGCGCCACCGCCAGGGAGCGGAACGAGACCATCGGAGGGCATCAGGCATGAGCGGAAAGTACGACGACATCATTGGCTTGCCCCACCCTACATCTGCCAGACACCCACGGATGCCCATCTCGGATCGGGCCGCCATATTCAGCCCCTTTGCTGCCCTTAGCGGGCACAGCGCCGCCCTGGCGGAGACCGCCCGGCTGACGGATCAAAAGATAGAACTGGACGAGGACACAAAAGCGGAGCTGGATCGGAAGCAGGCGGTGCTGCTGGAGCATATCGGGGAACAGCCGGAGGTCATGGTCACCTGGTTCCAGTCGGACGAAAGAAAGGACGGCGGGGCCTACGTTACCGTCACCGGAAGGCTCAGGAAGATCGATGAGGCGGAACGGGCCCTGGTCCTGCTGGATGGGACGAGGGTTCCTCTGGAGGATGTGATGGAGCTGGAGAGCAGTTGCTTTCAATCCCTTTCATAGAGGAGTGAGTTGCCAATTTTGGTATTATATGGTATACTGTTCTTGCAGAAAACGCCGAGCCAAGCCCAAATGGGAAGGTGTAACGACTGGACACGGAGCAGCCCACGCGGTTGAAGGCACAGTCTGAACTTGCGGGTGACCGTAAGAGCCGCACAGAAATGATGCGGCCATCTCAAGGAGATGTAACAATAATTGAATGAATACTATTGAGGAGTCCCTTTTTAATTTATTACCATAGGCGGCAACAAACTTTTTGGCCGCCTATGGCGGTGTTCCTGCGCTATTTTCGACGCAGGGAATTGCAGCAGCAGATCCAATTGTTACAATCGTAACATTAATGATGTTTGCACTCTTGTGTATTTAGCCAATATATTGGCTTACAAAGAAATGCCATTAGGCTTTATCTAAAAAAACAGGAGGTATGGTGATTCATCGCCCACTATACAGCAATGTATGGTTCTGCACTCCGTAAATTCGGCGAAAATCTGCTGGGAGTGGTTCTCCCATAAACTGAAAGCCGCAAAGAAAAGTGCAACAAATTGTTGCACTTTTCTTTGCGGCTTTCCCTATCAGGATATAAGACTAGCAAGAAAAATCCTATATGGTTCTATCACAAGAAGCCCTCGACGAGTAGGCGTGTTTTTGCTATACTAAATTATATATTAGGATGGAGACGTAAAAATGATAAAGATTCTTTTCGTGTGTCACGGCAATATTTGTAGAAGCCCCATGGCCGAGTTCGTTATGAAAGACCTAGTGAAAAAGGCAGGGCTGACCTCGCAGTTCCAGATCGCATCGGCAGCCACCACCCGGGAAGAAATCGGAAATCCGGTCTATCCGCCGGCGCGCCGCAAACTGGCCGGGCATGGGATTTCCTGTAACGGCCACGCAGCCCGGCAGCTCACCAACGGCGACTATGAGAAATACGACCTGCTGATTGGGATGGACAAAGCCAACCTGCGGGATATGTGCCGGATTTGCGGCGGCGACTTTGCCGGTAAAATACATCTTTTGCTGGATTATACCGACCACCCCGGCGATGTTGCCGACCCGTGGTACACTGAAGACTTTGAAGCTACTTGGAAAGATGTCCTGGCGGGATGCCAGGGACTATTGGAGTCTTTGACGTCAAAGGAAGTGATACCGGGATGCTGATAAATTCTACTGAGTATCTGAAAACCGTTGAGGTAATCAAGCAGGAAATCCGAGCGGCACAATACCGTGCCGCTGTCCATGTAAACACAGAATTGACCATGCTATATTATAGCATTGGTACGGTTATCAACGAGCATAAGGCATGGGGCAACAAGTTCATTGAAAATTTGGCTGCTGACATCCGGCGGGAATTTCCTGGCAGCAAAGGCTATTCCGTGCGGAACCTCAAGTATATGGCAAAGTTTGCTCAAACCTATTCAGATCAGGAATTTGTGCAACAGGTTGTTGCACAAATTCCGTGGGGTCACAATCTTGTACTGCTGGATAAGGTATCAGATCCGGAGGAACGCCGCTGGTATATCACCACTTGTCAGAAAAATGGCTGGTCGAGGGCGGTATTGATTCACCAAATCGAAAGCAGCCTATATCAGCGGCAGGTCTTGGCAAACAAAATATCTAACTTTGAAAACCGACTTCCTTCGCCACAGAGTGAGCTGGCTGCTCAAACGATGAAAGATCCGTATATCTTCGACTTTATCCCATTCAAAGAAGACATGGTAGAGCGGGACATTGAGCAGGCACTGGTTCGGGATGTGACAAAGTTCCTGTTGGAGTTGGGAACTGGCTTTGCGTTTCTGGGCAATCAGTATCATCTCAATGTGGGCGGTGAGGATTTCTATATTGATCTGTTGTTCTACAATCTGAACCTGCGCTGCTATGTTGTGATTGAGCTAAAGACGGGTGAATTCAAGCCGGAGTATGCTGGACAACTGAATTTCTATCTCTCCGCAGTGGACGGGATCATGAAGAAGGAGCAGGACAATCCCTCTATCGGGCTGCTGCTCTGCAAGAGCAAAAACGATTTGGTGGCGGAATACTCTCTCAAGGATATGAGCAAGCCCATGGGCGTCAGCGCCTATCAGATCACAAATAATCTACCAGAGGAGCTTGGGAAGCAACTGCCTTCTGTGGAGGATATTCAAAAGAGAATTCTGTAATGGGGGAGCAAACGATGTTAGAAAATCAAATTGATACCCTGAGAAGGATAATATCCGACAATGATTTACAGCATTATACCGGTGACTTATTTTGGGACTTAATTGGAGCGGTAATCTTTTCCGATCCTATCGCTGGTGTTGCTACATGCAAGGATGTTAAAGAGTTGATTTTTCATATTCCAACTCTTTTGTTCTGGGATAAAATGAAAAGGTATCTGTTTGGTACATTCTCTTGCTATGAAGAGCAAGTTAAGATGGCAAATAAATTCGAAAAAAACAATGAGAAATATAATGCCTTCGTTAAAAAACAAATCCATTTGATAAATGAAATTGACGATGATAAGAAAGTGGATTACTATGCCTCATTAACTCGTTGCTTTCTATTAACTCCTATGGACGAAAGCTTATATTTTAAGCTTAGCAAATTTCTCATAATCTGCACACCTGAGGAGCTAGAATTTATTACTTGCATATCAATGAATGATTCTTTTGGAAACTCATCTATGGTATCTTCATTATATCAATATGGATTGTTTACTCAGGCTGAAAGCCACGGTCAGACCAAATATATCCTTTCTGATTTTGGAACGGCCTTAAAGCAAAATTGTCTGAACTTTGATGATGATTTGGGGTTGACGCAAAGAATAGTATCTTATAAAGAAATCTCACCTTTAAATATTGCTGAATCAATAACAGCAGATAGTTTAAATAAAGCTTGGAATCAAGCAGATATTGTGCTTAATGGTGGTTCCTCAAAAAGTGAATAAACAACTGTCTGCTTTATCAAACTGAACTATAAGGGAAGCAGTCGAGAAGCAATCCCCAATGGTTCGCATCCCCGGACGAACCCCGTGCGATACACAGACCCCTTCAGCGCCAACAAGAAGCCCCGTTTGCCCCTTAAAAATGGGCCCGTATTGTGTCGCGTTCGGGAGAGCGTTCGGTTCGCATCCGAAAGGTTCGGGAGTTCGATCCTCCTCGGGTCCACCAAAAATGGAAATTGCCGCAGTGAAAACTGCGGCAATTTCTCGTTTGACCACAGAAATACCACAGACGGATTTCTGTTTTGACCACCGGAAGGGCATTCCCTGTTTCAAGGGGATGCCCTTCCTACTTGTTTACAGCCCTGCAAAATTTGAGGTGATACCTCTGTTAGTTCCTCCGGTGTTAGGATGCCTGGGTATCCTCTCCCCGCAATTCCGCCCAGATCTCGTCGTAGTACCGCTGCACCGTGGAGCGATCCACGCTCAGCTCTCTGGCGATCATGCCCTTGCTGGTCACGCCGGGGTGCTCCCGCAGGTAGGCGGCGATGGCTTTCTTCTTGGGGCTCATCCCGTCCGGATATTCCGTGCTGGCTCCGGAGCGCAGGGCGGCGATCTCCGCCTTCATCTGGTGGATCAGTTCCGCCAGCTTTTCCTCGCACTCCGCCTCTGTGTGGCCGTAGACATTCCGGGAGTGCTTTTTTCCATCCGGCCACACCGGGGAGTAACGTCCTTCCCAGAGATTCTCTTTAATCTGCTTGACATATCCGGTCCCCGGCCTGCGGCGGGCCGGAAGGACAGGAGTGAATGGCTCCTGTGCGTGGGGCTTCTCCGTCTTCTGCTCCGACTCCCGCTGTACCTCCGCCTTTGCGATCCCCTGGTCGATGTTCACCGCCGCCTTCCGCCGCATCTCGTCGGTGATGTGGATGTAGGTGTTCAGGGTGGTGGCGGAGGAGACATGGCCGATGATGGTGGAGAGTGTCTTGACGGCCATCCCGTTTTCCAGGGACATGGTGGCAAAAGTATGCCGGAGATCATGAAATCTGACGGACTTGCACCCGGCTCCCTGAAGGTCGTTGTGGAGGGCATCAACATGGTGACCTGCCACGTG
>JABLTR010077674.1_pt1 | contig 22999 bp, 13 predicted proteins | sample 7160071 | NCBI WGS metagenome assembly JABLTR01 (sample SAMN14651230, study PRJNA627086) | human gut metagenome | isolation source: feces | host: Homo sapiens | reverse complement strand
GGTAAGGCAAATACTTCTCCACTCTCCATACAAGCCCTCACCGGTTACCTGTAGCTCTTCAGGGTTCCAATTAGATGATTTATATGTAGAATCCAGCCTCCCACAAATTTCGCATTGCCCTCCCCAAGAAAATGAGTCACTACCATAGTGTAAGATGATTTTTTTGTATATGTGTTTGTGCTTAGACCGTTTTCGGCTGTCAGAGGTAGCAGCCGTCTTTGATTTTCCTTTCTTCGGAGGCGTTTCTTCCTCGATTGGCTGCTGATATTGCTTTTTATATAAGTGTGTTTTTTCAGGATTCATCGTTAGATTTCCTCCCTAAATATCTTTGTGCAAATATTGCCGTTATGCACATATATGTATTTTATCGCTCTTATCCTGAATAAAAGACTCGTGCAAAGCCCTCTGTCCAGTGACACTGGCCGATCTGGTAAGTATCCAAGCTCCACTCCTGCTTGTTCATACGCCGCTTGGCTGCACCCATAGCCCTCTGGGCTTCTGAGAAATCCGCATAACAGGCGCTGCTCCAGACATCTGTCTCATCCCCCTCTGCGTCCTCATCCCAGCCCCAGATCATATGGACTTTCTGGGACTGGCCGATTATACCAACCACCAGCTTTTCCGCGATCTCATAGGTGCAGGGGTAATCCCGAAATCCTGGGAGAGCAGATAAGTAGTGTTCCGCCACTTGCCGGGCCTTTTCACTGGATTCAAACAGTCCGATAAAAAACCCTTCAAGTCTCTCATTGAATATCCTTAAGCTGTATAGCAGATTTGTCATATGCATCTTCCTTCTGGCCTGTTTAGTCTCCCAGGCCGGACAATCCGTATCCATGCTCCATGGCCGCATCACATACATGCCCCAATTTATCCGCAAAACGCCGGATCTTTTGGAAGGACAGGCCATATTGCTGGATCACTCTGTTTTCTTCTGTGCCATGTTCCTCAAGCCATTTTACGATGGATCGCGAAAAAGTCTTGATTGCCGGAACCTGATCCGCTTCAAGTTGGGTTTCCCTGTATGGATCAAATTGGTAATAGTATGTATCGTTTGTGAGTTCGTTTCTGGTATCATACAGGAAGCCGTCCATTCCTTCCGGTTCTTCTACCATGTGATGTTTCATCGTTTTTCTGGGGCCTACCGTCACAATCTCAAACGCATGGTTGAGATTTTTGGCTGCAACTATAGAAAGTACCACTCTTTCGCCGCCCTTTCTTTTCGTTATTTTGCAGGGTATCCCTTACTGGCCCTCTTCCTCCTCTTCCTCCTCTTCCTCACGAGGGCCTTCAAAAACTTCAAATAGTCGGCAAGCACGATTATCCCCATGACCAGAAAGAACCCCCTTATGAAAAGGCCTTGGCCCTCTATCACAAACACCAGCAGGAAAAGGCATGCAAGGCCGATCAGATACAGAAGGGATACAAGGATCGTACAAACAATTCGGATTGTCCTGGAGGTCTGCTCCGACTGGGCCGCATCGATCAGCGCTTGCAGCAAGGGATTTACCCACACGGAATGCAACACCTCCTCACACCAAAAGCCACCTCTGGCCGTCCGGCATCTGGCGGAGACTTCCCGGTATCCGCTCCAGCACTTCTCCGGTCTCATAATCCCGCACCAGGACCTCCTCCAGATAGTTCGGGTCCTCGTACCAGACGGTGGTATACAGCCTGTTTTCTTCCAAAAACTCAAAAAACTCATGGTCCTCTATCGCAAAGTCCCGGCGTTCCGGCCAGAGGATCTGAAACTTGTTGTCATGTGCCGACCGGGTCAGCATGAGAGGCGGGGCTTCCAGCCTGAGATTATAGCAGTCCTCTACGATGGAGAGGGGCAGCACTGCCAGCGGTTCGGTCGTTCCGGCCGTCTCGTGGAAAGTAAGAATGTTGATCTCCTCCTTGGAGAAGTCCACCAGCAGCAAAATTACCTGCCCGTCGTGATACACCGGCCTGCCAAGATACTGCCCGGATTCCGTACGGACGGGCTCATGGACGGTTCCCTCTGGCCGATGAACCAAAACAAGACGATTTTTCTGGATGGGATGTCCGCTGCGGAACAGCTCCTCCGCCTCGTATAAATCTCCGCTGGCGTAGTCGGCGCCCCAGTACCACTCGCTGCTGCCGGCCAATGGCTCCAAATCGGCGATCCCGTTTGTGATAATGCGTTTCATGTCTTGCCCTCCCCGGCCATATCTCAATTTGGTTCTGAGATTATATCACGGCAAATGAGGAAATCTCATAAATGTTCTCTTAAAATTTTCTTAATGTCTGGGATTAGAACGGCTCCGTCTGCTTGCAGTTCCCCTATTTTAAGCAGACCGCCGGTCACAACTCACTCGCACTTCCCTGCTCTCCAAGGTCCTATGCCGGCCGCTGGATTTTGAACAAAAAGATAGGCCGGACACCTTTTTTGAGCTGTCCAGCCTATCTTTTCTAGCTTTTTATCTCGTGAGCTTTCCAGTTTCGCCGCAGGCGATTTGCTCAGCGCATCAGCCGTCTGCCGCTTTTCCGCTTGTGCGGGATCTGCTTGGAACGGGTGTCTGCCAGCAGGCGTTTACCGCTCTGTCCGCTGTGGGAGACTCGCTTCAGAAGCAGAAGAACAACCAGGCCGCCTGCAAACAGGATGGCCAGCCCTCCGTACAGCCACAACCGCCCATTGTCTCCAGTGGGAACATCCGGGCCGCCCGGGTCGCTGGGATTTCCGGGATTACCGGGCTCGTCCGGGGTGCCGGGTTCATCCGGCCCACCAGGCTCATCCGGATACCCAGGTTCATCCGGATATCCAGGCTCATCCGGCTCACCGGGCTCATCAGCGGTATTGAGGAAGGTCACGGACACCAGGGTATTTTGTGTAATGACGCCAGTCTCATTGTCTGCGGTCATGGTATAACCGTCCGGGACCGATTCGGTCACGGTGTAGGAGACGCCCGCCGGCAGGCCCATAGCCACCACGGTCTGACCATGGGTCAGCGTAAAGGAGGCCGTACCGTTGACAAAGGTTAAATCCCCGTACACTCCGTTGATGGAGTCATCGCTCAGCGTCACCGTAAAGGAGAACGCACGGTCGTACTCTGCACTGCTGCCCGTCACACGCTTGGTCACCTGGAGGGAGCCGAAGGGGTCGCCCCGGCTGTTGAGGATATTCAGTCCGTCGTACTGGACCTCATAGCCGTCCGGCACGCCCTCCTCACGCACATAGTAGGCGATCTCATTGCCGTTGGCGTCGTATTTGGGCAGATCTGTAAAGTGATAGCGCCAGCCGTACTCTGCGGTGACGGTGACCCGCCGGACCACCTGTCCGTTTCCGTCATAGAGCACCACGGTGATGGACTCCGGCCGGTTTTCTGCAGTGTCGCCCACCCAGGTCTTTTGTCCGGTGAGGTCGATCCGCTCCGGGTCCGCCAGGGTGTTGGTGAAGTTGAACCCGTCTGCCTCGCCCACATAGCCGTCCGGGACCGTCTCCACCACCTCATAGGTATAGAGGCGGCCGCTGCCGTCGCGCTCGGGCAGATTCCGGAACTCATAGGTCCACCGGTTTCCAGACTTGGTCCAGTGCACCTCCGCGGATACTTCAACCCGCTCTCCCCCGGCCACACTGCGGTAGAGGGTCAGTTCCAGATCAGCGGGGCGCGTTCCGCCCGCGTTGCTCTGGTCCACCCAGGTTTTGGTGCCGGTGATGTCCACCGTGTCGTCCCCGCCTCCGGGATTGCTGCTGCGGTGGTTGGTCACTTCCGCCTCCGCTGTGGAGCCGGATGGGATGGTCCCTGTCAGTCCGCTGCTGGTGACGGTATAGCCCGCGCTGCTCTCCGCAGTCTCAGTCACCTCGTAGGACAGCCCGGAGGGCAGCCCCTGGATGGTGACGTTCTCTCCGTCCTTCAGGGTGATTTCCCCAGTGGAAACGCCGTTTGCAAAGGTGATGGAAGCCGTCTCTGTCCCGCCATTCTGCCGGGTGTACACCGCGGTAAAGGGGCCGGTGAGGCTGCCTGCCGCCGTACCTCCGCTGGAGGTTCCTCGGAGCGTAACTGTAAAGGCGAAATCCTTGTTCCGATCTCCGGCGTTTCCGGTGACCTGTTTGGTAATGGTCAGATTGCCCAGCCGGTAGTTGGTGATGGTATAGGTTTCTCCCGGGTCGGTGTTGGCGCTGTCCACCTTCTCATAGCCTACGGGCACACCGTCCTCGGTAACCCGGTACTGATAGCGCACGCCGCTTTCATCGTACTGGGGCAGGCCCGTATAGGTCAACGTCCAGGTGTTCTCCCCTTTTATCCACTGGGGCTGAGCAACCTCGCGTGTAATATCAGTCCAACTCGTCCCCGTGACCGGCTTCTGCTCCAGCTTCAAGGTGATATCATCCGGACGGTCGCTCTCGCTGTCCCCAACCCACTGCTTGGTGACCTGGAGGGTCACCGTGCCGGTGCGGCGGTTGATGAAGTTATACTGACCGTTTTCATCTGCTGTCACAGCGCCGCCAGCTGTCTGGTTTTCCAGTTCGTAGCCTCCCGGCACAACTTCCAGCACCCGGTAGGTGTACTGTTTTCCCGATCCGTCGTACATGGGCAGATCGGAGTAGGTATAGGTCCACACGTCTGCATCTGTGTTATCCCAGGTGGGCGTTTTATCCGTTACCGTTTCCCAATCCGTGCCATTTGTTGTGCGCTCCAGAATCAGGGTCAGATTGCTGGGCCGGGTATTACCCTCGTTGCTGTTGTCCTTCCAGGTCTTGGTGCCGGAGATGCTCGTCGCCTGGGTGTTGGTGACTGTGGTCTGGGTGTTGTCCGCGTCGGTCTCATAGCTGACCACATAGCGGCCGCTGTCGGGGTCCGCCCCCAGGGTAATCCCGCCGCCGTCTGCCACCGGGGCACCTCCGCCTACCTCCAGAGCGTAGTAGTAATACGGATTTCCGCCCGCGTCATATTTCGGCAGGTTCCCGAAGGTCGCGCGCCAGCTGTTTTCGCTGTTCAGCACCACCGCCTGGTAGGCACTGGGGTTCATCTCGTCCTCCGGCACACGGTCGCCATTGACAGAACCCACCGCACTGGAATCGGTGGTGCGGTACAGCCAGACGGTCACCTCATGGGTTACCGCTGTGGCTGGGTTCCACTTCTTCTCCACACTAAAGCTCCGAATCTGGGTGTTGTAGAAGGTGTACGTGGCTTTTCCGCCGCTGAACGTCTGGACGGGCTGGGAAATCTGTATCCACCCGCTGTCTCCCGGCAGCTGTTCGATCACCTGATAGGTGACCGTCTGGCCTTCGATGGTGAGCGGGAGGTTGTTCCATTCAACTCTCCACCCGTTGTCTTCCTTGGCCGTCTGCGTCGCGTCACTGATATAGTAGTCTGCATTTGTCCACACTGCACTAGGATCATCCACGAAGCGGTATTGCAGCTGGAAGGTCACGTTGGGCTTTGTTGTTGGGTCGTCCTCCGGTACTGCCCACTCCTTCACCGCCGTGATCTGGGTTACCTCCTCCTCAGGCGTATACACGTCCAGGGCGTTGGTCACGGTCCAGTGGTTCTCCGGTTCTTCCACGTACGTGGTGGTGTAGGTACTGCCGGTCTTGTTGTAGACATTATCCGGTGCGGCGTCGCCTACTATGTTTGCGTTGATCGCGTCCTTATCCGACAGCGAGTAGCCGTCTCCCTTGGGCTGCAGCTCCCGAATGCGGTAGTCGTAGTTGACCGCAGTTCCGCCGCTGTAGTCCGCAACGGGCAGGCCGGTGAAGGTGTGCTCCCACCGCTGGCCGCTGATCTGAGACTCCTCTGTATTGCCGCCGTGCAGGTCGATTACGGCTACATTGTCCCAGGTATTGCCGCTATCACTAGACCGCTGGAGGACAAACCAGGAGGTCCAGGTCATGGGAGCGTACGCACCCGGGCGGGTGTTGTACTGGTTGCCCCCGTCATTCCAGACCTTCTCCACCGACACCTCCATGGTATCCAGCGTGTTGGTGCTGATGCTGGTGTTGCTCTTTTGCTCGAACACAGCATTGTCGACCAGGCCGGCGTCTGGGTCTTTGTAGTTATTGCTCTCCCATTCAATGGTCTGTACGTGCCCATTGTAGGATACCGCCGTCTCAATGACCCGGTATTTCAGGAAGATGTAACCGCCATCGCCGCCCTCGTTGGACACCACCGTGGGCAGGCCGGTGTAAGAGCCCCGCCATTTATCGCTTTCGTTGACCATCCCTTCCAGGGTTCGTTTGTCGTCATAGGGCCCGCCAAATGCTTGCTGGACATACTCACTGTCACTTGCAAACGTCCACTTGTCCTCTCCACCGCCGTTCACTGCTACTTGGAGCCGGAAGGTCACGGACAAGGGGAAGCCCAGGTAGTCCGCGGTAATGGAATCGTTGTCCTCGTCCACCCAACGCTTCTCAAACCAGATAGAGGTCTGGATGCTGTTGGTCAGTTCACCGAAACTTGGCTGTTGCGCAGTACTGTTCTTAATCTCATTGGGCCAAACTCCGTCACTCTGGCTCGGGGTGTAGACCTTGTTTTCATCCGGGTTCGGGTTATCCTCTGTGGGAGCAGCCAACTCCAGTTTTCCGCCATTGAGCTTCTCAGACAGCGTGTAGGTCCAGGGCATTCCGTTGGGGGCGTATTTCTCAAATGCCTCGTCGTCCACGGGAGCGATGGTCATGGTCCAGGTGTCGCCGTTCCCATCCGCCGGTTCCCACTCTACCTCAAACTCAACTTCTTCCTCCATCGGATTATTCTGCCCACTTTGGGAGGCGGCGGTCCGGGTCAGGGTGAGAAGTTCCTTATAATTGCCTTGCGTGGGCCGGAATCCGAACTCATTCTCATAGTCCCGCCACACCTTGATGGCGGAGAAATCTGTGTAAGTCTCCGGCGGCTCCGACTGTTTGTTCAGGAAGGTGGCCTGGATCTCGCTTTTTTCCTCGGACACGTTCCCGCTGTCAGTACCCCCTTCGGGGCTGTTTTCGCCGGCAGTCCCTGTTCCGGGGGTCTCACTGCCGGGTGCCTCCTCCGGGATGGGGGTCAGGCCGCTGATGGATATATCCCCTTCGCTCCCATCACCAGTCTGGACTTTTTCTGGCGTCAAATCATTTTTTCCTGCCCAAGTCAGATACCCCATCAGCTGGTCTTTGATCTCTGTGACGGTGTACTGATACTCCGTGCCGTCGGGGGCGTATAGGTCCAGGTCGCTGAACGTCAGAGACAAGGTAACCAGGCCGGATGCTTTATCTCCTTCATTAAGGGCGTCGTAAGCCGTCAACACCTCCGCCGAGGAAATCACCCCAGTGGGATCTTCAAACGTGTCGTCATCAACATATTTCCCGTCGGCATTTTTCACCTGCCGGGTCAGCCGGAAGGTAACCGCGGGGTATGCCTCGGGCTCTTTTGTTCCAGCCTCTTTCGTTACCATCGGCAGATACAGGTGCTTCTGAATCTTGATGCTGCCCTCGGTGGGGCTATACTCGTTGGTGAGGGTGAAGCTGGTCCCGAAGGGTGTGGTGACGAAAACATCTTCTCCCGTTACATCTTCACCTGCATTCTCCCCAAAGTTTACCTCCTCCTTGACCAGGTAGCTGACCAGCTCGCCTTCTTCATTATAGCGGGGCAGCTCTTCTCCGTTCTCCACCTGGTTGCCTACTGCGTCCAGGTAAATCGGTTCGCCAGTCACATCATCATACCCGCCGAACGTGTAATTCCCCTGATACAGGATTTCGTAGCGGTAGCCCAGGCCGCTCTGCATACTCTCCCACGTTTCCGAGGGGATGGTCAGGCTGGCGATGGGGGGCATTCCCTCTAGTTCTTCATCCGTCGGTTCGTTCTCGACATATTGGTAGACGGAGAACGTCACCTCGGGCAGCGTGTGTGTATCCAGCCAGCCGCTGGGCAGGCTGGTCCAGTACTTCATGCCCTCGATGGAGGCCTCGTCCGCAATGATATTGGTGAAGGTGCCGTCTGCAATCAGGGCGTACTGGGGATACTTGATCACGCCGGAGCCCTTCTCGGTGTCAAACTCGCCGATGCCAAGCTCATCAGGGTTGAATCCGGAATACTGATACTCATCTCCCAGCAGGTCCAGCACCAATCCTTGCTGTAACGCCGTATCGGTGGGCTTGTCCCGGGTGCCAAGACTGTCGGAATCACACTTATCCCACAGAGAATACTGCGCCGCCTGATAGTCGTAGTCGGCGGCGGCCACCACGGTGCGCTCCACGGCGTAGTATTGGATTTCATAGCCCAGGGCGTCGTACTTCTCCACCCCGGAGAGGGTGATTTCCCACTCAGTTCCGTCTTGATTCTCCGAGACATCCTCCCACACGGGGGTGCCCTGCACCCGCTGGATTTCCAGACGGGTGCTGGATTCGGCGGTTTCGCCGCCGGTCTCGTCCCCGTCAGTGCTGCCGCCGGTATCTCCTTCAGTGGTTCCGTCCCCGGTGTTTCCAGGTTCTCCGCTGCCGGTAGGCGGCGTCTCCTCTTCGCCGGTTCCGCCGCCGGTGTTTTCATCGCCGGTGCCATCCGGGTCCGTGGTCTCAACAGGGAGCTCAGTCTCCCCGCCGTCCTCCGCCGGCACGTGGACCACCCGGTAGATATCCAGGTAGAGGTCGGGACGCAGGTGGTTCTGGTTGGCATATGCGTCCTGCCACTGCTTGTACCAGACCACCTCCGTGGTCTCGCCCCGGGTGTTGGTCACCTGAACTTTCTGACTGTCGTGGGTGTTGGGGCCGTCAGTCTGATTATCATTTGCGGCGTACTCCGTCTCAAAGCTGGCGTTGTATTCGCTCCAGATTTCGTAGAGGTCCGGGTATTGCTCCACTAAATTCGTCACAACCGTGGGATTTTGGGAGTCAGTCATATCCACCCAAACCTCGTCCACGGTGTACCCCACCACCGCGCCACCGGCGTCGTACTTGGGGAGGTTGTAGAAGTAGAAGGCGGAATCATCATCCTGGGAGAAATCCCCATTTTTATCTATGCCGAGGATGGTCTGCAAGGAGGACGTATTCGCCCCCTCATTGTTCTTGATATCTACGGTTTCGCTTCCTGTGCCGCCCACACGAACGGTGTCGGCGCCCCCGGTGTAAGTAATATTCCAGCCATCATTAGCATCTTCATTGTTAAGTGTCTCGTCGGCGAATTTCAGCCGGAAGGCCAGGACGAGGCGGGTATTTGTTGGGTTGCCCTCATCGTCCTTGCTATTATAAATGGTTTCCAAAGCCTCCTGGAACCGACCAATGGCCTCGTCCTCGTCCTCTCCGTCCCCGTGAACCCAGGTCTTGTTTACCGTCAGGTCGATGTTGCCCAGACGGCGGTTGGTGATGGTGAAATCGCCCTCCACGCCGCTGGGGTCCTGTCCGCCAGCTCCTCCCGATTCGGTGCCGTATTTTTTGTATTCATAGGTCACCTGATACCGGTGGTGGCCCGTGGTAACGTCGAAGATGGTATTCGAATCCCCACTGGTTTCCTCGTCGGTCAGATACAGATCATCAAAAATATATGTTTCGTTGCCGTCCTCGTCTTTTCCCAAGTCGTGCTTTACCGCATTGTCCCCCACTAGGGTCTCCACCACATAGAGGTCGTCAATGCTTTCGACGACATTTTCTCCTTCTCCGCTCTTAGGAACATACTCCACCGTATACCACACGCCCGGGGCGTCGCTGCCGCCCAGGGTTACGGTGTAATCTTTTCCGTCTTTTTTCAGCGGCTTGTTGGTATCGGCGTTGTATATGGTGAAGGTCACCGGCTCCCGGTGGAGGTCGTCGCCGTCGTCCAGCCACACCTTTTGAATGAGGATCGGGATGGCCTCGCCCGGGCCGCCGTTGATCACCGTTGTGGTGTAGCTACCGTCATCCTGCCGCTCGGTTTTGTACGTTGGGAAGCCCCCTTTTTCCAGCAGGGCGTAGCTGTACGGGTGGCCGCCCTCGTCAAACCGGGGCAGGCCGGTGATTTCAACTTGCCAGGGAATAACAGTACCATCTTCGTCTTTTTTCTGACTGACCGAGACCTCAACGCCATCCTCATTGGGTAGTGTAAGTTGACCTTCATCAGTTATAAGACTTCCAGTAGCATCAAAGCTGAAACTCACATAAACACTAGTCAGATCGATGCTGTTGAGGTACTGGTAGATATTAATAATGATATCATGCGCATCCTCTGGATTCTCCCAAGTCTTGATTACATTATAGGTAATCTCATCCTGGATGCGGTTGGTGATGGTTTCGCCGTCATTGCTGACCTCAGAAACATAAGCTACCGAGGTACCGTCTTGCGTCAGAGTGAAGGAATTGGTTTCTGGGTTAATCTCGATTTTTTTGGCCCCGGCAATCTGCTCCTTTACCTCCTCGTCCGTGGTCCCATCGATTCCCTGGTACACGGCGGTCTCCACCCACCGGTACTCCAGTTCCCGTCCCTGGCCGTCGTACTGGGGCCAGTTGGCGGTGTAGGACTCGCTGAGGCTCACCTCGGAGAAGCGGTGGAGGTAGTGGGTGACGTCCGCACCGTCCTCTGTCACATTCGTCCACTCAGCACCTTCTGTGTCAGCTAGTCTGCTCTGCAGGGTCAGCTCCACCGCCACGTCGGTGAACTCCGACTGATAGGCCGCCGCCTCCCAGGTCTTGGTGACCGGCACGGAGACAGAGTCCGTCAGGCGGTTGGTGACCACGCCGCCGTTGTAAATCAGATCGTCGCCGGAGGCACGCTCCCCCTCATAGGGGACCTTGTCGCTGCCGGGAAGAACCTCGTCGTTCTCCCCCACCACGCCGTAGACGGTCTCGTAGCGATTGTCCCCATTCCCATATTCCATATGCTCCCGGACCCCGTAGACGTAGGGGTAGCCGTCAGCGTCGTACTTGGGGAGGTTCTCGCCGCCGGAAATCTCGTAATAATAATATTCTACTTTTGGCTCGGTGGTTCCTTCGCCGGAATTGTCGGGATTATCGGGATTTTCCTCATCCCCTGCTTCGCCGCTGTACTTAGGATTCGGATTGTTACCTGCTCCATAGCCAGCGGATGGCAGCACCTCCACCTGGGCGGCGGTCCCATAGCCCTCATCCAGCCGGTACCGGTAAAGGGTGAAGGACACGTCCGGACGGCTGTTCAGCCCCTCATTCGGTTTCTCATCCAGCCAGATTTTCTCCGCCTGGAACGTGGTCTCGCCGGACAGGATGAGCTGGAGGGCGCCGCCGTTATATACCGCATCGGTGTCTGAGGGGTGGTTGTGCACTCCGCTGTTGTTGTACAGCGCCTGGAGGTAGTCCTCCGCGTCCGGCAGGAGGCCGCTGTTCTCCCCCAGCTCACCCGTCGTCAGCTTGTCGTCTCCTATCGCCGCTACGCTGTACTCAATGGGACTGCCGTCCAGGTTGTACTTCCACAGGCCGGAGATGGTTACTTCATTCTCTGTGTTGTCAAATTTTCCTTCCGCCTCTCCATTCTCGATCAGATCTTCGATGCTGCGTTCTCCGGTTCTGTCTGCACCATAGCTCCACTTGAACTCGAAGTTTCGCAGAATGGCACGGACCTGTTCGTCTGACAGGCTGCTGTCCGCACCCATTTTGGCTTCCACACGGAAGGTGAACTCGTCCTGGAGCATGTAGTACCAGCCCAGGGTGCCGTCTACGGAGGGATAGTTATTCTTGTTCTCCTCCGTCACCTCCACAAAGGCGTAGCCATCAGGAACCGCCGGGGACTCCAGGGACCAGGTGACGTCATAAGTCTTTCCAGTTCCATACTCACTTCGTTCCTCGATCTGAGAGGGCAGGTCCGATATGACGATTTGGGATGGATTCACCGTAATCACGGGCCACCCGGTCAGCCCCACCGCACTCCAGTTATCCGCAGTCAACGGACGGGTAACGCCGTCGATGGTGAAGTACAGCGTGGGGACCAGCGCGCCAACCGCATTCTCGAGGTCCAGGCTCCAGCCGGGCCGTATATCTGCCTCGTTGTTGCCGTCGGCCCAGCCCACTGTCTTCTCAATACTCGTTGTCTCCCCCGGTACGGGCACCACGGTATATCCTTCCTCACCCCCGGGCAGGCCGGACTGCTCCGCTGTCACCTCGACGGAGGCGGAGATGGGCTTCCCCTCACTGTTGGTGGTGGAGAGGGTCACAGCACCAGATGTAAACTCCGCCGTACGTGTAAAGGTATTTGCGTTTACAGTTACAGCCACCGTGTATGGATTTTCGATACTTCCTTCCTCTTCGGCGGAGGCTGTAAGGGTAAAGGTCAGGCCGGAGGAGTTTGCCGTCAAGCTGTTTTCCTTTATAGATACACCAGTTGGAAGTGAAAGAGTAACCAACTCCGCACCATCCTGGCCGCAGGTAATCCCATATTGACCACTCTCATCCGGCCCGGTGAGGGTCAACACCCCCTCCGGACGTGAAAGTCCTTCCGGCCATTCTAAGGTATACTCCTTTTCTGCGCTTGGATTCTGGACGGTAATTGTGTATGGAATGGTTTTCTTCCCCTCACCATCCAGCGCAACGGGATCGCTTTGCGAAGTCGTAATTGTAATTTCATCCGGGATGGTTTGGAGAATTTTGAAGGAATCCCCGCCAGTAAAGTTTACATTTTTCTCCCCCTCTGTCAGCAGAGGAGCGGTCTTAATATTTGGAACATTGCTAGTGTCCATGTATACTTCCGCGCGAATGTCGCTCTTTTTCACCTCAACGGTCACATCGTCCCCGGAGGCAGAAAACGTCAAAGTTTCATTATAAGGGGCATCGCTGGCTAGCAGAATCCGCAGCACCGCGCCGCCCTCGGTTTTGTCAATCAGAACAGCCCCAGTTTCGGGCTCCGTCATGGACGCCGACAGGACCATCGTCTCGGGCTGGGCGGCGGCTTCCACGGCGCCTGGGGTTTCTTCGTCGTCCGCGGGGACCTCGTTGCCTGCGGAATTTTCATCGTCCGTGGGTTCCCCGTCGTCCGTGGGTTCCCCGTCGTCCGTGGATTCCCCATCGTCCGTGGGGTCCTCGCCGTCCGTGGGTTCCTCGTCGCCCGTGGGGTCCTCGTCGTCCGTGGATTCCTCGTCGCCTGTGGATTCTCCGCCGTCCGGGGGGGCCTCATCGCCCGGGGCGCCTTCCGCTCCGCCAGTAAGCACAGATTCGCTAATTCGACTGTCCCAATCAAGGGCGTCTGCCTCGTTCTGATCCAGCGAAATTTCGACCATTGCCGCCACTGGACTTCCATCTGAATCTGATGTTAAATCTGCGGTAACGTCAATATCCCCTACACCGCTCGCTGTCTGCTCCTGAGGTTCCCAGGTCACGGACACCGGGCCGCTCCCCTCCGCGGCCAAAGAAAGAACCGACATGGGCAGCAGGCTGCCCACCATACACGCCGTCAGCACTACACTGCACAGGCGGGTTCGGAATGTTCGTCTTGCTCTCATGATCATGTGCTCCCTTCCTTGGTACAACACTGAAACAGATGCTGTCTGAATCGAATGTCTGCCTATTCCTCCCGGACCAGCCCGTGGCAGACGAAGCGGGCGTTTTGAAACTCATAGCTGCAGGTGGACAGGGTGATCACCCGGTCTGTGGACTCCGGCTCGGCGGCACTCTTGATGCAGGAGCGCTCCTCCAGCTCCTCCAGCCAGGCCCCATAGTCCTCCAAAGAATCAAAGTTCAGCTGCCACGCGCTGTCCTCCGGCCCGGCAATGTAGGCTGAAAACACCTGGACGGTCAGGACCTCTTCCGGCGTGATCAGGTAAAAGACCGGATGGGCGTCATAGTAGGCCTGATCCCGGTACTCCTTTAACGAGCCGAACAGCGTGCCGTTTTTCATGTAGTGGCCGTAAATCACGCTGTTCCGCCCAGTCAGCCCCTCGCATCTGCTGTCCAGAAAGAGACAGCCTGAGCTGTTGGGCGTGCCGTCAAAGAGGTGTTTGAGATAGTAGCTGTTGTCCTCGCCCTGGACCACCGGATAGGAGATCACAGAGTCCGGGAGGTAAATCCACCCGGTTACATCCGGATTGACGGCGCTCAGGGCGTCAAAATCCACCTGTATGGGTGCGGCCTCTCCGGCCGGTTCCTCCGGAGCTTCGGCCTGCGGCTGGGGCGTCGGAGTGACCGCGGCCTCGGTCAGCGCCTCATAGGCGTTCTCCCCCGCCCGGTACTCCAGCCACTGCCGCATAAACAGCCCCCCGCTCACAAGGAGCCCAACGGCGCACACGGCAATACCGGCCCGGTACAGCAGTCCTCCCCAGCTCATGGCCAAATTCCCCATGCCGGTGAGAAGCCGGTGCGCACCCTCCGCCGGGCTGCCCCGGGACCGGGACCGCCTGCCCGCTCACGGAGCCCTCTCGCCCATGACATAGGCCTCACCACCTGACATTTTCTGGGCGGTCTGTCCGGAATCCCACCCAACAAACTGCTGCTCTGTCTCCAGGAGCCGCTCATAGGTCTGCTCCATCAGGGTCAGCAAACTGGCCTGAATCGACTGCTTGGTCTCCAGACAGAGCTTCCGCAGGCACCGGGGATTTCCCTTCTCCGGTTCGACCTGGGCGTCTCGGCACAGCCGGCGGATGCTGTCGGTCACATTGGTGCGGCTCACCGGCGTACCGGCCCGGGTGAGGAACACCGGCCCGGACCTTATTCCTCGCCGCTTCATATATGCCAGCAGTTCCTCCCGCAGACAGGACGGCAGACGCACGACCTTCCTGCCGCCGCTGGAAATCCGGACCTCTCCAGCTTCAACCGCCTCAGCTGTCAGCTTGTCCAACTCCTGTACCGACAGCTCTGTCTGTCCAAACAACTTGACATACAGATATTCCCGCTCTTTTTCCAGGTTTCTGGCTGTCTGCAGCAGACGTATGTACTCCCAGCGGGTCAACTCCGGCTGACCGGCCGGCTCCAGCAGGAGGAATTTCGGCATGATGAAAAAGGGATATTCCAGAAACTCCAGAAATTTTCCCGCAATAGACAGCCAAGTATTGATTGTCCTGGGACGATACCCCGTATCCAGCAGAGCTTTCTGCCACCGGCTCAACGTACCTGATTCCACCCGCTTGGCCTTCGGCAGGAAATCATACAAATGCTCCAGACTCTGCCGGTAGGTCTGAATGGTTCCCGACCTTCGTCCGCTTTCCCGCAGATGATCCAGATACTGTTCGATCTGATCCCGGGTCAACACAATATTTTGTCCAGTATCCGGCATAGTTCGATCCTCCTCTCCCCTTAAACTATAATCTCCCCCAAGTAAGAACTTTGCCGTAATATGGTTTATTTAAGATGAAATTTTTGTTTTGTCATAATACGCAGCTGACTTAACTTTATTTTCTCTGAGAAGCAGAAAACTGCCCGTTTTCAGAAGAAAAAAGGCAGCTCAAATAGACCGCTCAAAAAATTGAAATTTGACCGGTCAATTTTTCATGTTTGAATTACATTATGTCCCCTTGTCAGACGGAGATGACTGTGCTAAAATGTAAAAAATTAGATAAGTTTTGATGTTGATTTAGACAAAACAAAAATTCTGTTTCCTTTTTATAAAAGAAGATGCATTTGCTCCATGGTGCGCGCATGCTCTGCGCCGGTAGAAACAAGGTAAACACGGGTCGTCTCGATAGAGCTGTGCCCCAGAATATCCGCCAGCTTGACCACGTCATGACATACATGAAAAAAGGTCCGTGCAAAGAGGTGGCGCAGATTATGGGGAAACACTTTTTCCGGCGCGACCCCCGCCTGCCCGCAAAGGCTTTTCATCTCCGCCCAAATCTGCTTCCTGGACAGCCCCCTTCCGCTTCTGGTAAGAAAAATTTCACCGGAAGCGTTTTTTTGCGCCCGCGCATAGGTCAGCAGCTTCCGGCAGAGTACCTTGGGAATCAGGATGACCCGCACCTTTCCCTTTAAGAAGATTTCCGCCCGGCCAGTTTTGGCGGCCTGCACGGTTAAATACTTCACTTCGCTGACTCGGATTCCCGTAGCGCAGACCGCTTCCAGCAGCAGGGCCAGCCGTTCCCGGCCAGTCGACCGCGCTGTCTGCACCAAGCGGACATATTCCTCCCGCGTCAATTCCCGGTTCCCATCCCGGAAGAATCTCTTTTGCAGACGCAGCGGCTTTACCCGGCATTCCTCCCAGCCAACAAAGGATACGAATTTGTTCAACGCCGCGATCATGGCATTGATTGTCACCGGGCTGTAGCCCTGGTCAAGCAGTTCATCCCTCCAGGCAGACGTGCACTCCTTGGTGACCTCCCTTTCCCCCTGCCAGGCTGTAAATCGGCTGATATCCCGGATATATTTTTCGATTGTGCTTGCGCAGCGGTCCTCTATCCGCAGTTGTTTGGAAAAGGCTGACAGTTGGAGCGAAGTAATGATATGCCGCTTCATAATGATTCCTCCCATAACCATAAAATTGGACTGCAAACCCAGAAAGAAGTGGAAAACCCGCCCCTTTCCGGTACAATAGTTTTCCCGCAAAACACATGTACTCCCGAAAGGAGACGAGTTTTTTGTAAAAAGTAATAGCAAGCAACCCGTTCAAAACGCAACCACGGAACAGAGAGCGTCATATCCGCAATAACCTTACCCGCAGCGATGGCAGCAGAGCCTGCTTCTAGACGGCTCAGGCGCTCTTTCGCTCACTTTTGCCAACCATATCATTTCCATTCTCCCTTTCTTATAACCATGTCCCTCCCCCGCTTCCCCGTCAACGGCGCCGGATACCGCCTAAGAATTTATTGTGTACAGATTCTGCCGGACAGCGCCATGCATCCCAAAAGACACCGTCCACTGCGCGCAAATCGCTGCCAGTGGACGGCGTATTTCCTTACCTCTCTATGTTTATCGAAAGACCTTGCGTCAAAACCATGAAGTTTACAGAGACATGACAAAGAGATAACGCTTTTTGTGTCGCGGAAGATGCTGGTTTTCGGTACAATGACTCTGGCAGCGGATCAAAGTCCGCCGCACAGAATCGCAGGAAACGGAGGAATCACAGTGGCAGAAGGGATCACAGCATGCTTTATCTTTGGGGTACTGTTCTGGTACCTGGCTATCCGGAGCTATCGGAAGAGCGCTCGCTGGCGTGGTGCTGTACGTCTGCTGGCTGTGGTGACGTCCGTCCAGTATCGGGAGGCTTGGGAGCGAAAAACGGAAATCAATGACCACAAGTCGACTACTGAAGCCGCGCTTTGCTTTGCCGATCAGGGAATGATATATGAGAGACGCCGTCAGTTCTCCGGAATTGTGCATGCCCCCGCACCGGGACAGAGGATTCCCATCCTCTTTGACCGGGACAGCGTCAGCTGGATTTTGCAGAAAGAAGTGCGCCCCCATTGGCGCCTGTTTCTGGCACTGGGCTGTCTCTGCACACTGGTTGGTCTGCTCCTTGTGCTGGATGGCCGCAAAATCCTATCAGATCTGGCCTGTTACCGGGTGGACGCTCCGAATCCGGCCGGCAGTATTGTCTGCATGCTGATCGGGCTGATCTGCGGAGTCAGCGCATACGCCTGCATCAGGGGCTTGATGCCGGAACTGATTCGAACAGCCGCTGAACCTTTCATCTGTATCATCCGCTTTTATGTTCTGCATCGATATGAGGAAGTAAATGCGCTGTGCACTGGGATCATCCGGCGGGAGTCAGGCGACGATGACGTCAGCTACTATCCCTTCTTTCAGTACATGTCGGAGGGCAGGCAATCCCACTGGTTTCCAAAGAGACAGATGGCCCGCAGGAGATTCCAGCCTGGAAACAGCTATACGCTGTACCGTGACTCAGAGACAGGGCGGTGCGCTCTGAAGCCGTCTGTGCTGGATCTGGCGTCCTCGTTCTTCTCTCTCATCCCCATCGGCTTTTTTGTGATGCTTATTCTGTCGCTGCTGGCCTGTGCCGTTGGATCACTCTATATTGCCGGTCTTGGATTTGTATACGCTCTGGCAGAATGAGCGGCAAAAGTGGAATCAAAGAACTGGATGGGCGAAAATCCGGCAGGAAGAGAGGATTGGGGCGCCGTCGGTGGAGTGGCACTTAAAGGAGCAGCTGTCCACTCCTCCACATTTTGACCGCTCTCCGGCATATCAGAAATGTTCTGTGCCGACGGATTTCCGCCGGAGGGCGGGAGAGCTCCAAACACCTCCTCGCCCCCATACCGGCTCCTCTGCTGAATTGGGCAGAACCTGCTGGTGTACACACCGCCTTTTGAACAAAATAGCGCCCCCGAACGCGTGTCTTCCCGGCTTCCGCGTTTGGGGGCACTCTATTGGCAGTTCACTTTTAGAGATTTTGTTCCAAGTATCCTGGCTTTTTCTTCATTCCCATCATCTCCACCTCTGTGTCGGCACCGGCGGACCAAGTGCCTGGGGTTTCCGCTCTTATCGTCATACCCCTGCATAATTCTGGGGACAAAAGAAAATCCTAGCAGGCAGGAAGGTGATACGATGCGGATTCCAAAGCACATCGGAATTATCCCAGATGGAAACCGGCGCTGGGCCAGGCGGGCCGGGCTGCCCAAGCAGGACGGCTACGCACACGGCCTGGAGCCGGGGCTGGAGCTGCTGCGGCTGGCCAGGGACGCTGGAGTCCAGGAGCTCACGTTTTATGGATTCACCACCGACAACTGCGGGCGGCCCCCGGAGCAGGTCCAGGCCTTCTCCCGGGCGTGCGTCCAGGCGGTGGAGCAGATTGCGTCGGAGCCGGTCTCTCTCCTGGTGACCGGCAACCGGGACGCGCCCGCGTTTCCCCAGGCACTGCTCCCCTACACAACCCGGCGGGATTTGAACGGCGGGGGCATTCGGGTCAATTTTCTGGTCAACTACGGCTGGGAGTGGGACCTGGCACGCCTGAACAACCCCGGCGTCCGCCGCAGAACCATCTGCGCCCAGCTCAATTCCCGGGATATCTCCCGGGTGGATCTGGTGATCCGCTGGGGCGGGATGCGGCGTCTGTCCGGCTTTTTGCCGGTACAGTCGGTCTATGCGGATTTCTTTGTGGTGGATCGGCTCTGGCCCGATTTTCAGCCGGAGGATTTCTTCCAGGCTCTTCAGTGGTACCAGAAGCAGGATGTGACCCTGGGCGGATAGCCGCCAGCTCCCCGGCGCTTCTTATTGCAGAACCCGCCGCATGTTTTCCTGGATCTTTCCGGACAGGTCAGAGTACCGCTCCAGCTCCTCCCGGCTGAAGCCGGCGAAGCGGGCCTGGTCGTAGTCCTCCAGCCCCTGGGCAATGTCATCCAGAATGGGCTGGGCAGCGGGGAGCAGGGAGACCCTCAGCCGCTTCCCCTTTCCGGAGTCGTCCTCCCCCTCTACGCTCCCCTCCGCCTGGATCAGGCCCCGGAGCGCCAGCTTCTGGAGCGGCAGAATCAGGCCCACCCGGTTTACACCGGCAAAGTCGGCCAGTTCCTTCCGGCTGTTCATCTCCCCCGCACACCAGAGGCACAGCAGCACCCGCACCTCCACTCCGGTGAGATCGTGCTTTTGAGCCGCCGGCTCCAGATAGTGCTCCAGCAGCTTCCGGCTTCGGTAGGCGTCGGCTGCCGCCCCCTGGGCGGACACCGCCCGGGCGCAGACGGTGGGCCGCTCGTCCCCCAGCTTCTTCAGGCTGGGCAGCAGGCTCTCGTCCCCCGCCGCATCCACCAGAAAGCGGTACACCTTCAGCCGGTTTTTCTCATAATCCCTCTCGTCCAGTACATGCTTGTAGAAGTCGTTGTAGTATTCAAACACCCTCAGCTTCATGCGGATGACGTTGGGCAGGTTCATGCTCTGGGACACCAGGGACCCCTTGGTTTTCACATAGTAATAGATGGGGGCGCGGAGGGCGGCAAAGGTCTCGGCGTGGAGAATATACTCCAGATTGAACAGGAAATCCTCACACCAGCGCAGGTCCTCGTTCATGCGGAGACGGTACTCCTCCACGATTTTTCTGCGGAAGAGCTTATTCCACAGCACCCCATAGTAGTAGTCGGCGGGGTTTTCCATCATATAGGCGGCAAAGGTCTCCCGGGACATGACCCCCTCCTCGTCGATCTCCCCATTGTGGGAGACCCGTTCCCCGGACACCCGGTAAAAATCCGCAATCACCAGGTCGCACTGGGTCTCCTGGGCGGTGCGGACCAGCAGCCGGGTGGCGTCTGGGCTGAGCCAGTCGTCACTGTCCAAAAACTGAAGGTATTCCCCCCGCGCCTGATCCAGCGCATCGTTGCGGGCGGCGGAGACTCCGGCGTTGGCCTTGTGGATCACGCGGACCCGCGGGTCCTTCCCGGCGTACTCGTCACAGATGGTCCCGGAGTCGTCCTGGCTGCCGTCGTCCACTAAAAACAGCTCAAAATCGGCGTACTCCTGCTTCAGAACGCTGTCCACACAGCGGCGGAGGGTTTTAGACGCGTTATAGACAGGGACGATGATGCTCACCATAGGGGTTTTCGACAAGGGAAAGCGCCTCCTTACAGAACAAATCATGGAAATATCATGTGGATCAAAACCGCCCGCCCCGGCAGGGCGGACGGTAAAATTGTAGCATGATTTTTCCCCCATGGCAAGGCGGCGCGGTCTTAGGGCCGCTTCCCCCAGGGCAGGCCGTAGTGAATGCGTAAAGTCTTAACGCTTTTCACCATGCACACCACCGCGGCCAGCAGCCCCAGCAAGATTTCCCACCCTCCGGGGACCCACGCAAGGAGGTAGGGCAGTGCAAAAGCGCAGGCCATCGCCAGCAGGTCGGATTCCAGCAGAGCCCGTCTCTCTCCTCCCTCCTGGATGTAACGCCAATTCAATCTCCAGGTCCAAACCGCCAGAGCCAGCGCCGGGACCAGCAGCCACGGTATCGGCACCGGAGACCCGCCGGTCTCCAGCTGCTCCAGGCGGTACTGGTGGAACAGGGCAAACAGCGTCAGCCAGAGCACCCGGCACAGGACTCCCTTCCCCACCGCCGCCTGCCGCTCCTGCAGGCTCCGCTCCGCCCGGCGCACCGCCGGGGTATCCGCCTCCTGTTCACACTCGTCCCGGAGCAGATAGTCGGTGGACACCCCGAACAGGCGGCTGGCCGCCAGCACGTTCCCGGTGTCCGGCGCCACCTCTTCCAGCTCCCAGCGGGAGATGGCCTGCCGGGACACCCCCAGCTCCTGGGCCAGGGCCTCCTGGCTCATCCCCCGCTCCTTTCGCAGCCGGTACAGCTTTTCTCCAAATGTCATGGCTCATCGCCTCCTTGTGCTCACATTTTAGCCGAAAAGCGGAAACTTGGCCACCACACAGAGGTGGAACTGCCGCAACCAGAAGTGGAATCTGCTTTTCCCACAAAAAAGGAGCGCCCGAAGGCGCTCCTTGAAGGCTGTCGAAAAAGTGGCAGAGCCACTTTTTCGAGTTAGGCTGCACGAAATTTTCACCTCGATTTCTTACGAAATTGTCGGCAAAAATTTCGTAAGAGGTGTCATTTCCGAGGCGCATGTCCTCGGAAATGACAGGATTTCATCTTATTCCGTCGTCTGCGGACGACGGAACTCCTTGCAGGAGGGCTTTTTCAACAAGCTGAAAGGAGCGCCCGAGGGCGCTCCTTTGAAGTAACAGCAGATGAAATTATGCCTTGCCGTCGCAGCCCAGCACGTCCACGATCTTGTGGGCGACCAGCTCCTTGATGGCGGCCCGGGCGGGCTTGAGGTACTCGCGGGGGTCGAACTTGTCGGGGTGGTCGTTGAAGAACTGACGGATGGTGCCGGTCATGGCCAGACGCAGGTCGGAGTCGATGTTGATCTTACACACCGCGCTCCGGGCGGCCTGACGCAGCTGCTCCTCGGGGATGCCCACGGCGTCGGGCATCTTGCCGCCGTTCTCGTTGATCATCTTCACGAAGTTCTGAGGCACGGAGGAGGAGCCGTGGAGCACGATGGGGAAGCCGGGCAGGCGCTTGGTGACCTCCTCCAGGATGTCGAAGCGCAGCGGAGGGGGAACCAACTCGCCCTTCTCGTTGCGGGTGCACTGATCGGCGGTGAACTTATAAGCGCCGTGGCTGGTGCCGATGGCGATGGCCAGAGAGTCGCAGCCGGTCTTGGACACGAACTCCTCCACCTCCTCGGGGTGGGTGTAGTGGGACTCCTCGGCGGAGACCTTCACGTCGTCCTCGATGCCGGCCAGAGCGCCCAGCTCGGCCTCTACCACCACGCCGTGGTCGTGGGCGTACTCCACTACCTTCTTGGTGATCTCGATGTTCTCCTGGAAGGGCTTGGAGGAGGCGTCGATCATGACGGAGGTAAAGCCGCCGTCGATGCAGGACTTGCAGGTCTCAAAGTCGGGGCCGTGGTCCAGATGCAGCACGATGGGGATGTTGGGGCACTCGATGGCAGCGGCCTCCACCAGCTTCACCAGGTAGGTGTGGTTGGCGTAGGCGCGGGCGCCCTTGGACACCTGAAGGATCAGGGGAGCATTCAGGTCCCGGGCGGCCTCGGTGATGCCCTGGACGATCTCCATATTGTTGACGTTGAAGGCGCCGATGGCGTAGCCGCCGTCATAGGCCTTCTTGAACATTTCAGTGGAGGTAACTAATGGCATAGTGACCATCTCCTTGTAAGTTTTTTACGTCTCATATTGTACCATTGTGGATTGAAAAATACAAGGGTACGTGGTATGATTTGTAAGAGAAATTTAGGTAAAACTAATTTTGGGTATCTCAACAACACTTTAGGAGGAACTAAACATGGAAAAACTCACCGGCGCATGCATCATTGGCCAGTCCGGAGGCCCCACCGCCGTCATTAACGCCAGCGCTCAGGGCGTCATCCAGACCGCTTTGAAGGCGGACTGCATCACCCGGGTGCTGGGCGCCGCCCACGGCATCAAGGGCGTTCTGGAGGACAAGCTGTACGACATGTCCCAGGAGGACCCCGCGGAGCTGGACCTGCTCCAGTACACCCCCTCCTCCGCCCTGGGCTCCTGCCGCTATAAGCTGGCCGACCCCGATGTGGACGATACCGATTATAAGCGCATTCTGGAGATTTTTGAGAAGTACAATGTGCGCTACTTCTTCTACAACGGCGGCAACGACTCCATGGACACCTGCAACAAGATCTCCAAGTATATGCAGAAGGTGGGCTATGAGTGCCGCATCATGGG
>JABLTR010111624.1_pt1 | contig 23050 bp, 19 predicted proteins | sample 7160071 | NCBI WGS metagenome assembly JABLTR01 (sample SAMN14651230, study PRJNA627086) | human gut metagenome | isolation source: feces | host: Homo sapiens | reverse complement strand
GCGCCGGTCCGGGGGCGCGCGCCGGGCGGGGGGGGGCCGGCTTGGCAATGCGGAGCGAAACTTCGCGACGACCTACTCTGTCCGGCATGCGGGAGTGTATATCGTCGAAGTCACGAAGGGCTGGCATTAGCTCATGAGGGCGGCGATTTTAACGTACACCATCCCGCACAAGAAAACTTACGACGCCCTTTGTCTTCTGAAGACTAAAGGATATGAAAACGTTGAGGTGTTCTCTTCTCCCATGACGTATAAAAAGAAGGTGCGTCCGCTGGTGGCGCATCGTCCCGACATGGGGTACCTCGTGCCGACGACGGAAGAGACCTGCCGTATGTTCGACTATGGCTATAGCGAAGTGTTGGATGTTCGTGAAGCCAACGGAGCCGACGTCTATCTCGTATGCGGTGCGGGGATCATTCCCCAAGAGTTCGTAGATACTCATCGAATCGTGAATGCGCATCCAGGCTTTATCCCCTTCGCGCGCGGGCTCGACGCCCTCAAATGGGCTATCCTCGAAGGCGCGCCTGTGGGGGTGACCACCCATTTTCTCGGTTCGGAGGTCGATGCAGGCGAGGTGATCGAGCGCAGGGAACTAGAATTACGCGCCGAGGAATCGTTCTTCGAGCTGGCGATGAGAGTCTATAGGACCGAGGTGAGCATGCTTGTGGGGGCGCTGGAGAGGCTCAACGAGCCACATGAGTACGTTCCCGCAGGGGACTCCGTACTGCACCGTCGAATGCCGGGAGAACTGGAGTTTGAAATGTTGAGAGAATACGAGGTCGCCATTTCGAGTCTGAGGGAGGATCGATGCAGTTCAGGGATCTAAACGCGCAGTACGCCATGCTGAAGGACGACATTGGCGAGAGAATCGCGCGCGTTCTGGATCATGGGCGCTATATCAGCGGCCCGGAGGTCTCAAAGCTCGAAGAACGCCTCGCCTCGTACGTCGGCGTCAAGCATTGCATTACGTGCGGCAACGGGACCGATGCCTTGCAACTCGCATTCATGGCGTGGGGAATCGGGCCGGGCGATGCTGTGTTCGTGCCCGACTTTACGTTCTTCGCGAGTGGAGAGGCTCCAGCGCTGCTCGGAGCTATGCCCGTGTTCGTGGACGTGGACGGGCGCACGTTTAATCTCGATTCCGTTAAGCTCGAGGAAGCTGTGCGATTCATCGAGGAGCGGACCGACCTGAACCCCAAGGCGGTTGTGGCTGTCGACCTGTTCGGGTTGCCGGCTGACTATCTGGCGATTCGCGAGGTCTGCGAGCGCCACGGTATGCTGCTCTTGGAAGACGGCGCGCAAGGTTTTGGCGGTTCCACAAGTGATAGGCGGGCGTGCTCGTTCGGGGACGTCTCCACCACAAGTTTCTTTCCGGCCAAGCCGCTCGGCTGCTACGGCGATGGGGGCGCGGTTTTTACCAACTCCGACGAATGGGCGGCGCTCGTCCGAAGCTTTGCCGCTCACGGCAAAGGGTCGATGAAGTACGACAACGTGCGCGTTGGCGTCAATAGCCGCCTCGACACGATCCAGGCGGCTGTACTGCTCGCTAAGCTCGACGCGTTCGAGCAATACGAATTCAGCGCTGTGAACAGGGCGGCGTCACTCTACAACGAGACTCTCGCGGGAAGCGGCCTCGTCCTACCGAAGATCCCCGAGGGCTTTTGCAGTTCATGGGCCCAGTACACCGTGCAGCTGCCGGAAGACTCCGATCGTGATGCGCTCCAGGGTGCGCTCAAAGAGAAGGGGGTTCCCACCATGGTTTACTACCCCAAGCCCATGCACGAGCAGAAGGCTTTCGAGGGCGTACATCTATGTCCTGACGGCTGCCCCGTGGTGAAGCGCTTGTGCGATACCGTGCTCAGTCTGCCGATGGGGCCGTATCTGATACGGGAAGACTTGGAGTTTTCCGCGCGAACTTTGATGGGCTTACTGTAAGATTGCGCCGCTGTGCTGCTGGCAATCGAGGACATTAAACACGTTTTCGCTTCTCTTAAAGCCAAAGGGGCCTTCGCTATTCTCTCCGGCGCTTTCCTAACGAAAGTCGCGGCGTTTCTTGGATCGTTGATCTTGGTTCGGATCATGTCGAAATCTGAGTTCGGCGTGCTTGGTTACATGGAAAACCTCTACACTTACGCTTGTCTTTTCGCAGGCTACGGCCTCAACAACGCCGTATATAGATACCTTGTTCTGAAAGAAACCGAAGCAGAAAAAAAGGGAATTTTCGACTACGTTGTTTCGCAAGGGACGAAGTTCAACATAGTCTATGTTGCCGTTCTTTCCTTGCTGGCTTTTCTGTTTCCCCATTCGGAAGAGTTTTCGACGGCCCATCTGCTCCTTCCCCTCATGTTGCTTGCTCTTCCACTTCAGTTCTTGTCAGACACATGCTCTTTTTCTCTCAGAGGTTTGTTCCGGAATCGGGCTTTTGCTTTTACGGCTGTTCTGACCGTTGTGTTAGTTTGGGGTGCGAAAGCGGCAGGGGCAACGTTGTCCGGTTTGGAGGGCGCCGCGGCTTCGTGGCCGATTGCATATTGCGTCGTCGCGTTCGTTCTTCTTCTGTACTTTCGAAACAACATTTTCTCCAGCGTTCCCGCAATCGCTCCCGAAAAAGAAGAGCGGCGAGGAATTCGATCGTACTCGCTCCAGTACATGGTTACCAATAGTCTGTGGGCCTTGTTTTTGCAGAACGATCTGTTGATGATAAGCTTGCTTACCGGTGATGCATCGGCGGTTGCCGACTACAAGGTCGCTTTCGCTATTCCCTCCGTAATCGCGATACTTAGCTCATCTGTCGGTATCTTTGTAGCTCCCTACTTCATCAAACAAGAAAACGACAAGGCATGGGTGTGGTCTAACTATAAGAAGACATTTATTGGCACTGCCGTACTTGTTGGCGGGGCCGCGATTCTTGTGGGCTTGGTTGCCGAGCCGCTGGTAGGGTTTTTCTACGGCGAGCAGTACCTGAACATCGTCCCCCTGATGAATTTGCTTCTCGTGACTGCGTTCGTTACCAATGGACTGCGCTATACGACAGCGAATTTGCTGGCTGCGATGGGTAAGATACGCGTGAATATGTTTGTTTCGTTCAGCGGCATGGTTTGCCAGATAGTATTGAACTTCATTCTTATTCCCCTCTTCGGCGTTTACGGTGCGGCCTATACTTCCATCATGGTGTATTCGTTCATGGCTATCGCTGTTTTCGTTCCGTTTGTCATGATGTATAGGGCGCATTAGCCAAGGTGCAGCTCAATTCATCGATTGCTATCGCTTCGCGCCCATCCGCAAAACGAACTGCGCGTTTCAGTCGATCGAGGAAATCGGCGGTACTGAGTACATGATTTCAGCGCATTTCGGAAAGCTCTATCGATGCAGTCACTAAGGGCTGGAGAAATGGGGTTTGCCGCTCTGCACGATAGAAGGGAGAGAGGTGCTTGAAACTGGAACATTCAAGCCCAGCAAGTACGACCGCATAAGCCGCGGCTTTCACCTTGCAGGTCATCGGCTCCGTATGCTCGCGAAATGCACAGTGCAGAATGTCAGAAAGATGAAAGCGAGTCAATAAGGCTTCCGTCCTATCGCAACTGTGCGTGACGTGTCTCTCCGTCAAGCGGCTCGCGCCTATCGCTCTTGCCACACCGCTCTCTCGAGTCTTTCAAGAGATCGCCCGGTGTCGTTTCTAGGGCGTCCGCCATTTTCACAATGACCGATAGACGCGGGTTGGCGGTGCCGTTCTCGATCTTGTTGAGAAACGGGCGTCCGATTTCCACCATGAGCGCGAATCTTTTCTTGTTGATATTCGCCTGTTTGCGAAGACGTTTTACGTTCTCCGCTAAGATCGGAGCATACCGTGTGTGAATGGCATCGTCTTCGTCAAGCGAACTATGTTCAGGCATGAAATCCATACGTTACAGAGTAGCGTCTCGCGAGTGTAAACGTGTAACCGCACAAATACGTTTTTAAGCATTTTGGCAGATGCAGTTTTGCCGTTTACGCGGACTCAATGGATCGGTGATACAATAAATCAAACGTGTGATCTTGCATCCTCATGGGGAAGGCGCCATGCGACGAAACCGTCCGCCTCAGTCGAATCGGGGAAGCTCGCGCTCAGCCATCGAAACCGTAGAACAAACATCCTTATCGAAGGCAGCAACGGGCTGATGCGAGCACCGTGCGGTATTGCATGCGATGCTGTCGAGGAGATCCATATGACACCGAGAAACGCCCGAACGAACCGACCTGCGGCACGCTCGTCCCGCAGTCCTCTGTCGGCTCGTGCCGTCCGTTCCGCTCGCGCCGCCCAGTCGGGGCGCATCGCATCGCGCCGCGATGCCGCTTCGTTCCCGCATGCAAACGGCGCGTCAGCGGACGGCTATCGGCCTGCATACACGTCCGGCAGCCAAGGCTCGGCAGCCAACAGAGCGTACGCGCGCCAGGCGGGTGCCAGCCAGTACTCACGCAGCAATCCAGCGTACTCGCAGGCGGCGAAGAAGATGAGCCGCGGCAAGAAGATCGCTGTCGGGGTGCTCGCCGCTTTTCTTGTTGCCGTTGTCGGGGGTGGCTCGGCCTTCGCGCTTTGGGTCAACTCCGTGAACGACCAGCTTAAAACGGGCACGAAAACCGAAGAGGAGCTCACCGCACTCCAGGACGTGCTCGCCCCGACGAAAACGTTCACCGAGCCCTTCTACGTCATGCTCATCGGGTCGGATCGTCGAGCGAACGACGAGTCGATGGGTGCCCGCTCCGACACGAACGTTGTCGTCCGCGTCGATCCGACTAGCAACCAGCTCACCATGGTGTCCATCCCCCGCGATACGAAGATCGATATCGACGGGTACGGCACCAACAAGTTCAACGCAGCCTATAACTACGGCGGTGCGGCTTCCACCATCCGCGAGGCGAACCAGCTTCTCGGTATCGAGATATCCCACTATGCCGAGGTCAACTTCGAGGAGTTGGTGGCGCTCGTCGATTCCGTTGGCGGCGTCGACGTGGAAGTGGAGTCGCGCGTCAATGATCCCAAGGCCGGAGACGCGGTCATAGAGCCGGGGCTGCAGCATCTCGACGGCGAGGCGGCGCTTACGTTCGCCCGCAGCCGCCAATACGTCGACGGCGATTTCACGCGTACGGCGAACCAGCGGAAACTTATCGGCGCACTCATCGACAAAGTGGTCACCCTGCCGATCACGGATCTGCCGGGCGTTATCCAAAGCGCGGCGCAGTGCGTGACGACGGATCTGTCGGTGAGCGACATCGTTGCCTTGGCCGAGCAGTTCAAAGACGAAGGTGACATCACCATTTACTCCGCCATGGTGCCTTCGACGACGGGCATGATCGATGAGGTCTCGTACGTGTTTACCGACAAGACCGCCCTGGCCGAAATGATGAGGATCGTGGAAGAAGGCGGCGACCCGAGCGGTATAACGGCATCAGCCAGCGCCTACGAAGGGACCTCCGAAAATGATGCGAACAGCTCCAACGGATCGTCGAGCAGCTCCGGTTCAAGTTCGCGGAACAGGTCATACGACGACGATTCGGATAGCGGTGGGTCGAATGATGACTCTTCAGGCAACAAAAGCCCCTCCGATCAGGGATCGTCCAATGAAGGCGGCGGGGATGAAGGACCCGGGGAATCAGGAGGCTCTGAAGAGAACGGCGGCGCTTCTAGCACCGAGACAGAGGCCGAATCAGGCGCGAGCGAATAACGGTGATGCGCATGAGGACGAACTGCGTTCGCCTTCATGCGAGCCTTGGTTTTCGGACAGCCCTTTCGTTACAGCAGCACGACGTTAAGCCGTGGCGTACCCGTCGGGGTTCGTGGATTGCCAGCGCCAACCGTCCGCGCACATACGGTCAAGGTCGTACTGCGCCGTCCATCCCAGCTCGGCTCGCGCCTTGTCGCAGGCGGCGTAATTCTCGGCGATATCGCCTGCGCGCCGCGGCTTGATCTCGTACGGGAGTTCCTTGCCGCAGGCGCGCTCGAACGCATGCACTACGTCGAGCACGCTCGATCCCGTGCCTGTTCCTAAGTTGAAGATGCCCACACCGCGTCGCGTGCCGTCGGGGGCAGGTTCGCCGGCAATCTCGCCAAGGGTGTGGGCCGCGCCCGTACCCGTTTTACCGCCCATCCAGTCGAGCGCCGCCACATGCCCGCGGGCGAGGTCCACCACGTGGATGTAGTCGCGCACGCCCGTACCGTCCGGAGTGGGATAGTCGTCGCCGAACACGCCCACGCGCTCCAGCTTGCCCACGGCTACTTGCGCCACGTAAGGCAGCAGGTTGTTCGGGATGCCCTTCGGGTCCTCGCCGATGAGACCGCTCTCGTGCGCGCCGATGGGGTTGAAATAGCGCAGCAGCACGACGTTCCATTCTTCGTCGCCCCCGTACAGGTCGGTGAGCACCTGCTCCAGCATGCTCTTCGTCTGCCCGTAGGGATTCGTGGCATCGTGCTTCGGGCAGTCCTCGGTGATGGGGATGAATTCAGGTTCGCCGTACACGGTTGCGCTCGATGAAAACACGAGGTTCTTCACCCCATTGTCGCGCGCCACGTCGCACAGAACAAGCGTGCCGGCAACGTTGTTCCAGTAGTATTCGAGCGGCTTCTGCACGCTTTCGCCCACGGCCTTGAAGCCGGCGAAGTGGATGATGGCGTCGATGTCGTGCTTTTGGAAGATGCGCTGGAGTGCAAGCCGATCCAAGATGTTAGCCTCGTAGAAAACGAGTCGGTCGTCATCCGGCGCAAGTCCCGTGATCTGCCGGACGCGGTCGAGTGCGACCTCGCTCGAGTTGCTCAGATCATCCACGACCACAACGCGATACCCCTCGTTCAAAAGCTCGACGCATGTATGGCTGCCGATGAATCCGGCGCCGCCCGTGACGAGCACGCAGGTATTGGCGTGGTTCTTGGCAAGGCTCTTGTTCGACATCGAAGCTCTCCTCTCGCGCAGGCGCGCACCTGTTCGAAACCGTCGATCGGCTCGCGCGCCTCGGTGCGCGGTGCCGCTCGATCATAGTAGCAGCATCGAAGCGTTTCGGGGGCAAACCCGCCAAAGCCACATGCGGGGTTTCTCGCGTCGGAGTGTCGGTGGGCCTTCCCCCTGCGCCACTTCTCGCACGCTGCTCAATGCCGGGCCCTTTCCGACGCGGAGTGCACCTCCTTCCGCCTGTACGCGTGAAAACGCCTGCTTCCTCGTTCGCCATGCATCGTGGGAGAGGTTCGGCTGTCTTCAGAAAGGCGCCGTCCTGGTGTCAGGGACGCGAGATGGCGCATCGTGTCCCCCGAAAGGGGGCAATCGAGCGTTTTCGCAGGTGCCCCCTTTGTGGGGGATGCGAACCGGTGCGCCGCCGCGTAGGTTGTACGACGAGCGGAGAGGGGAGCGCCGGAGGGAGGCGCGGTCTCCGCACGAAAAGGAGTGCACTATGGAACTGAATCGCAGGAGTTTCCTCAAGGGTGCTGCCATGACGGCCGTCGGCGCCGTCGGCGCCACCGCGCTTGCAGGTTGCGCACCTTCGAACGCGTCCGACCAGGGTACCGCGACCGCTGACGGCGAAGCGTACAACACCGCGGAAACCATGCAGCGCAAGTGGTCGTTCGAAATCCCCCCCGAGCCTATTGCTGATTCTGACATTGCCGAAACCATCGAAGCCGATGTCATCGTGGTCGGTGCGGGCACGTCGGGCCTCATGACGGCCAATAGCGCGGCTGAAGCCGGCCTTGATGTGGTCATCGCGTCCGCATCCACCAAGCCCACGTCGCGCGGTGGTTCGAACAACGCCGTGTACTGCAAGGCGTTCGAGAAAGAGGGTTACCCCCGCGTTCCGGTCGAGCAGTATGAGAAGGAGATCTTCTGCCAGACGCACAAGGTCGATCAGCGCAAGTGGTACCAACATTACAACAACTCCGAAGAAGCCATGAACTGGGCCTGCGATCTTATGGAGAAGGCGGGCTACGGTATCACCATTGAGATTGGCACGCCTGACGACGAGGACAGCCTGTACCTGCAGCGCACTGCGGCCGTCGGCTGGGATCTTAACGGCCAGACGCCGCCGGAAGAGGGCCTTGAGGTCGTCACCGGCAAAATGCAGCCGCTGTTTGTGTGGGAGCTCGCCCGTCACCTCGAAGAGGATTTAGGCGGCAAGATCTACTACAAGAACGTTGCCGAGCAGCTCATCCGCGAGGATGACAACACCGGCCGCGTGACCGCTGTCATCTGCAAGCGCGAGGACGATACCTATGCCAAGTACGTGGGCAAGAAGGCAATCGTTTTAGCCACGGGCGACTTCTCCGGCGACCGCGATATGATGCACCGCTTCTGCCCCGAGACCGCCGACTACGTCACCGACGACGTGTACGATGGCAAGCCTGACTACGATCAGGGATTCCGCTACGGCGGTATCTTCAAGGGGCAGGGCCAGAAGATGGGACTGTGGGTAGGCGCCGCCTGGCAGAAGAGCTTCCCGAACTGCACGATGGGCGCGTATTGGGGGCCTGGTCCGCGCAACCTGTACACGAACCACCTCGGCCTGCTCGTCGACCGCGACGGCCAGCGTTTCATGAACGAGAATTGCATCGGCCCCCTGGCCAGCCAGAACATCATGATGCTGCCCGAGAAGAAGGCGTTTGCCATCTGGGATGCCGGCTACGCGAACTACGAGGCCGTTTCCGGCGACTGGACGAATGATTCCATGATGACCGGCGATGAAGCCGTGGCTGCCGTCAAGGCATCGTGGGCGGAGGCAGCGTCGGGCAAGAACCCGAACTACGTCACCGGTGCAACCGTTGAGGAGGTTATCGAGAAGCTGGGCCTGCCCGCCGAGACCATCGAAACGGTGAAGCGTTACAACGAGCTGGCGACGAAAGGCGTCGACGAGGACTTCCACAAGGATCCGAAGCATCTGCATCCCATCGCGGAAGGCCCGTTCTACGGCGAATGGACCGACACGTTCGGCTTCCTCACTGTCATGGGCGGCCTGAACACCAATGTGCACATGCAGGTGTGCGATGCCGAGGATAATCCCATCCCGGGCCTGTACAACGTGGGCACCATGGTGGGCGATATGTTCTCCGGCACCTACACGTTCATGATCGAGGGAGCAAACTACGGTATGAACTGCGTGACATTCGGCTACCTCACCGGCAAGTACATTGCCGAGAACGAATAACCCCGAGCGCGTCCTGCGGTTCTAACCGTTCGCCGGTACCCGTCTGAACGCGCACGATGCCAATCCGGCCACATTGGCCATTCCCTCCCAGGATCGGGCCCCGCTGAGCGGGGCCCGATCCGTTTTCCATCCGATTGCCGCCCCGTCGGTTCCGCTGTATGCCACCGCGTACCCCTCGCGGCATGAAGAGGCCCTCCTCAGCATGCTGACGTGCCTGCTCGAGTGCAGGCATCGGGGCTAGTTGTCCATCGCCGTGGCTCGCTGTGCCACAAGCTCGATGAGCTCCTGCTTTGAATGCACGAGGAATTTCTGGTAGATGCGGCCCGAGTGCGTTTTCACCGTCTCCTCGGCTATGTTGAGCTCGCGCGCAATGGCTTTGCGGCTGTATCCCTTCACGACGAGATCGAACACCTCGGTCTCGCGTTTCGACAGCCGATGTTCGGTGGCGAGCATCTGACAGGCGACGGCCAGGCCGTTTTCAGAGCCGGTGCTCGGAGCGCTTGCGCCGGGGCTGACCGCGCCCCAGCCCAGCCTGATGTTCCGGCTGCTTGTCATGAACAGCGCGGCAAGTAGAAGGACGAATGCGGTGAAGATGGCCAGCGCATGCCAATCGGGCACGAGCACGTCAACCACGCTGCCAACGAATTGGCCGGCCAGCAGACATGCCGTTCCCGTGCCGATGATCCAGATAGGTGGCTGGCCCAGTCCTTTTGCCAGGTAAGCGCATAGCGAACACTGCATGAGGTACAGAAAGCAGTAGCCGGCATCAAGGCCGAGCACCCCGACGAACAGCGCTGGCTCGAGCATGCTGACGATGAAGAACCCGCTTCCCATAAGGGGAAAACCGATGCGGTAAATGAGTGCATCGAAGTTGTTCTTCACGGCGACCGCGCAGAAGAACAGCAGCACGACGGCGGCCAGGTATCCCATGCTCACCACAATGGTGGAGCTTCCGAAGCTGCTGATCAGAAAGCTGTGCATCACGCCCAGGCCCAAACCCTGAAAAAACGAGGTGACGAGGAACTTCGTGGGCACGCGCACCTCGATCTGCATGCCTTGGCCGTACAGCTCGCGGGCCGGCAGCCCCCGGATGCTCTTCCAGAGGCATGCCACCATCGGAACGGGCATGAGCACGAGCGCGACACGCCCCACCTCTCCGGGAAAAGCCGACAGCGCGAGCGCGCCGAACGTTCCGATGAGCAGCGCTGCGCTACCGTGAAACAGCACTTGAAGCGGGCCCAAGAAGCCAAACACACGCCCCGTTTCCAGGCAGATATTCGCGGTTCCGCAGCCGATGAGGATTGAACCCGTCAGGTACGTCAAAACGGCAAGATCGCGGTTGCCGCTCAGCAGCGATGGATACAGACAGTAGAGCAGCGCGCCCAGCACGAGCGCACCGCAGAGCGCAATGGGGAACCACCGAGCTTCGCTGATGCGGTTGACATGACGATAGCGCATGCTCCACAGCACATAGGTGAACACGCTCGCCACCAACACGATGGTGCCCTTCGGCAGTGAGGACAGCCCTGCTAGCGGCGAAGGGTCCAGAAACAAATACGGACTCTGAAACAACAACACCGTCTGCATCCAATAGAGGCCGAACCCTATGGAAAGGAACGGGTGGGCGGCGATCCCGTTCTTGAACTGCTGAAGATTGCGACGTTGTTCATCAAGACGATTGAAGGCGTTTACCACGGTCTCCCTCTCCCTTATTTGCGCTGCTTGCAGCGCAGGAATAGAATAGCATGTCATCGCTCGGTCGTGCGTTTCGGAAGGCTGCCTCCGAAGGGGGGGCATTCGACGACCATCCGGTTCGCCGTCGGCTCTCTGCCCCTTTTGCGACGGATCGGCCCGGCGCGTTCCGGTTTGACTATAATACGGAGCACGAACCTCACGAACGGTCGACCGCGCAACGAGCGCGGCGGCAGATCGACGGAAAGGACGCTCCGTGGCAGATGGCATTCACTTCGGAACCGATGGCTGGCGAGCCGTCATCGGCGAGGATTTCACCAACGACAACCTTGTGCGCGTCATCGACGCGGCGGCGCGCGTTTTCAAGGAAGACGCTCTTGCGGCTGGCCGCGCCCAGGATGCGCCCGGCACCCTCATCGTGGGCCACGACTGCCGCCAGGACGCGCACGCCTACGCGCAGCTCGCGGCCGAAGTCGCAGCGGCGCAGGGCTTCGCCGTCAAGCTCACGCAGGACTACTGCCCCACGCCCACGCTGTGCTGGTCGGTCGCCCAGGACGCCGACGCGGTGGGCGGCATCATGCTGACTAGCAGCCACAACCCGGCTGAGTACCTGGGCGTGAAGCTGCGCATGTCCGACGGCGGCGCGGCGGGCAAGGAGTTTACTGACCGCGTGGAAGCCGCCTTCGCCGACGAGCCCACCGAGGCGCGTGGCACGTGCGAGACGGTCGACCTCATGACTCCGTACCTCGCTACGCTCAAGGAGCGCGTCGACGCCGAGGCTATTCGCAACGCCAACCTGCGCGTGGTGGTGGATCCGCTGTACGGCGCGGGCCGCATCTACCTGGCAACGCTGCTGCGCGATCTGGGCGTGGAGGTGTGCGAGATCAACAACGCCGAGGATCCGACGTTCGACGGTTTGCATCCCGAGCCTATTCCGCCTTGGGTGGACCGCTGCATCGCAAAGGTTCCCGAGCTGGGCTACGACGCGGGCTTCATCAACGACGGCGACGCCGATCGCATCGGCGCGGTGGACGAGCACGGCAACTTCGTGAACCCGCACCGCATCATCACGCTGCTTACCTCGCACCTCGCCGAGGACAAGGGCCTCACCGGTCGCGTCGTGTCCACCATCACCGCGTCGGCCATGCTCGCGCGCCAGTGCAAGCGCCTCGGCCTTGAGCTGACCAGCACGCCGGTGGGCTTCAAGTGGATCTACGCCGAGATGGAGAAGGGCGACGTCATGCTGGGCGGCGAGGAGTCCGGCGGCATCGGCATCCCCAGCCATGTCATGGAGCGCGATGGCCTGCTGATGGCGCTGCTGCTGTGCGAGACGATGGCGCAGCGCGGCATGAGCCTGGGCCAGCTGGTGGACGATATGTTCGAGAAGGTGGGCAAGCTGGAGTTCGAGCGCCAGGGCCTGAAGATTACCGACGAGCAGATGGCGAACTTCCGCGCGAACATCGTGCCGAGCTACGCGCCCGACGAGATGTGCGGCAAGAAGGTGGTGGACGTGGATCGTCGCGACGGCGTGAAGTTCTACCTCGAAGGCGATGCGTGGGTCATGATGCGCCCCTCCGGCACCGAGCCGCTCGTGCGCATCTACGCCGAGGCCGAGACGATGGACGAGGTGCGCGACCTGTTGAAGGCCGCCGAGAGCGCCGTCATGGCATAGTGTCGACGTACGAAGGTGTTCGCGGCTGACTCGCGCCTCGCGTTGACGCGGATCGGCGCCGAAGTTCGCACTGCCGTGCACGCCGGTATGTGAGCGCGAGCTGTCGTCTTCGGACATGCGCCCTCGGCTTCGGTTCGGACATGCGCCTCTCGGCTCGCACCTCGCGTCCTCGCCCTCGGCTTGCGCTTCGTGTCCGCGCCTCTCGACACGCGCCTCGCGCCGCCGGCATTCAGGCTCGCACTCTCGGTTTCGTTTCGCGCCGCCGCAAGATTGTTTCACGTGAAACATACGTACGCAGAACGCCTCGGGATACATCGCCGATCCCGAGGCGTTTCCGGTCTCGGCGTTCTCTAGTCTCCGAACTTCGGCAGCTTCTTGAGCAGAGCCCAGGCGATTTGTTTGTCCTGCCCGTCGTCAAGCATCGCGTCGAAGTCCCGAAACGCGATGCAGGTGCGGCCGAACACGTGGTTCGCCTTCCCGGTTTCCACCGAGCAGCGGTATGCGCGGCCGAGCGCCTCTGCCGCGTCGTTGTCTGCGGCAACAAGGCATACAGGATCCAAACCTTCCATAAGCAGGAACAGCGCCTGCTCGTCGAGCAGGCTGCCGTCGCCCGCATCAAGCGCGATGAACGTGCAGGCATCTCGGCCGTAACCGAGCGCATCGGCCGAGCTGCGCAGTGCCGTGCACCCGCGCTCTTCGAGGGGCTTTGCGCTCAGCACGCATACGAGCGCCGCGTGCGCACCGTCCAAGTGGGCTCCGAACAGATCCCACGTCTCATTCAGCGTGACCTCGTACATGTTACCATTCACGGACATTTTCACACGACCCCTTGCAGTTGCCTCACGTTCGCCGTATAACGATCATACTAGCAAGAAACGAGCGCCCACGACTGCGGAACGGAAGCGTCGGGCGCAGTTAGACGATAGGAGAACCGATGTGTACAAACGGTATCAATACTGGTCAGTTTGAGCAAATGGTCGACCAAATAGACGATCATATCAAGCTGGAGCGACGGTGGGCGCACACGCTCGGCCACATGGCGGGCGATGCCGGGTTCCCCACGGTGTCCGAGAAGATGCACGCGGCTCAGGCGCTGCTCGACGATGTGCGGGCGCTGCTCGACGAGGCTAAGGATGCGCTCGAAGACGATGCGCAGGCCTCGAGCAACGTCACTGTCAGCTTGGTGTAAGGGCAGCGGCACATGAGCAACGATCTCATGCGCTTTTCGGTTGCCATGCCCGAGGATCTGCTCATGAGGTTCGATAGGCTGGTGGCCCGCCGCGGGCTCGCGAAGAACCGCAGCGAAGTGGTGCGCGACCTCGTGCGCGACGCTCTGGTGGAAGACGAGTGCGCAACGCCGGGCACGGAGGTGGTCGGCACGCTCACCATCGTGTTCGACCATCACGCCAACGATCTGCAGGAAAAGCTGCATGCCATCCAGCATGAATACTTCGAATCCATCGTTTCGTCCATGCACGTGCACCTTGATGCCCACCATTGCCTCGAGGTCATCGTGCTGCGCGGGGAGACCGGCCTGGTGCAGGATATCGCCAACATTATTCTGGGAACCAAGGGCGTGAAGAACGGCCGCCTGGTCGTCACCACGACCGGACAGTACGCTTAGGGAGAAAGCCCTGACGACCTGATAGCCGTCAGGGCGAGGTTGCCGCTTCGCAGAACACGAATGTTTCACGTGAAACATTCGTTCGTTTCGGACGGTTAAAAGGCAAGGAGCTTTATGGATACCACAGTCATGCTCGGCCACGGTAGCGGCGGAACCATGATGAAAAGAATCATTGATGAAGTGTTTTTCGAGGCGTATGCCAGCGATGAGCTGCTGCGGGGCGATGATGCGGCGGTGCTGCCTGCGCCGGCCGAGTGCGAGCGGCTGGCGTTCTCCACTGACAGTTTTGTCGTGACGCCCCATTTCTTTCCCGGAGGCGACATCGGTCGGCTGGCTGTATGCGGCACCGTGAACGACGTGGCCACAAGCGGCGCCGTTCCCCGCTATCTGAGTTGCGGATTCGTCCTCGAAGAGGGATATCCCATCGAAGACCTCGAGCGCATCTGCGCTTCCATGGCCGCTTGCGCGCAAGAAGCGGGCGTGCGCCTGGTGACTGGCGATACGAAGGTAGTGAATCGCGGTCACGGCGACGGCGTCTTCATCAACACGAGCGGCATCGGCGTCTTGGCTCCCGGCGTCGAGCTGGGTGGCGCGCAGTGCCGCCCCGGCGACAAGGTGCTGGTCACCGGTACGCTCGGGGACCACGGTATCACGATCATGAGCTGCCGCGAGTCGTTGTCGTTCTCAGCCGACCTCGAAAGCGATGCAGCTCCGCTCAACCACCTTATCGCAGAGGTGCTGGCGGCGGCACCGCATACGCGCTGTTTCCGTGATCCCACGCGCGGCGGCCTGGCCTCCACGCTCAACGAGCTGGCCGCCCAGTCGGGCACCGACATCACCGTTGAGGAGGATGCCGTACCGGTGAAGCCGGCTGTGCTCGGCGCCTGCGAGATGTTGGGCTATGACCCGCTGCAGGTTGCAAACGAGGGCAAGATGGTGTGCGTCGTTTCCGCCGACGAAGCCGACGCGGCGCTTGCCGCTATGCACGCGAATCGATACGGCACGGACGCCGCTGTGATCGGCTCAGTGTCCAAGGCACAGCCCGAGCGCGGTCCGAAGGTGTTTTTGCGCACAGCGTTCGGCGGAACCCGTATCCTCGATATGCTCGTAGGGGAGCAGCTCCCGCGCATCTGCTGACGGCGGACTGCGGGTCATTGCCAATTTCTGCCGCCGCCTGAGAAATTCGCCATTTTTTCTTGCAATTGCAACGAAGCATGGTATCTTGCGGGCAGAACATTTTAGGGGAAGTTTTCCCGCGTTGCCGGGGATGCTTTCAGACGAGAAGGAGTTTGACATGGCTCACCCGGTTATTGAGGCCGATGAGTGCATCGGCTGTGGTATCTGCGTCGACGCGTGCCCGCAAGAAGTGCTCGAAGTTGTCGGCGGCGTCGCGGACGTTGTGAACGAAGACGCCTGCATCGCGTGCGGCGACTGCGTGGAAGAGTGCCCCATGGGCGCTATCCCCGAGGTCATCGAAGACTAGCTTCGCGAATCTGCTCGCGGTTTCAGAGCCCCGTCTCCTCAGCGCAGGAGGCGGGGCTCTTCTCATCTGGGGCATGGTATATCCCCCGGCGAGCGCCAAGACGGTCGCGCACGCTTCGAACGGAAAACGAGCGGGTGCGCATCGCGTAACGATCGCCCGGTGCGCCCTTGCTGCGGGCACTGCGGTCTATAGTTTTGTTCGTTGACAAAACTTACTTTACAAATTGGTAAAAAACTTGACAATGATTGACTTAGATTATATATTCCAAAACGTCGAAAGCAGGCTAAGTCCTTGAATCGCACCGTGCTGATTCGAGGGATTTCCCTTCGACCGCACGTCGCCGTAGGCGAAGCGAGCACACCGAACAGGCTGACGAACCCGAACAAGGCAACAGACTCCAACAGAGAGGAAGCAGCATAATGAGCAAGATACTTGGCATCGACTTGGGCACGACGAACTCCGCCATGGCCGTCATGGAGGGCTCCGAGCCCGAAATCCTCGTGAACGCGGAAGGCGACCGCACCACGCCGTCCGTCGAGGGCTTCCGTAAGGACGGCGAGCGCGTCGTCGGCAAAGCCGCGAAGAACCAGGCGGTCACGAACCCGGAGAATACCGTGTCCTCCGTGAAGCGCTTCATCGGCCGTTCGTTCGACGAGACGCCGGAAGAGCGCAAGACCGTCAGCTACAAGCTACAGAAGGGCAAGGACGGCCGCGCCGTCGTCGACATCGACGGCAAGGACTACACCCCGGAGGAGATCTCCGCCATGGTGCTCCAGAAGCTGAAGAACGACGCCGAAAAGCAGTTGGGCGCCCCTGTCACGCAGGCCGTCATCACGGTGCCCGCGTACTTCAACGACGCGCAGCGCCAGGCCACGAAGGATGCCGGCAAGATCGCGGGCCTCGAAGTGCTCCGCATCATCAACGAGCCAACGGCGGCTGCGCTTGCCTACGGCCTGGACAAGACGAATAAGGACGAGAAGATCCTCGTATTCGACCTGGGCGGCGGCACGTTCGACGTGTCCATCCTGGAGCTGGGCGACGGCGTGTTCGAGGTTGCGGCCACCGCCGGCGACAACCATCTGGGCGGCGACGATTGGGATCAGCGCATCATCGATTGGCTGGCCGACAAGTTCAAGGCCGACAACGGCATCGATCTGCGCCAGGATAAAATGGCTCTGCAGCGCTTGAAGGAAGCTGCCGAGAAGGCGAAGATGGAGCTGTCCTCCACGACGCAGGCCAACATCAACCTGCCGTTCATCACGGCCGACGCCTCCGGCCCGAAGCACCTCGACTACACGCTGACGCGCGCCGAGTTCGAGCGCATCACGAAGGATCTCCTCGACCGTTGCAAGAAGCCGGTCGAGCAGGCACTCAAGGATGCGGGCCTCAAAGCCGGCGACATCGACGAGGTCATCCTCGTAGGCGGTTCCACCCGCATGCCCGCCGTGCAGGATCTGGTCAAGAAACTTACCGGCAAAGAGCCGAACATGTCCGTGAACCCTGACGAGGTCGTGGCCATGGGCGCGGCCGTCCAGGGCGGCGTGCTGGCCGGCGACGTGGAGGGCATCCTGCTGCTCGACGTGACTCCGCTGTCGTTAGGCGTCGAGACGATGGGTGGCGTCATGACGAAGATGATCGACCGCAACACCACCATCCCCACCCGCAAGACGGAGATCTACTCCACCGCGGCCGACAACCAGACGTCCGTCGAGGTGCACGTGCTGCAGGGCGAGCGCCAGATGGCCCACGACAACAAGACGCTGGGCAAGTTCCAGCTGACTGGCATCCCGGCCGCGCGCCGCGGTGTGCCGCAAATCGAGGTCACGTTCGACATCGACGCGAACGGCATCGTGAACGTGTCGGCGAAGGACCTGGGCACCGGCAAACAGCAGCAGATCACCATTTCCGGCTCCACCGCGCTGAACGACGACGAAGTCGAGCGCATGGTGAAGGACGCCGAGCTGCATGCCGAAGAGGACAAGAAGCGCAAGGAAGAGGTTGAGGTCCGCAACAACGCCGACGCGCTGGTGAACGCCACCGAGCAGACGCTCGCTGAAGTGGGCGACAAGGCGCCGTCCGATGTGAAGACCCAGGCCGAGGAAGCCATTGCCGAGGCCAAGAGCGCGCTCGAGGGTTCCGATCTGGATGCCATCAAGGCTGCGACCGAGAAGATGCAGCAGGCGGGCTACAAGCTGGCAGAGGTCGTGTACTCCACGCAGGGCGCGGATGCCGCCTCACAGGCTGCCGCCGCGGAGTCCACTCCGGCCGACGACACCATCGAAGCTGACTACGAGGTCGTCGAGGACGACGACGATAACAAGAAGGAAGGGAAGTAATCGCCATGGCCAAGCCGAGCACATCCTCGCCGGAGCGCGCGGCGCAAGGCGAAGGTAAGAAGATTCCCATCGAAGACGTGCACGGAGAGGCCGAGGCTGCTCAGCCCTCCAACCGGCAAACCGATCAGGGCGGCGGACACACCCCCTCCCCCGACGCCGCCGACGCCCCTTCGGCCGGCTCCTCCGAGCCGGCCCCGGGCGGCCCGGCCGGTACCGAGGCCGGTGCTGACGGCGCGGCGCCGCTGGAAGGCGAGCCCGTTGAGGATGCGGCGCGGTCGACCGATGAACAAGTCGTCCAGGCCCAGGCCGAGGCGCGGGAGTGGCAGGATAAGTTCATGCGCCTGCATGCCGAGTGGGACACGTATCGCCGGCGTACGGCCGAGCAGCGCGAAGCCGAGAAAGCCCGTGCGGCCGAGAAGCTGGTCACGAGCCTCCTGCCCGTGATCGACGATTTCGAGCGAACGATCGACTATGCCACGTCCAATGGTGAAACCGGTCTATTCGACGGTGTGCAGGCTGTACACTCGAAGCTCATCGACGTGCTGACGAAGGACGGCGTCGAGGTCATCAACCCGGCCGGCGAGGCGTTCGACGCGCTGGAAGCTCAGGCCGTCGCTACCGTCGATGACCCAAGCGTGCCCGACGAGACGGTGGCCGAGGTCTACCAGCGAGGGTACAAGATGGGAACAAAAGTCTTGCGACCTGCCATGGTAACCGTCACGACAGGCGGGCCAAAGCGGGAGAAACCGCAGGAAGAATCGGAAAACCAGAAGTAGTTACCAGAAGCGGGCAAGACTATGAGGACGGCCCGCTTCTGCTATCAGATAGAGTAAGGAGGTGGGGCGCATGGCGGCGACTCCCGATTACTACAAGACGCTCGGCGTTCCACGCACCGCAACGGCCGACGAGATAAAGAAGGCGTTCCGCAAGCTCGCGCGCACGCATCATCCTGACACGGGCGGCGACGAGGCGAAGTTCAAGGAGCTCAACGAAGCCTACGAGGTGCTTTCCGACGACAAGAAGCGCAAGCTCTACGATCAGTACGGCACCGCGAACGAGAACCAGGTTCCGCAGGGCTGGGGCGGCGGAGCGGTGCATGTCGAGGATATTTTCGGAGGCGGCGGAGGCGCTGGCTTCGGCAGCTGGGCCGACATCCTCGAAAGCATCCGGCACGGCGAAGGCGCGTTCGGTACCGAATGGGATTTTGGCGGCGGTGGAAGCGGCGGCTTCGGCGGCGGCGCTCGGCAGCCACGGCCTCGCAAAGGCCAGGATATGAACGTGACGCTCAACGTAACGTTCGAAGAGGCCTTTAAAGGCGCCGAGAAGCGCGTGACCGTGCGCGTGCCCGGGCGCAATGAGTCCGAGACTCTGACCGTGAAGATACCGGCCGGCGCCGTGGACGGCGGTCGTCTGCGCTTCAAGGGCAAGGGCGGCCCCGGCGAGAACGGCGGTGCAGCGGGAGATCTGCTCATCACGACGAAGATCGACGAGCATCCCTACTATCGCCGCAAGTCCGCCGACGTTCTCATGGACGTGCCGGTGAGCGTGGCCGAGGCCGCGCTGGGCGCAAGCATTGTTGTGCCGGCGCCCGACGGCACGAAGGTGCGCGTCAAGATTCCGAAGGGCACGCAGGATGATACGGTTCTTTCGATCAAGGGCAAGGGTGCTCCACAGGTGAAGGGCCAGGGCACGGGCGATCTGAAGATCACCGTCAAGGTGGTCGTGCCCACGGCTATGAACGAGGGCCAGAAAAAGGCCATGGAGGATTTCCTGTCAGCCACGACCCAGGACGTGAGGAGCTGGTGATGACCGACCGCAACGACCGCAACCGTCCGCTCTACATGATCAGCGTGGCCGCACAGTTGGCGGGCGTGCATCCGCAGACGCTGCGCGCCTACGAACAGAAAGGACTCGTGACGCCGCAACGCACGAGCGGCAACACGCGTATGTACTCGCAGGCCGACATCGAACGGCTCGAGCTCATCAACGAGCTTACGAGCGAAGGCATCAATCTGGCGGGCGTCATCCGCATTCTCGATTTGCAGGGAAGGCTGGACGAGCGCGACACCGAGCTCGACGATCTGCACAAGCGCGTACGCCGTCTGGCCGATCGCGTGCACGAGCTGGAGACGCGCGAAAGCGTGAACGCACTCGTGCGGGTGTCCGATGCCCCCTCCGTCCTGCGGCGGCTCCCCTAGCCTCGCAAGTGGCGCGGAAGAATTCGGCACGACCAGGCTTTCGCTGCGTTTGAACCGACGCTCGCGGGGTCTTCGACCGTGGCGATCGAGAAGTATCGGCGGCGCTTCGTCGAGCGGCGGTCCCGTACAGGCGGCGCGGTGTTTCACGTGAAACATAGAATGATCGATTCGATCATAAAGGAGGAACGTTTATGAACATGGGCAACTTGAACAAACTGGCTCTGAGCGCGCAGGAGGCTCTCCAGCAGACCATCACCATTGCCTCCGAATCTGAAGCGTCCCAAGCCGAGCCCATCCATATGCTGAAGGCCTTGCTTGAGTCGAAAGAGAACAACCTATCTGCCATTATCAAACGCATCGGAGCAGAGCCCTTCCAGCTGTTGGCCAACGTGGATGCGGAGATCCTCCGCATGCCCAAGGTGAGCGCGAGTGGCGGCATGATGATGAGCGGCGTGCCGGGCCCGGCACTTATGAACCTTATCGACAGCGCTGTGAAAATCGCAGAAAAGCTGGGCGACAGCTATGCCACGAGCGAGCATCTGCTCATCGCTTTGTCTGAGGAGAAGGATTCCGCCGGCAAGATCCTCAACGCCGCCGGCGTCACACGCAAGACCATCGAAGCGGCTTACGACGAGCTGCGCGGCGATACCCGCGTGACCGATCCGCAGAACAAGGTGCAGTTTGAGGCGCTCGAGCAGTACGGGCAGAACCTCACCCAGCAGGCACGCGAAGGCAAGCTCGACCCAGTCATCGGCCGCGCCGAGGAGATCCGCCGCACCATCCAGGTGCTCTCCCGTCGCACGAAAAACAACCCCGTGCTTATCGGCGAGCCCGGCACCGGAAAGACGGCTATCGTCGAAGGCTTGGCCCAGCGTATCGTGGCGGGCGACGTGCCGTCCAGTCTGAAGGATCGCGACATCATCTCGCTTGACCTGGGTGCCATGATGGCCGGAGCGAAGTACCGTGGCGAGTTCGAAGATCGCTTGAAGGCGGTGCTGCGCGAGGTCAAGCAGAGCGATGGCCGCATCATCCTGTTCATCGACGAGCTGCACACCATCGTGGGCGCTGGCTCCACCGGCGACAGCTCGCTCGACGCAGGCAACATGCTCAAGCCCGCGCTTGCCCGTGGCGAGCTGCACGCCATCGGCGCAACAACGCTCGACGAATACCGCAAGTACGTCGAAAAGGACGCCGCGCTCGAGCGCCGCTTCCAGCCGGTGCTGGTAAGCGAGCCCACGGTGGAGGACACCATCGCCATTCTGCGCGGCCTCAAGGAAAAGTACGAGATCCATCACGGCGTCCGCGTCACCGATGCCGCAATCGTAGCCGCAGCCGAGCTTTCGAACCGCTACATTTCCGATCGCTTCCTGCCCGACAAGGCCATCGACCTTATGGACGAGGCCGCCAGCCGGTTGCGCATAGAGATCGATTCCATGCCAGAGGAGGTGGATGCCGCCGAGCGCAAGCTCACGCAGATGCAGATCGAGGAGCAGGCGCTTATGAAGGAGAACGATGAAGCCTCGCAGGAACGCCTCGAAACGCTGCGCCGCGACATCGCCGCCGCCCAGGAGGATCTGGACAAGCGCAAGGCCGAATGGCAGAACGAGAAGGACGCTATCGAGAGCGTGCAAAACCTCAAATCCATTCTGGAGGGAGCACAGCTCGAAGAGGAGCGTGCCACGCGCGAAGGCGATCTCTCGAAAGCCTCGGAGCTTCGCTATGCCCGCATCCCCGAACTGCAGAGGCGTCTGCACGAGGCAGAAGAGGCGCTCAATGTGAAGCAGCAGGACGGCGCTATCCTCAAAGAGGAGGTGTCCGCCGATGAAATAGCCGAAGTCGTGTCCACGTGGACGGGCATTCCCGTGCAGAAGATGATGCAGGGAGAGATGGCTAAGCTCGTCGACCTTGAGGACAAGCTGCACGAACGCGTGGTAGGCCAAGACGAGGCCGTGTCGGCCGTTGCCGGCGCCATTCGTCGCAACCGCGCGGGGCTGTCCGATCCCGACCGCCCTATCGGCTCGTTCCTGTTCCTGGGTCCCACCGGCGTGGGCAAGACGGAGCTTGCGAAGGCGCTCGCCGAATACCTGTTCGACAGCGAGAAGGCCATGGTGCGCATCGACATGTCCGAGTACATGGAGAAGTTCAGCGTGCAGCGCCTTATCGGCGCACCCCCGGGATACGTGGGCTACGACGAGGGCGGCCAGCTGACCGAGGCCGTGCGTCGCAAGCCCTACTCGGTGATCCTGCTCGACGAGATCGAGAAGGCGCACCCGGACGTGTTCAACATCCTGCTGCAGGTGCTCGATGACGGCCGCCTGACCGACGGCCAGGGCCGCGTGGTGTCGTTCAAGAACGCTATCATCATCATGACGTCGAACGTGGGCTCGCAGTTCATTCGCGAGTTCGCCGAGCATGGCGACGAGAAGGCCATGAAGCAGGCCATCGACGGGGCCCTGCGCGCGACGTTCCGCCCCGAGTTCATCAACCGCATCGACGACGTGGTGGTGTTCAACGCGCTCAATATGACGAACATCGAGCCTATTGTCGATCTGCAGCTCGAAGAGGTGCGTGACCGCCTGGCTGACCGCCGCATCACGCTCGACGTGACGCCTGCGGCTATGGAGCACCTGTCCATTGACGGTTACGACCCCATCTTCGGCGCTCGCCCGCTCAAGCGTCTCATCCAGCGCGAGATTGTGGACCGCATTGCCCAGAAGGTGGTGGAGGGCCAGCTGCGCGACCGCAGCCACGTGCTCATCGACATCGATCAGGACGGCAATTACAGCTGCAGAGTGGAAGAGCCGCTCGATTTTGAAGGGCTGACGCTCGACGCTGAACCCGTGGAGAAGTAGGCGAAGCTCATATCGCGAAGCGCCGGGGGCCGCGAAAGCG
>JABLTR010023470.1_pt1 | contig 23073 bp, 19 predicted proteins | sample 7160071 | NCBI WGS metagenome assembly JABLTR01 (sample SAMN14651230, study PRJNA627086) | human gut metagenome | isolation source: feces | host: Homo sapiens | reverse complement strand
GGAGATAAAATTTTAAAGAGAGGTTTAAATACTTGAGTATAGACAAAAACACTAACGAGGGAAAAAACTATCGTAATAATGTGGTCAAATCAACATCTGGGACTTCTAAAAGCCGCATAAACACTGGGTTTCCGGAGGATATTAGTGTATTATCACCGATGATGAAAGAATACGTAAAAACCAAGGAAGAATACAGCGACTGTATCCTTTTTTACCGCTTGGGCGATTTTTATGAGATGTTTTTTGAGGATGCGCTGACTGCATCGAAGGAACTGGAGATCACGCTTACTGGAAAAGACTGCGGACTGGAAGAGAGAGCGCCCATGTGTGGCGTTCCTTTTCATGCTGCGGAGACTTATATCAACCGGCTGATCGAGAAAGGCTACAAAGTTGCAATCTGTGAACAGGTGGAGGATCCCAAAAAAGCAAAAGGTCTGGTGAAACGTGAAGTTATCCGTATTGTCACACCGGGAACTACATTGGATGCCATGTCTCTGGACGAATCTAAAAACAATTATCTGATGTCTATCGTTTCTATTGGAGATCATTTCGGTTGTGCTATTGCGGATATTACAACTGGTGACTGTTTTCTCACAGAACTGGATAAACCTCAGAAACTCCTGGATGAGATCAATAAATTTACTCCTGCAGAGATCATCTGCAATGATGCCTTTCTTTTAAGCGGTGTTGATGTGGAAGATCTGAAAGGACGTCTTGGGATCTGCGTATTTGCACTGGAGCCATGGTATTTTGACGATCAGCTCTGTCAGAAGACATTAAAAGAACATTTTCATGTAGGAAACCTGGAAGGTCTTGGAATTGCAGATTATGACAGCGGGATCATTGCATCAGGAGCGTTGTTTCTATATCTGAAGGAAACACAGAAAACAGCCCTTTCCCATATGGCCAGTATCCGTCCATATTCAGCGGAGAAATATATGCTCATTGACAGCTCCAGTCGCCGGAATCTGGAACTTGTGGAAACTATGCGGGAGAAACAGAAACGAGGTTCTCTCCTCTGGGTACTGGACAAGACTAAAACCGCTATGGGAGCAAGAACTCTTCGTTCTTATGTGGAACAGCCTCTGATCGATGCAGATGAAATCGAAAAGAGACTAAGTGCACTGGAAGAATTGAATGAAAAGCCAATGGAACGAGATGAGATTCGTGAATATTTAAATCCCATCTACGACCTGGAACGTCTCATCAGCCGTATTAGTTATAAATCCGCCAATCCAAGAGATCTGGTTTCTTTTGCCTCATCTCTGGAAATGCTTCCATATATCAAACAGATTCTCTCAGAATTCCAGTCTCCGCTGCTTCAGACGATCAACGAAGATATGGATCCGCTGACCGATATCACAGAACTGATCCGGACTTCCATTACCGATGATCCGCCTCTGGCACAGAAAGACGGGGGAATCATTCGTGAGGGCTACAACGAAGATGTCGACAGATTCCGCCGATCCCGCACAGATGGAAAGAAATGGCTTTCTGAACTGGAAGCAAGAGAAAGGGAACGTACCGGTATTAAGAGCCTGAAGATCAAATATAACCGTGTATTTGGATATTCACTGGAAGTTACCAATACATTCAAAGATCTTGTACCAGAGGATTATATCCGTAAACAGACCCTTACCAATGCAGAACGCTATATCACTCAGGAACTGAAGGAACTGGAAGATCTGATTCTTGGGGCAGAAGACAAGCTTTATGCACTGGAATTTGAACTTTTTTCCAATATCCGCGATAAAGTAGGGGCAGAGGTTGTACGTATCCAGCGGACAGCAAAAGCAGTTGCAGCACTGGACGTTTTTGCATCCCTGGCACTTGTGGCACAGCGGAACAATTTTGTCCGCCCAAAGATCAATGAAACAGGACTTATTGATATCCGGAACGGACGCCACCCTGTTGTGGAACAGATGATTGAGAATGATATGTTCATTCCTAATGATACATATCTTGACAACCATAAGAAACGAATTTCTATTATCACAGGCCCGAACATGGCAGGTAAATCCACTTACATGCGCCAGACAGCTCTTATTGTACTGATGGCACAGATTGGAAGCTTTGTTCCTGCTGACAGTGCCAATATCGGAGTCGTTGACCGTATCTTTACACGTGTAGGTGCTTCTGATGATCTTGCCAGCGGCCAGAGTACTTTTATGGTGGAAATGACAGAAGTTGCCAATATTCTTCGAAATGCCACGTCCAAAAGTCTTCTGATCCTGGATGAGATCGGACGCGGAACCAGTACTTTTGACGGACTTTCCATTGCATGGGCAGTGATTGAACACATCAGCAACACCAAGCTCTGCGGAGCAAAGACTTTATTTGCAACCCATTATCATGAGCTTACAGAGCTGGAAGGAAAGCTTTCCGGCGTAAATAATTACTGTATTGCAGTTAAGGAAAAGGGTGATGACATCGTATTCCTTCGTAAAATCGTAAAAGGCGGTGCAGACAAAAGTTACGGTATCCAGGTAGCCAAACTTGCCGGTGTGCCGGATTCCGTTATCCAGCGGGCAAAGGAACTGGTAGAAGAGCTCAGTGATGCGGACATTACTGCAGCTGTAAAAGATCTGACTGCTCCTAAAAAAAAGCAGAAGATTTCTTATGATCAGGTAGATATGGCACAGATGTCCCTGTTCGATACAGTGCAGGATAATGATATCATTGAGGAGATCAAATGCCTGGAAATCGGTAATCTGACACCAATGGAAGCTCTGAACATTCTCTATAACCTGCAGAACAAAATAAAGAACCGGTGGTGATCATTTGAGAAAAATTGCAGTTTTAGACCAGAATACCATTGATAAGATCGCAGCAGGAGAGGTTGTGGAACGACCTTCCTCCGTTGTAAAAGAGCTTGTGGAAAATGCTATTGATGCAGGGGCAACAGCTATCACTGTTGAAATCACAGACGGTGGAAAAAAACTGATCCGCATCACTGACAATGGTTCCGGAATGGAAGCAGAGCAGGTTCCTCTTGCATTTCTCCGTCATGCCACAAGCAAAATTGAAAAAGTAGAGGATCTTGTCCATATCGCCTCTCTTGGTTTCCGAGGCGAGGCTCTTTCCAGTATTGCAGCTGTAGCCCAGGTGGAACTGATAACCAAAACTCCATCTGCTATCAGCGGCACCCGCTATGTGATCGAAGGCGGCCAGGAACAGTCTTTAGAAGAAATGGGTGCTCCGGAGGGAACTACCTTCCTGATCCGGAATCTGTTTTATAACACACCGGCAAGAAGTAAATTTCTGAAATCAGATACAACAGAAGCTGGTTATATCAACACCCTGATGGAACAGCTGGCACTTTCCCATCCGGAAATTTCATTTAAATATATCCAGAATCGCCAGGTCAAACTTTCAAGTTCCGGAAACTACAGTGTTAAAGACGTGATCTACAGTGTTTACGGACGTGATATTGCCAGGGCTCTTCTTGAAGTTTCCTACGAAAATGACTTCATGAAGATTGAAGGCTTTGTGGGAAAGCCGGAAATTTCCAGAGGAAACCGTACTTTCGAGAATTATTATATTAATGGAAGATATGTAAAAAACAAGATTATTACCAAGGCTATTGAAGATGGATATAAAGGCTTTGTAATGCAGCATAAATTTCCGTTTGTTTCTCTCCGGATCGAGATGGATGGAAATGATCTTGATGTGAATGTACACCCAGCTAAAAGGGAAGTACGTTTTGCCAGAGAAACCGAAGTTTATACAGCAATCTATGAAACAGTCCGAAAGGCAGTTACTCACAGAGAACTGATTCCTCAGGTATCTGTTGGAAAAGAAACACCCGTATCCCGCGCTGAACAGGTAAAACCAGGCAACGTACCGGAACCCTTTGAAGTAAAAAGACGGCAGGAAATGTATGGAAGCAGACCGGCTACAGTTTCGTCCTACAATAGCACACCGGCTGTTGCAGCTGCCAGTACAGCATTTTCGCAAAAAGCAGCAGAAGATTCCGTGCGGGAAAGCTCCTTTTATAATTCCAAACCTTTTACAAAAGAAGAGGAGGAAATGTTTTCCGGGACCTTAAAAGAAAAAAACATCTGCGAAAACACAGCGACACCGAATACGCAAAATTCACAGGATAACAGCAAACAGCCGGAAAGCCCTGATACTATTCCAGAAGTTTCTGATACCAAGCCAGAATCCCCCGTCCCCACTGAACAGCCCAAACAGCTGGAACTTTTTGAGGAACGGCTTCTTGCACCGGAATCCAGAAGCCACCACAAGCTGATCGGACAGCTGTTTGACACTTACTGGCTGGTACAGTTTGAGGATAATTTTTACATTATCGATCAGCATGCGGCACATGAAAAAGTATATTATGAGCGGTTTGTGAAATTATTTAAATCCCAGGAAATCCGGTCTCAGTATTTAAGCCCGCCGCTGATCGTTTCTCTCAGCCTGGAGGAAGAAAGTCTTCTGAAGGCAAACGAAAACTATTTCCGGGATTTCGGCTTCGAGATCGAGCCATTCGGCGGTCGGGAATACAGTATCAGCGCAGTGCCTTCCCTGCTTCTTGGAATGACCGAGGAAGAAGTATTCCTGGAAATGCTGGATCATCTCGGCGCAGACGGCACAAAAGATGCTTTTGAGCTGTTTACTGCAAGACTTGCCACCATGGCCTGCAAAGCAGCAGTAAAAGGAAATCATGCCATGTCACCTCAGGAGGCGGATAAACTGATCGATGAGCTCCTGACCCTGGAAAATCCTTATAACTGCCCTCATGGAAGACCAACCATCATTTCCATGACAAAGACAGAAATCGAAAAGAAATTTAAACGTATCGTATAATACGGGAGGACATTATGAAGAAACCTCTTATTGTTCTTACCGGACCTACTGCTGTTGGAAAAACAAAGCTTTCTATTGCTCTGGCAAAAGCAGTAAACGGTGAGATCATATCTGCAGACTCCATGCAGGTATACCGCTATATGGATGTTGGTTCCGCCAAGATCACTCCGGATGAAATGGACGGCGTTCCTCACCATCTGGTAGATGTGCTGGATCCTACAGAAGATTTTAATATCGTGCTTTTTCAGCAGCTGGCAAAAAAATCAATGGAAGAGATCTACTCAAAAGGCAGGATTCCCATCCTGGTGGGCGGCACCGGATTTTATATCCAGGCGATCACCAGGGATATTGATTTTACCCAGTCAGAGCAGGATGACAGCTATCGCCAAGAACTGGAAGCATTAGCTGCAGAAAAAGGCAGCTCTTTTCTCCACGATATGCTTGCATCTGTTGATCCAAAATCAGCAGAAGACATTCACGAAAATAATGTTAAACGAGTAATCCGCGCACTGGAATTCTACAAACAGAACGGTACCCGGATCTCCGAACATAATGAAGAGCAGAAAGAACATGTAAGCCCATATAATCTGGCTTATTTTGTTCTGAATGCCCCACGCCCTCTTATCTATGAGAGAATTGATGCAAGAGTAGATGAAATGCTGAAAAACGGCTTAGTAGAAGAAGTAAAAACACTTCAGCGGATGGGATGCCACAGAGGAATGGTATCCATGCAGGGTCTGGGTTACAAAGAAATCCTTGCATGGCTGGAAGGAGAATATCCTTACGATGAAGCTGTCCGTATCCTGAAGCGTGACACCAGACATTTCGCCAAACGGCAGCTTACCTGGTTCCGCAGAGAAGGAGAAGTAACCTGGGTGGATAAAGATAAATTTGATTACAATGACAGTCAGATCCTTACCTACATGCTTTCTGTATGCAGAGAAAAGGGGATTCTTCTGTCTGAATAATAAAAAAAGAAGGAAAAGATTATTATGAAAGAAATGTATGCACAGCTCGGAATCTCTTCCGAGGTTTATGATTTCGGCAAGAAAATAGAAGACTCTTTAAAAGAACGTTTTGAAAAATTTGACCAGACTGCAGAGTATAACCAGATGAAAGTAATCCATGCAATGCAGAAAAACCGCGTAAGCGAAGCATGTTTCGGAGCTTCCTCCGGATATGGCTACAATGACCTTGGCCGAGAAACCCTAGAGCAGGTTTATGCAGATACTTTTCATACAGAAGCCTGCCTGGTTCGCCCACAGATTACCTGCGGAACCCATGCACTGGCTATTGCCCTGTTCGGAAATTTACGTCCGGGCGATGAGCTGCTTTCCCCAGTCGGAAAACCATATGATACCCTGGAAGAAGTTATCGGAATCCGTCAATCCAATGGCTCTCTTGCTGAATACGGTGTAAAATACCGTCAGGTAGATCTTCTTTCCGATGGTACTTTCGATTACGAAAACATTAAAAAAGCAATTAACGAAAAAACAAAGCTGGTAACGATTCAGCGTTCCAAAGGCTACCAGACACGTCCTTCCTTCTCTGTAAAACAGATCGGGGAACTGATCTCTTTTGTAAAGAAAATCAAGCCTGATGTGATCTGCATGGTAGATAACTGCTATGGGGAATTCGTAGATACCATTGAGCCAAGTGACGTAGGAGCTGACATTATGGTTGGTTCCCTGATCAAGAATCCGGGCGGCGGACTTGCTCCTATTGGCGGCTACATTGCGGGAAGAAAAGATTGCGTGGAAAATGCTTCTTACCGTATGACATGTCCGGGACTTGGTATGGAAGTCGGTGCAACTCTTGGTGTAAACCGCTCTCTGTACCAGGGATTTTTCCTTGCACCGATGGTCACAAAAGGGGCTTTAAAAGGAGCTGTTTTTGCAGCTAATATCTATGAGAAGCTTGGTTTCCCGGTAGTGCCAAACAGTACAGAACCACGTCAGGATATCATTCAGGCTGTAACTCTTGGAACTCCGGAGGGGCTTGTTGCATTTTGCCAGGGAATCCAGGCAGCTGCACCGGTAGACAGTTTCGTGACACCGGAACCATGGGATATGCCAGGTTATGACAGCCAGGTTATCATGGCAGCAGGTGCATTTATCCAGGGATCTTCCATTGAGCTTTCTGCTGATGGACCTATGAAAGATCCGTATGCTGTTTACTTCCAGGGCGGACTTACATGGGAACATGCAAAACTTGGAATTCTGAAATCTCTTCAATACATGGTTGACAAGGATCTTGTGAAATTATGAAACAGATTATCATAGTCGGTGCAGGTGCATCCGGCCTTGTGGCGGCAATAAAAGCTGCTGCAGGCGGAGCAGCTGTCACAGTACTGGAACAGAATGACCGTCCTGGCAGGAAAATCTGTGCTACAGGAAACGGACACTGCAATATGACCAATCTAAACCAGCCAGAAGGTGTTTACAGAGGAACACATCCGGAATTTGCAAAAGATGCACTTGAACAGTTTTCAGTAAAAGATACGATTTCTTTCTTTCAGGAACTGGGAATCTGCATCACAGACCGCAATGGCTGGATCTATCCCCGGAGCAATCAGGCCCAAAGTGTCGTAGAAGTGCTTACTATGAAAGTCCGGAGCCTGAAAGTAAAACTGAAAACCAATCAGCTTGTTACAGGCGTGTCTTTTTCTGACGGACACTGGAATGTCCATACTGATGGCTGGATCTACACCTGTGATGCCGTGATCCTTGCCAATGGTTCCAAAGCGTCCTCTGTTGCCGGTTCCGGTGAAAGCGGTTATAAGATAGCTCGAAGTCTTGGTCATCATCTTATTGAACCGCTGCCTGCACTGACTGCCCTTAAATGTAAGGAGAATTATTTTTCCGGCTGGAGCGGTGTGCGTACAGAAGGAAAAGTAACTCTATATATCAACGGCACGCCAGAAACTTCCCAGCAGGGGGAATTACAGCTTACAGATTATGGCGTATCCGGAATTCCGGTATTTCAGATTTCCCGTTATGCTATCCGTGCTATTTACGAAAAGAAAAAAGTGGAACTGTCGATCAACTTTTTTCCTGAATTTACAAAACAGAAACTGCAGGAATATCTCGGCAGAAGAAAAAATGACTGTCCGTACAAAAATGAAAAAGAACTTCTCACAGGTCTTTTTCCTGAAAAATTGATCCGCGTTTTAGCTGCACAGAAGGATCTGATCTCTGCGATCACAGATTTCAGACTTTCTGTAAAAAGCGGCCTTTCTTTTGAACAGGCGCAGATCTGCTCCGGCGGTGTGGATACTTCTGAAATAGACAGTCATACCATGGAATCCAGGCTCCATAAAGGGCTTTATTTTGCAGGAGAACTCCTTGATATTGACGGAACCTGCGGAGGATACAATCTTCAGTGGGCCTGGTCAAGCGGTGCCGCAGCCGGCATTCATGCAGCAAAGGAGGAGAATTCATGATCCGGATCACACAGATGAAACTGCCAATTACCCACACAGAAGAGCAGCTTCAGAAAAAGATCACCAAAACGCTTCGTCTTGGCAATACACCTTTTACTTACAAAATCCACAAACAATCTCTGGATGCACGTCATAAAGATGATAAAAAATTTGTTTACACCATCGATGTAAAAACAGATAACGAATCTCGCGTCCTCAAGAAGGTTCACGATAAAAATGTTATGTTAACTAAAGAGACCTGCTATCATTTTCCTGAGCCAGGCTCTGAAAAACTGCTTCATCCACCAGTAGTGATCGGAAGCGGTCCTGCTGGTCTGTTCTGTGCATGGTATCTTGCAAAGGCCGGTTACTGTCCGCTTGTACTGGAACGTGGTGAGGAAGCTGACAAACGCCAGCAAACAGTAGAGCAGTTCTGGAAAAACGGTGTTCTTGACCCGAATTCCAATGTACAGTTCGGAGAAGGTGGAGCAGGAACTTTTTCTGATGGAAAACTGAATACCCTTGTGAAAGACACTTTTGGAAGAGGAAAAGAAGTTCTGTCTCGTTTTGTGGAAGCCGGGGCTCCTTCTGAGATTCTTTATCAGCAGAAACCCCATCTTGGCACAGACCAGTTGGTGGGAATCGTTCAGTTTATGCGCCATCAGATTGAAGAAATGGGTGGCAGGTTCCGGTTTCGTTCCACAGTAACGGATTTTATCCTGAATGACGGACACCTGGAAGGAGTTATTGTTAATGATCAGGAAAAGATTCCGGCAGAGGTCTGTGTCCTGGCGCCTGGCCACAGTGCAAGAGATACTTTTTCCATGTTAAAAAAACGAGGCATCTGTATGGAGCCGAAATCTTTTGCCGTAGGTGTGCGTATAGAACATCCACAGACCATGATCAACCAGGATCTTTACGGAGAATCGGAAAATGAACGCCTGGGAGCTGCCAGCTATAAAGTTACCCATACACTGGAAAATGGACGAGGTGTTTATTCTTTTTGTATGTGTCCAGGCGGTTATGTAGTAAATGCTTCCTCTGAGGAAGGAATGCTTGCAGTAAATGGCATGAGCTATCAGGCACGTAACAGCCATAATGCCAACAGTGCTATCATTGTTACTGTCAATCCTTCTGATTTTCCGAAAGAAGATGTGCTTGGAGGAATTGCCTTGCAGCGTAAACTGGAACTTACAGCCTGGGAAACAGGAAATGGTAAAGTTCCGGTACAGCTTTTCGCGGATTACTGCAAGAATCAGAAAAGTACGAAATTAGGTGAAGTAATTCCCTGTATCAAAGGAGAATATACCCTTGCCAATGTCCGAAGCATTTTCCCGAAAGAGATCGGGGATTCTATCGAAGCAGGTATTCATGCCTTTGGGAAAAAAATTGCCGGCTTTGACAGGTCGGATGCCCTTCTGGAAGGTGTTGAAAGCAGAACCTCATCTCCTGTGAGGATCGTCCGTGACCATAAAGAACTTACTTCTAATATAGAAGGGATTTATCCCTGCGGTGAGGGTGCCGGTTATGCAGGCGGTATCACTTCCGCAGCTATGGACGGAATCAAAGTAGCAGAAGCAGTTGCTTCTGTTTATTCTCTGCCTGTAAATAAAATGTGAAAAAAATGGAAATTTCCGGGATAGAGTGTACATCCCCAGCTTTTTATGCTAAAATAATCACTGCAATTTTGCATTTCCTTCTTCCGGGAGCGAAAAGGGAAATTAAATGAAAGATACAATCATGGAAATGCCAGGTTATCAACGCCCGTATGAGAAATGTTTACGGGAAGGGGAGCAGGCTTTAAGTGACAGAGAGCTTCTGGCCGTGATCCTGCGCTGTGGCGTTCAGGGTATAAGTTCCCTTGCACTGGCAGATGAAATCCTTAATTTGTCGGAACAGAACGGACATTCCGGACTTCTTGGACTGTTTCATGTCTCCTTACCTGAACTGATGAAAATTCGTGGCATCGGTAAGGTTAAAGCCATACAGCTGAAATGCATCGGGGAGCTTTCCAAACGTATGGCTGCAGCTGCAGCTAAACCGGAGCTGTCTTTTAACCGTCCTGTCACCATTGCCAGATATTATATGGAGCAGCTTCGTCATGAAGAGCAGGAGCTACTTTACTGTATGATGCTGGACGGACATAACCATCTGACTGGAGAGCAGCTTTTAAGTCGCGGCACAGCCAATGCCACATTGATCACTCCGAGAGAGGTCTTTGTGGAAGCAGTGAAGTTCCGCGCTGTGAATCTGATTCTTGTCCACAACCACCCAGGCGGTGATCCGTCCCCTAGCGAAGCTGACCTGGATGTGACAAGACGCATTTATGAAACAGGAGAAATGATTGGAATCCATCTTCTGGATCACATTATCATAGGCGACCAGAAATACATCAGTTTCCGCGAAAAAGGAATTTTTGACGAGTACATTTAAGTGAAGGGGCAGATTTATGCTTTTTAGAAATCATTACGGAGTAGACCTGGGGAGCAGCTCTGTAAAAGTTTATTCAGCTTTTAGAAATAAGACCTACATAGAAAAAAACATGGTGGCCTATCGTGAACGTAAAATCCTTTCCATGGGTAACGATGCATACGAAATGTTTGAAAAAGCACCAGCTGATGTTACGGTGAATTTCCCTATGGCGTTTGGTATGATCGCCAATCTGGAACTTCAGGAGATCGTCTTGTACAGTATGATGCGAAAGATCGATCATACAACCGGTCTTGGTGCTGATATGTATTTTGCAGTTCCTCTTGATATGACGGCCATCGAAAAGAGAGCTTATTATCATCTGGTCAACGGACACTGGCTTCGCAAGAACCGCGTTTTCATGGTAGAATCCCCTATTGCAGACGCAATTGCCATGAATGTGAATCTCGAGAAGGAAGAGGGCAGTATGATCGTTAACATCGGTGCCCAGAGTACAGAGTTCTCCATTATCACCGAAGGAAAGATCATCATCAGCCGAAAAATCCCTATTGGTGGAAGACAAATGAACGAATCCATCTGCAGCGAAATCCGCAAGCAATATAATCTCCAGATTGGAACCCGCACGGCCAAGCGTCTTAAACTGGTGATGGGACGGCTGAACGATCAGAAGAAAGAAGCCCGCAAGGTGGTAGGAATTGACAGTGTTTCCGGTCTTCCAAGAGAAGAAGTGGTTTCTGCTTCAGTAGTTAATGAGGGAATTACCAACTGTGTAAACCAGATCGCATCGGAAATGAAGACTTTTCTGGAACGTACGCCGCCTCAGATTGCTTATCACATAGCAAAAGAAGGCATTTATCTGACAGGCGGCAGCACACGGCTTCCTTATCTTGATAATTATCTTGCAAGTTACACAGGCTTTGCCTTTAATCTTTCCGATCTGTACGAAACTTCTGCTGTGCGCGGCCTTGAGAAGATTATCCGCGACAGAGAACTGCGCAAATGGGCGCAGCCTGTAAAGCAGAAAAAACTGTAAAGGGGTATGTACATGAAAAACATCAGAAAAAAAGTGCGTTTTCATTTCAAATTAAAAAGCAAGCATCTCCTTGTGATCATGACACTTTTCTGCGGAAGCTGCATTGTAGCTACAGTTGCTTCAGGATCATCCTCCTCGGCACTGCAGGGTGCTGCCAGTTTCCTTGTAGTACCATTTCAAAAAGGTATCTCAGGTGTCAGCAACATGTTTGGGGATGTAAAGAATAGTCTCCGTGATAAACAGGATGTGCTTCAGGAAAATGAGAATCTTAAAAATCAGATCAACAGCCTCACTGAGCAGAATAACATCCTGATCCAGGATCAGACTGAACTTACCAGATTGAAGGAACTTTATGATCTGGATCAGGAATACTCCGACTATCCAAAAGTTGCAGCGCGTATCATTTCCAAAGATCCGGGGAACTGGTATGATACCTTTATGATCAACAAGGGCAGCAATGATGGTATCCACATTGATAATAACGTAATTGCAGGCAAAGGGCTTGTTGGTATTGTCACAGAGGTAGGACCTTCCTGGGCAACCGTACGTTCTATTATTGATGACAGCAGCAACGTAAGTGCAATGGCAGTCAGCACTTCTGACAACTGCGTTGTAACAGGAGATCTGGAGCTTATTGATGAGGGTAAACTGAGTTTCGAACAGCTGTACGATCAGGACAACAAGGTAACTGTAGGCGAACGTATTGTCACATCCAACATCAGTGAAAAATATGTAGAAGGACTGTTTATCGGTTATGTCAGTGAGATCCAGCAGGATCCCAACAACCTGACAAAAACAGGTACCATTGTAACACCGGTGGATTTTGGCCATCTCAAAGATGTATTTGTTATTACCGTCAATAAACAGGACGCAGTAGATAAATCGGAGGATGCGTCCGATGAAAAATAAAATCGTACTGTTTATTACCATAATAGTCTGTTTTTTACTTCAATGTACAGTAATAGATTACATTTCCATTGGTTCTATTACACCGAACCTGCCACTGATCCTTTGTGTTGCGATGGGACTGATGCGCGGTCGTAAAGCTGGTCTTTGGACAGGTTTTTTCTCCGGACTGTTTATTGATCTTTTTTACGGATCACTGTTTGGTTTTTATGCACTGATCTATATGTATGTAGGGTTTATCAGTGGTTATGCGTTCCGCAGCTTTTACGATGATGATCTGAAGGTTCCGATCTTCCTTGTTGCAGGAACTGATCTGCTTTATAATCTGGCTGTATACGGCCTGCAGTTTCTTCTTCGGGGTCGCCTTGGATTCTGGACCTATATGTATAGGATCATCATTCCTGAAATTGTCTATACGGTTTTCCTCACGATCATCGTATACCGGGCATTTTACTGGATCAACTACCACTTAATGGATACTGTAAGGAAAGAAAGTGAGTCTATTTGGGAATTAAAATAAAAAAAATCATCAAAAAAATACGCTTAAAACGTACAATAGTTCTTGTGATCGTATTTGTTTTTCTTTCTTCTGTTCTTGTAAGGCAGCTTTTCAGCCTGCAGATCATACAGGGTCAGGACTACATCAATAAATTTCAGTCAAGAACAACTAAAACACGAGTAATCAAAAGTACCCGTGGTAATATTTATGACAGGAACGGCACAGTAGTTGCTTCCAATGTACTTGCCTATTCTGTTACTTTTGAAGACAGCGGTACATACGACACCTCCAGAGAAAAAAATCTGACACTGAACGGCATTGCCTACCAGGTGCTTCAGATCCTTTCCGGAAATGGTGACAGTCTCTCAGATAATTTTCATATTATTGTAAATGATCACGGTGATTATGCCTTTGATGTAGATGAAGGCTTTACACTGAACCGTTTCCGCGCAGATGTTTACGGAGAAGCGCAGATCGATAACTTAAGCGATGAGCAGAAAAATGCCACTGCTGCTGAAATGATGGATTACCTCACAGGAAACAAGGGTTTTTCCATTGTACTGTACGGTAAAGATGCTTACACCAGCGAAGAGCTTGCTGCGCATTCACTTCCTGATGAGCTTACCAAACAGGAAATTCTTGAAATCGCAATTATGCGTTATCAGCTGAATACCAACAGCTTCAAGAAATATATGCCTGTTACCATCGCAACTAATGTCAGTGAAAAATCTGTTGCAGCCATAAGAGAAAATCAGGCAGAACTTCAGGGAATTGATATTGTGGAAGATTCCACCCGAAAATATGTAGATGATGAGAGCATGGCTCCGATCCTTGGCTACACAGGCCAGGCTTCTTCCGAGGAACTGGAAACTCTTCGTAAAGAAAACCCTGACTATTCCAACGATGCTATCGTAGGAAAAGCCGGAATCGAGCAGTATATGGAACTGGATCTTCAGGGCAAAGACGGTGAAGAAACCGTAACCGTTGATAACCTTGGTAAAGTTCTGGATATCGACAGCTCCAAAACTGTAGATCCTGTAGCTGGCAACGACGTTTATCTGACCATTGATTCAGACTGGCAGAAGAGTATCTATCAGATCCTGGAGCAGCGTGTAGCCGGAATCGTTCTTTCCAAGCTGACACCAAATAAATCATACGACTATGAAGCCGAGAAAGATGCAAGTAAGATTACCATTCCGATCTATGATGTATACAATGCTTTGATCGCCAACAGCGTGATCGATATCACAAAATTCAGCAATGATGATGCTTCTGATACAGAAAAAAATTTATATGCCAAGTTTCAACAAAAACAGCAGCAGGTTTTTGATACAATAAGTAACAGGCTCACGGGTGATAATCCGCCTGCTTATAAAGATGAAGATGCACAGATCCAGGAATACCTTACCTATATCTGTGATGATCTTCTCACAAACACACTGAACGTTCTGAAAAGTGATTCCATTGATACTTCTGATGAGACTTACAAAGCATGGAAGAATGATCAGAGCATCAGCCTGAAAGATTATCTGAATTACGCAGCCAGCCAGAACTGGATCGATATCTCCCAGATTTCCACATCCGGTGAATATCTGGATTCCACCGAGATATATCAGGCTCTGACTGATTACGTCATCAGCTATCTGAAGACAGATACAGGTTTTTCCAAACTTCTGTACAAATATATGCTTCAGGAAGATACCATCAGCGGACAGGAACTGTGTCTTGTCCTTTATGAACAGGGTGTTCTCTCTAAAGAGGACGAACTTTATCAGAGTCTGGCTTCCGGTCAGATCGATTCCTATACATTTATGTACCGTAAGATCGCTAACCTTGAGATCACTCCTGCCCAGCTTGCGTTGGCTCCGTGTTCTGCTTCAGCCGTTCTTACCGATGTGGAAACCGGAGATGTACTTGCATGTGTATCTTATCCGGGATATGATAATAACAGACTTACCAATAATATGGATACCGATTACTATGCAAAGCTTTCCACCGATCTCTCCAGTCCTTTCTTTAATAAGGCTACTCAGCAGAGAACAGCACCGGGATCTACACTGAAGATCCTTTCCACAGTTGCCGGTATGTCAGAGGGTGTGATCGATGATAATACTTACATTGAGTGTACAGGAAGTTTTGATCTTGTAACACCCCCGATCAACTGCTGGAACAAGCAGGGACATTCTTCTCTTGAGATCCGCGGAGCTATTGAGCAGTCCTGCAACGTATTCTTCAGCACCATCGGTTTTGAACTTGGTAAGGATTCTGAGGGGAATTTTTCCGAGGCCCGAAGCCTGGGAATGCTCCAGAAATATGCGTCGCTGATGGGACTTGACCGAAAGACCGGAATCGAAATTTCCGAAGCTTCCCCTCAGGTTTCAGATAAAAATGCAGTTCCTTCTTATATTGGACAGGGTACCAACTTGTTTACTACCAGTCAGCTTGCAAGATACGCAACTACCATTGCAACATCCGGAAGCATCTACAAGCTTTCTCTTCTGAACCGTGTAACCGATTCCAAGGGAAATCTGGTAAAAGAATATCCTTCCGAAAAAGAAGGCCAGCTTGACATTGCAAGCAACATCTGGGATGATATCCATGATGGCATGTACCGTGTAGTGCAGACACATGAGCAGTTTAATGGTCTTGGAGTTGAAGCAGCCGGAAAGACTGGTACAGCTGAGATTGATTACTACCATCCGAACAATGCACTCTTTATCGGATATGCACCAGCCTCTGAACCGAAATATGCAATTTCTGTCCGTATTGCCAATGGATATGCATCCGGTAATGCCTGCCTTGCAGCAAATGATATTTTTAAATACATTTTCGGACTTGCAGATGAAAGCACCATTCTCACTGGCTATGCCGCAAGCGATACCAGTAATGTTTCGAATGACTAAACGAACCAGACGAAAAGACCAGAAGTATGGAACTTTTTATCAGGAGGAATCAGAAAACATGAGTGAGGTCATTGTCATCACATCCGGAAAAGGCGGTGTAGGAAAAACCACAACAGTTGCCAACATTGGAACAGGACTTGCCGCCATGGGCAAAAAAGTCGTAGTTGTGGACACTGATATCGGTCTTAGAAACCTGGATGTTGTCATGGGACTTGAAAATCGTATTGTTTACAATCTGGTAGATGTTATCAATGGAAGTTGCCGCCTGAAACAGGCTCTGATCCGCGACAGGCGGCACTCGGAACTGTATCTTCTTCCATCAGCCCAGACAAAGGACAAGACTGCCGTATCTCCGGAACAGATGATCAAACTTACTGATGATCTCAGGGAAGAGTTCGATTATGTTCTTCTGGACTGTCCGGCAGGGATTGAGCAGGGATTCCGTAATGCCGTGGCAGGTGCCGACCGGGCACTTGTAGTAACAACCCCTGAAGTATCAGCTATCCGTGATGCAGACCGTATCATCGGACTTCTGGAATCTGACGGAATCCGCGATATCAGGCTGATCATCAACCGGCTCCGTCCGGAGATGGTTGCCAGGGGCGATATGATGTCTGTAGATGATGTACTGGAAATTCTTGCCGTAGATCTGATCGGAGCGATTCTTGATGATGAGCAGATCGTCATTTCTACCAACCAGGGTGAACCTCTTTCCGGTAAAAAATCCCAGGCAGAAGAGGAGTACCGAAACATCTGCCGACGGCTGATGGGGGAGGATATTCCTTATGTTACCGTCCGTCGCAAAAACAATATATTTCAGCGATTTGGCAGTATTTTCAGGAAATAACCTGCTGCCAGCCGTTTTCTCATCATAAAGGGAGGAATCCAAATGCGTACTTTTTTCTCCGAAAAAAACCGTTCTGCAGGATATGCCCGTGACAGAATGAAACTTCTTCTTGTTTCTGAACGCATAGACTGCTCTCCACAGATGATGAAGCTTTTGCGCAATGATCTTATTCATACGGTAAAAAAATACGTTGTTATTGATGAAAAAGGGGTGACGATACAGATTACTCAGGAACCACCTGTTCTGCATGCCGTCATACCTGTACTTAAGAAAAGGGATGCATAATTTATGATTAAACAGTATAAGCTGCGGTTTTATAATTTCCGCCTGGTAGTATTCCTGCTGGCGATCAGCTTTATCGGTATTCAGCTTGTTGGAACAGCTGCTGATTATCTCCGCACCCGTCAGCTTCTGGGTGTGATCATCGGCGTAGTTCTTATGCTGATCCTTTCGCTGATGGATTATTCCTGGCTTTTGAACTTTCAGTGGATCATGTATGGATTTAATATTGTAATGCTTCTTGCAGTCAGATTTTTCGGCTCAAGTGCCAATGGTGCTGCAAGATGGGTGGATTTGGGATTTATCCGTTTCCAGCCTACTGAGCTGTCCAAGATTATCATTATCCTGTTTTTTGCAAAATTTTTTATGGATCATGAGGAAGATCTCAATACTTTAAGAACACTTGTAAAATCAGCTGTACTCCTCGTGATACCGTTAATGCTGATCTATGTGCAGCCAGATATGAAGAATACCATTACTGTAACGATCTTATTCTGTATTCTGATCTATATCGCAGGATTAAGTTATAAGATCATTGGTGGTGCAGCAATGATTGCGATTCCTCTTGCAATCATTTTTCTCTCCATCGTTGTTCAACCGGATCAGAAGCTGATACAGGATTACCAGAGAAACCGTATCATGTCCTTTCTCTATCCGGAAAATGAAGAATATGCGGATGACATTGAACAGCAGAACAACTCCAAGACAGCCATTGCTTCCGGTGAGCTTGTAGGCCGTGTGTTTGGCAATAATACGAGTGTCACTTCTGTTAATGACGGAAACTTTGTTTCTGAGAACCAGACAGACTTTATCTTCGCAGTAGCAGGAGAGCAGTATGGCTTTTTCGGTTGTACATGCATTGTACTTCTTCTGTTTCTGATCACTTTTGAGTGTATCCGCATGAGCCTCAGGGCGAAGGATCTTGCCGGAAAGATCATATGCTGTGGTGTAGGAAGTATTGTCTCTATACAGAGTTTTATCAATATCTGTGTTGCTACCGGCCTTGCACCGAATACCGGAACACCGCTGCCTTTTGTAAGCTATGGACTTACTTCTCTGGTCAGTCTTTTTATGGGAATGGGACTTGTTCTCAATGTTGGACTCCAGAGCAGTACATATAATAAAGAATTACAAAAGAAAGAGCAGAAAAAGGATGCCTACTTTCGGAAAGAGGAATATTTATGACACGTAAAGAACCTGTAAAGAACAGTGCCAGACCGGCAAACCGTTCCGGCCGTACAGCTTCCGGAACTCCACGTAGCGCTGTTTCCGGTACTCAAACTCCCCGTCAGCCTTCATCTTCCAAACGGAAGGCACAGGCGGCCAGGCTCCGCAGAATGCGCAGAAGGAGGATCCGCAATACAATTTTGCTGTTACTTCTTCTCGTGGTACTGTGCGGTGTAGGCGGGTTTGGCGTTTATAAATTAAAGGGAGGCGCATTCTCATCCACGGCTAATTCCTTCAATGTATTTTCTGAATTTGATAATACTCTGATTTCAAAAGAAAACCAACGAGCAGAAGGATTTGCCCAGAATCTCTGTGTTGTCACCAAGGATGTTGATCTGGATTCGGTCAGTCTGGATGATAATCAGTCCGGAGTTCTTCTGAACCTTAATGACAAAAAAGTCCTTTATGCCAAAGGTGCCTACAACAAAGTGTATCCTGCCAGCATCACTAAGATTATGACTGCAATGTTAGCTCTGAAATATGGCAACATGGATGATACTGTAACGATTTCCCAGGAAAATGTTACTCTGGAATCCGGTTCTCAGGTGGCAGGTTTTCAGGCAGGGGATCAGGTCACAATGGATCAGCTTCTTCATTGCCTGCTAGTCTATTCTGCTAATGATGCAGCTTCTGCCATTGCAGAACATGTAGGAGGAACAACTGATAAATTCGTGGAAATGATGAATTCTTTTGCTGCAGAGCTTGGATGTACAGGTACTCATTTTACCAATCCTCATGGTCTGCAGGATGAGAATCATTACACAACACCTTACGATATTTATCTGATGCTAAAAGAAGCACTGAATTATCCGGAATTTACTGATATCACACAGATGTCATCTTACACAGTTACTTACAAACACACCGATGGTTCCGATGCAAGTGCCACCTTGCCGGCGACAGATCATTATCTTACCGGAGAGGCCACTGCGCCGAAGGATGTCACTATCCTTGGCGGAAAAACAGGAACAACTGACAAAGCAGGAAACTGTCTGGCTCTGTTAAGTCAGAATGCTTACGGAAAACCATTTATTTCCATTGTTATGGGTGCCTCTTCCAAAGATGTCCTGTATCAGGAAATGACCTCATTACTTCAAAATATCAATTCATAAATAAACAGATAGCTGAACGGATAGTCATGATCCACTCAGCTATTTGTTTATTTATAAAAAAGGAGCAGATTCTGTATCACAATATAATGTGAAGTGCAAAAATCTGCTCTTTTTTTGCATGCTTTATATATTTTTAATATATTTCTACTGTATCATCATTTCCGGTATCTCCGATATCATTTCCAAGATCTGAATCAGATGCATCACCTGTATCAGAACTATCATCGATCACATCACCAGTTCCGTTATCTGTATTATCAGACGAATCATCAGAAGGAGTCTCATCAGTTACTTCATCATCTCCATTGTCACCATTATCGGATGAATCTGTATTGTAATCGCTGTTATCAGCCGTATCACCTGAATTATCATTAGAGTAATTATTATCAGTATCGGAATCTCCATTATCTCCGCTGCCATCAGAGTACGAATTATCATAGCTGTCTTCTGTATAAATTGGAAAATAACCATCATTTCCGGTATCTGTAGAACCCTGTCCCTGAGAAGTTGAATCTGTAGCAGGCTGTGCTGCGTTATTATCCGGAATCGCTGTAAGATGAGAGGTTGTTCCATCTTTCGGAACAACAATATAAATTCCCAGCATGACAATACATAGTGCCATAGCCAGACCGGCAATCTTCATTTCTTCCATATGCTTCATAGCCATTATCTCCTGTCGTTTTTTTGTATTATAGCACAGAACAGAACAGATTTGTAAAAACAGAATCTATTTATTTTGCTTTTTCATAATAGACATGTTTCTTTTCAGTGTTTATAATAAAATACATAAATCACGCGAACCAATAATTATCATATAAAAGGTAACTTACAGAAAGGAGCATTTCCTATTATGAGCGATTGTATTACCACTTACACGGGCAGACATTTTGATCCTCTTCATCCAGAAGAAGCACTTATCTGTATAGAAGACATTGCACATGCCCTTTCCCTTATCTGTCGCGGCAACGGCCATGTAAAGAGCTTTTTCTCCGTAGGACAGCATTGTATCCTCTGTGCCAGAGAAGCCGCTGCCCGCAGCTATTCCAGCCGCCTGAGCCTGGCTGCACTTCTTCATGATGCCAGTGAATGTTACATGTCAGATGTCCCAAGACCTTTCAAAAAAAGTCTCATGGATTATCTGAAACAGGAAGAAAAACTTCTTAAAATTATTTACCGAAAGTATCTGGGTTCCGCTCTTTCCCAAGAAGAGGACATGAAACTGAAATCCATAGACAATGACCTTCTCTGGTATGATCTGAAATATCTTCTTGGTGAGACTCCGGCAGAACCGAAACCTGCGATCCATATCACAGTTGATTATACAGTACTTCCATTTAAAACAGTGGAAGAGGAGTATTTGAAGCTTTTCAGACAGCTTTCTTCCCGGATTGGACAGTAGCTACGACAGAAACTTATAAAAACAAAGGGTGAACAACTATGAAACGATTAATTTTTCATGTTGATGTAAACAGTGCTTTCCTTTCCTGGGAAGCTGTACGAAGAATAAAAGAAGGCCTTCCGGATCTCCGTGAAATTCCTTCCTGTATCGGTGGAGATCCACAGAAACGGACCGGCATTGTGGTAGCAAAATCTATCCCTGCAAAAAAATATGGCATTCAGACAGGTGAGCCAATGGCCATGGCTCTGCGCAAATGTCCCGGCCTTGTCACAGTTCCTTCTGATTTTGAGCTTTACGACAAATATTCCCAAGCTTTTAAGGCAATCTGCGCATCCTATGCACCTGTAATGGAATCTTTTTCCATTGATGAGGTATTTCTGGATATGACCGGAACTTCTTTTATATATCCAGATCCTGTTGCAACTGCCTGCGAAATCAAAGATAAGATCCATAACGAACTTGGTTTTACTGTAAATGTAGGAATATCCACAAACAAGCTTCTGGCAAAAATGGCTTCTGATTTTGAAAAACCTGATAAGGTCCATACGCTGTTCCCAGATGAAATTCCTGTAAAAATGTGGCCGCTTCCAGTACGGAATCTGCTTTTTCTCGGAAAATCCTCAGAGCAGAAACTCATAGATGCAGGAATTAAAACGATCGGAGACCTGGCTCATGAAAAAAAATCCAAAATCCAGCAGCTTCTGGGTGACAAGGCGGGCCAGCAGCTTTACCAGTATTCCAGAGGCCTGGACGATTCTCCGGTAAAATCCCAGCCTGATGAAGCAAAAGGTTTCAGTGTAGAAACAACATTTAATGATGATATTGTTTCTCTTGAAAAGATATTTCCTATCCTGCTGGAACAGTGTGATGTCCTGGCAACCCGCATGCGACGTAAAAAGAAAAAGTGCACCTGCATATCCGTAACCTTCAGAACCCTGGATTTCCGGAATAAATCTCATCAGATGAAACTTGCCAATGCCACAGATATCACAGATGAAATCTACACAGATGCCCGGAAACTTTTTCAGGAATCCTGGAAAGGCCAGCCTCTCCGCCTGATCGGAGTATCCCTGACAGGGCTTACCGACGATTCCTTTGAACAGCTGTCTTTCTTTGAAGACACCTGTGAAAAAGAACGCCGCCAGAAGCTTGATGCGGCTCTGGATTCTATCAGAATAAAATTCGGCAATGACAAAGTCACCCGTGCCAGTCTTATGAACAGCAATACACGCATTGGACGGAAAGCCAGGGCACAGATGGAAAATGAGAGGGAATGAAGCATTAAAAAGGGGAATCTATCCAAAATAGATTCCCCTGATTTTATGTTGTTTAATATCATTTATTCTTATATAAAAACAACATCAATATTCAATTTTATTATAATGCGCTGACAATCTTATCCTGATATGTAGCAGGAACTTCTTCCTTATCCAGTGACATACTGATAATAAAGGAAACCTTAAATTTCTCACCAATGGCACTTAACTGATCCAGTGTTTCTGTTGCATCCTTACCTTCAAGCTTTGCTGTTGTAAGGAAGCTATCCAGGTAAATCTGCTCCAGATCATGATCCTGTGAAAGGATACCACAGATAAATCCTACGAATTCGTCAGCATTCTTAACAGGAAAACCGGAAACGTCAATAAGACGAACCTTGTTATTCAGTTCATACATGTGTTTAGTGCTTTTGTCTAAGTAAACAATACTACCGTTTGCATCCTTTACAGCTCCGTTTACTTTGTCTAACAGTACTTTTGTTTTTCCTTTGCCTTTCTTTCCTACGATCAGTTCAACCATTCTGTTTTCCTCCTTAGACACATATAATAATTTTGAATAAAATTGCTATTAATATGTTTCATATTATAGTGCATTATGACCGAAAATACAAGAGGATTTTTAAAAATTCTGGCAATTTTTCATTGAAGACAATTATTATTAATTGCCTGTTCTCTTGTCATGACAAATTCCGGGGCAGTTGTTTCAGAAGAACAGCCGAAACTGGAAAACGGAAGTAATTGACATGATTTTTCGGATATGTTATGCTTATATAGAATTTGAAAGACAAAAAAGAGTCTTTTCAAAGCAATTATTTTGGATCACTCCATTTGGAGTTAAGGCCATACGGACAGCCGGGTCCACTGCCGCTGATGGTAACTTTGGTTGCCTTATTGATTGAGTTAGAAGCTCAAATTTTATAAGTTGGTT
>JABLTR010085577.1_pt1 | contig 23097 bp, 21 predicted proteins | sample 7160071 | NCBI WGS metagenome assembly JABLTR01 (sample SAMN14651230, study PRJNA627086) | human gut metagenome | isolation source: feces | host: Homo sapiens | reverse complement strand
TATTTCATGAAATATCAAAATAAAAAACTGGATTACGGCCAGTTTCTGCTCTCCAGGATAAAGACGGTCATACTGCCATATATTTTATGGAATCTGATATATTATTTTGCCCTCATACCCCTGGGATACTTTATTTTTGATCCTGCATCATTTTTGCCTGAGATAGCGGGGTATTTGATTAGGGGAGATATGATAAGCCATTTTTATTTTGTAGTTGTCATAATACAGTTTTATGTGCTTATGCCCCTGTGGATGGTGATGGTAAAAAATATAAGGGCTGTCATACTTATACCCATATCCCTTGTGGTTATGATAATTTTCGGCCAGTATATGGCGGCGGGATATGCCTATAATGACAGGATATTTTTAAAATACATATTTTACTGGATATGCGGATGTTATGCAGGAAAGTATTACAGAGCCTTTGTGGATTTCGTAAAGGGCAGTGCCATTAAGATAACTGTGCTTTTTGCGGCCACAGCCATTTTGGACGCAGGGCTTAACCTCATGAACTCCAGGGGAGTTATGCAGGTGAGGGGCCTTGAAAATATCCACATAATTTATTGTTCCCTGGCCATATTGTTTATTTTCACACTTTCCATGTGGAAAACTGGCAAAATTGTGGATAACCCTCTTTTTGCCCTTATCAACCGCCAGAGCTATAATATTTACCTTTCCCACTGCCTTCTGCTCTATTATATAGACGGGGCGGCGGCATATATGTCCATAACCTCCCAGGGTGTATTGCTCCTTATGAGACTGGTGTTCTGCTACGGAGGAGCATTTGTGCTCTGGGGAGCGTACGACTGCATAAAACGTCGGAAAATGCATAAAAGTGGGTGTTGAAAACCTTGTGGACAGCGAAAACCACCATAAATGGGGTTAGGACCGGCAAAAACAAAATTACCGCCAAATATCTGTTTATTCCGTGGAAATCGTAAAAATTGTTTTGTCAGATTAAATAAAAATACCGCTTTTGACGGGTGTCAAAGGCGGTATTTTCTACTTTATGACGAAAATATTTTTTTTACGAAAAAGCGTTGACAAAACAAAAATGTTGATTACATCTGTTTATAACTCTGTGGACATTGTGGATAACTTATTCCTTTACCAGGTCTTCGCCTATTAAATAGACATCTCCGGCACCCATAGTTATCAACAGGTCGCCCTCTGTACAGTTTTGCTGTATATACTTTTTTATCGCCGGGAAATCTCCCACATATACAGCATCTTTTCCGCGGCGTTTTATTTCCTCAACGAGCACTTCTGAATTGATAAGGCCCGTATCCTTCTCCCTGGCTGCATAAATATCAGCAACTACGATCTTGTCGGCATCGTCAAAGGCTTCGGCAAATTCCTTGAGCAGGTTATAAGTCCTGGAATAGGTATGGGGCTGGAATACGCACCAGAGCCTGTTCTTTTCCATGTTCTTGGCAGCCGCAAGGGTAGCCTTAACCTCTGTGGGATGGTGGGCATAGTCATCTATAACTGTGACACCGTTGAATTTTCCCTTGTACTGGAAACGTCTGTCCGTTCCGGTGTAGTTTTCAAGACCCTGGATTATATATCTGCTGTCGATCTCAAATACCTTGGCCGCTGCGAAGGCTGCAAGGGCATTGTCCACATTGTGCCTTCCGGGCACCTTTAATGAAACTCGGCAGTCCAGTTTGTCATGATAATAGATGTCAAAACTGTATGTGCCCATGGGTGAAACTGACATGGCCTCAGCCCTGACATCGGCTGAACGGTCACGGCTTCCATAGGTTATGACCCTGGGTTTAAGTCCCTTTATTATTTCTGTGTAATTGGGTATTTCCGTATTTATGACAAGGGCTCCGCCGTCGGCAATGTTTTCGGCGAACTTATGGAATGAATGTCTTATGTTTTCTATATTTTTGAAGTAATCCAGATGATCGGCATCGATGGTGAGGACTACTCCCACATAGGGTTTAAAATGAAGGAAACTGTCAAAATACTCACAGGCTTCAGCCACAAAGAAATCCGATGAGCCCACACGGATGTTTCCACCTATGGACCTGAGGATGCCGCCAACGGTGATGGTGGGGTCCAGGTCAGCTGCCATAACTATCTCGGATATCATGGAAGTGGTCGTAGTTTTTCCATGGGTGCCTGATACGGCTATGCTGTTTTTGTATCTTGCCATGATGGCACCAAGGAGGGTAGCCCTTTCGATGACGGGTATGCCCAGCTTTTCTGCCTCAAGTATTTCGGGGTTGTCATGTTTTACGGCGGCGGTGTAAACGACGATATCCGTATCGGGTGTGATGTTTTCCGCCTTCTGGCCGATGACCACCTTTATACCCTGGCTTTTCAGGCTGTCAGTGATGGCTGTATCCTTGATGTCTGAGCCTGAAATTATGAAGCCTTCATAATTAAGAATTTCAGCCAGACCGGACATGCTTATTCCGCCTATTCCTATGAAATGTATATGCTGGGAACTGTTATCTAGGTTTATATTCATTTTTTATTACTTCCTCTATTCTGTATTGTTTTTGGTTAAAGTCATTAATTACTGTAATATAACTGTAACATACTGATAAGAGTATACTACATTGTTTTGATAAAATCTACTGAATTATGGAATAAGAAGGATAAAAACCACTGATAAAATTTTATACAGTTTTTTGGTGAAATAATACTATTTTTTATTTAATCAAAATATGGTAATATCATTATATATTTATAGATATACACATGATTTAAGGGGATCATGTTTAAAAAAATTATAAATCTGCTGAAATGGGAGGCGATTTTATGGAACGTAAGGAAATTATGGCTTTACTCCTTGCGGGAGGTCAGGGAAGCAGGCTTGGCATACTTACAAAAAATACTGCGAAGCCTGCTGTAAGATTCGGCGGCAAATACAGGATAATTGACTTTCCTCTGAGCAACTGTATCAACTCGGGCATCGATACAGTAGGCGTACTTACACAGTATCAGCCGCTTATGCTCAACCAGCACATAGGTATAGGCATACCCTGGGATCTGGACAGGAAAAATGGCGGTGTGACTATACTTGCTCCCCACGTCAAAGGCGGGGAAGAAATGGGCGACTGGTTCATGGGAACGGCCAATGCCATTTACCATAACCTTGAGTACATCGACAGATATGACCCGGAATATGTGCTCATACTTTCCGGAGACCATATTTATAAAATGGATTATTCAAAGATGCTTGAGTTCCACAAGGCAAATAACTGCACAGCGACCATAGCTGTACTGGAAGTGCCCATGGAGGAGGCTAGCAGATTTGGAATAATGAATACCCTTGAGGACGACAAGATATATGAATTTGAGGAAAAACCCGCTAATCCCAAGAGCAATCTGGCTTCCATGGGAATTTATATTTTTACATGGAAGAAGCTTCGCCAGTCCCTTATAGATGACAATAAGGTACATGCCAACAGTGACTTTGGAATGCATATAATCCCCAAGATGCTTGCCGACGGCGAGACCCTTTACGCCTACAGGTTCAACGACTACTGGAAAGACGTAGGAACCATCGAATCCTACTGGCAGGCTAATATGGAGCTTATAAAGACGGTTCCGGAGTTCAATTTCTATGATAACTTCTGGAAGATATACACGAATATGGAGAACCAGCCGCCCCAGTATGTGGCACCGGGAGCAAGGCTGAGCAAATCCATCGTATCAGAGGGCTGTGAGATATACGGAGAAGTATATTCATCAGTCATCGGACCGGATGTCATAGTTGAGGAAGGCGCAGTCATAAGGGATACCATAATAATGGAAAATGTGGTAGTAAAGAAAGGCGCTGTGCTTGACAGGTGCATAATCGACAGGAACACCATCATAGGAGAGGGAGCTGTCCTTGGACAGGGAGACAACATCCCCAACGAGGAAAAACCCAATATTTATAACACCGGTATAACCGTAGCGGGAGAAAACACCGTAGTTCCGCCGGGAGTAAGGATCGGAAAGAACTGTGTTATTTATGGAAAGACCGTGCCGGAGGACTATCCTGACGGAGAGATCGCCAGCGGAAAAACTGTTATGCGGGAGGGTGTGTTGATATGAAAGCTATCGGTATAATACTTGCCGGAGGAAACAGTGAAAGACGTATGGGAGAGCTCACGGCTTACCGTGCCGCAGCGGCAATGCCCGTTGGCGGAAGCTACAGGGCCATAGACTTTCCCCTTACGAGCATGACAGCCTCAGGAATAGGAAAAATAGCGGTCATTACCCAGTATAACTCAAGATCGCTCCATGACCACCTGGTATCATCCAAGTGGTGGGATCTGGGAAGGAAAAAAGGCGGACTTTTTGTGCTCTCGCCCTATACGAGCAAGGATAACTCATCATGGTTCCGCGGCACGGCGGATTCGATCTATCAGAACATATCCTTCCTTAAGAGGAGCAATGAGCCCTATGTGGCCATATCCTCAGGAGACGCAGTATATAAGATGAATTTCAAGGAGGTCATAGAGTTCCATAAACAGAAGGAAGCTGATATTACCATCGTTTATAAGAGGATGGATAAGGACAGTCTTTCCAAGTTTGGAATAATGCAGATGGACGGAGAAGGCAGGGTAACTGACTTTGAGGAAAAGCCTCTTGAGCCGCAGTCTGACTGTGCGTCCCTTGGAATATATGTTATCGGCAGGGAACTGCTCATAGACCTTCTGGAGCAGGCTGTGGCCGAAGGAAGATATGACTTTGTAAGGGATATAATAATAAGGCTGAGAAAACGTCTTAAAATATACGGCTGTGAGTTTGACGGCTACTGGAGCAGTGTTGGAGCCAGCACACTGGATTATTACAGGACGAATATGGATTTTCTTAATAAGGAGATCAGGGATGTATTTACAAAACAGGAGCCCTATATCGATACTAAACCTAAGGACGAGCCTCCTGTCAAATACAATATGAATGCTGATGTATCTGACAGCGTACTGGGAAGCGGCGCCATCGTAAATGGAAAGGTGGAACATTCCGTAGTATTCAGAAGGGTATTTATCGGAGACAGGGCAGTCATAAAAAATTCGATACTTATGGAAGGCTGCTACATCGGTGACGACTGTGTCATAGAAAATGCCATACTTGATAAAAACGTAGTTGTCACGGCTGGAAAACACATATCCGGTGCTGAAGAAGAACCATATGTTGTAAAAAAAGACTCAGTTATCTGAGTTTTAAGAAAAACTTTATAATTATAAAGGCTTTTTGTGATAATATATAAATGTGGGACTGCATATTTTGGGATTTTAAATATGCAGTTTCGCAGTATTTGAATGATATATGATTAAATAAGGGGTTTAATCATCAGGAAAACACCAGGTGTTATCAGAAGGGAAGCGCATAGTATGGAAATCACAGATATAAGAGTAAGGAAAGTCAATAAAGAAGGAAAAATGAAGGCTGTTGTATCAGTCACATTTGATAACGAGATCGTTATCCATGATATAAAGGTCATCGAAAGAGATGAAGGCCTTTTTATCGCCATGCCCAGCAGAAGGACTGCTGACGGCGAATTCAGAGACGTGGCTCATCCCATCAATGCGGAAACAAGAAATAAGATCCAGAAACTTGTGCTTGAAAAGTATGAGGCCGCACTCCTTGAAGAGGAAGAATTTGAAAAAGAGCACTGCATGGAATAATATCCATATACAGTTTTAAAAACAGTTTGAGGCGGTTAAAAACGGAGCCTGGGCATATATGCTCAGGCTCCGTTTTTGTATTTATATATGGCACGGCGGAAAACAGATTAAAAAGCCGGAATTAAAGCTGCCAGACTGGTCAGTACGGAAGTAGTCAAAGCCAGGGGACAGCTGGATCACGGCCGCTTATGCTGCCATAGCCAGGACAGTTCAGACCGCCAGACAGCCGGGTCAGCCCATACAATTGAGACAGCCTAGGCAGTCCCTGCAGCGGTACAGCCCAGATAAACTAAGGTCGGTAAAACCCCAAAAGCCGCCCGATCCCAGGATGCAGGCTCCTGCCAGCCCCTAAGATACGGCTCAATTTTCTTCCTCGGGAATCCACCTGTAATGGCCGAGTATGTCATATTTTATAAGGTCGTTGGCCTCCCTGGCTCCAAGGGGGTCATGGTGGATGATAAATGGTATGCCGCTGGAATTCCTTATGTCCGAGCATATGGCTATGTGGTTTTCAAAAACGACTATGTCTCCGGGCTGCCACTGCTCCGGGTCAGAAAGATCTGTCTCAAGGCTCTGGGCGTTGTTCTCAAAAAACACCCTTAGGTTTTTGACCCTCCTGAAGTCTATGTTCGGGTCAGGGGAGTCCATATCGTAAAGCTCCGGGTATTGGGCTATGTGGCTGTCCACCAGAGATTTCAGGTCATAGCCCGCGGCCTCGAAGCCATTCCAGATTACGTCGGTGCATACTCCGTATCCGTCGGTGGGGTATCCGCCCTCATAGTAGCTGCTTTTGTATTTTGGTCCTGTCCCTATATAGGCCCTGGCTCCAAGCATTATGTCATGCCAGTCGTCGATGCCGTCGCCGTCGGCATCCAGGGGAGATGACAGCTCGTTTATGCCCAGGTCCTCAGCGGTGTATTCCCTTGACATGCGGGGGATAAAAAATATCTGAGCCGCAAGAGAGATGAATATTATAATAATGAGTATCTTTATTATGTTTCCTGTTTTAGATATACTGCCAGTTTTCTTCATGTTAATGCCCTCCAGTAGTATATTTTGGTATATGCTGGTATTTGCCGGTATATTTTTATTCTAGCCAGAGAAATAGGACACTTCAACATAAAAAGGGGCATAAAAGGAAATTTTAAGAAAATGTAAAGAAAGAATGAGTAAAAAATAAAGAAACCATAAAGAAACAAAGGGATAAACAGGGGAGAAAATGGTATTATCAATGCTGATATAGGCTTAAATAAGCTGAAGCCGGCTTAAAGCAGGGGCAAAAAATAAAATAAGGTTGAAAAAAATACGATAACGTGCCATTATATATAGTAGCTAATCAGCTTTAACCGGTGGTTTCCGTTTAAAGCCGGACATTTTAAGGAGAATGATTTATGAATAAGTTAAAAGTTATAATCCTGGCAGCCGGAGAAGGAAAGAGGATGAAATCAAAGCTTCCCAAGGTCCTTCATAAGGTACAGGGCAGGACCATGGTAGACCATGTCATAGACGCGGCCGAAAGGGCAGGAGCCGGGGATATATGTGTAGTAGTTGGACACGGCGCCCAGGAGGTCAAGGAGGCCCTTAAGGACAGGAATGTAAAGTTTGCCCTTCAGGAAAAACAGCTGGGAACAGGACAAGCGGTACTGCAGGCCGGAGATTTCATAGAGGAGGGAGCGGATATACTTGTCCTTTATGGAGATACTCCCCTCATAACTCCTGAGACCATAGGAAAACTTTTGGATTTCCACGAAAAAGAGGGAAACAGCATTTCAATAATATCAGCCATGGTGGATGACCCGGCGGGATATGGACACATCATAAGGAACGAAAAGGGAGAGTTCCTCAAAAATGTGGAGCATAAGGATGCCAGTGACGAGGAGAAACTCGTAAAGGAGATAAACACAGGCATTTACTGTTTTACGGGAGAGGCTCTCAAGAAGGGACTTTCACTTATTAAAAATGATAATGCCCAGGGAGAATACTATCTTCCCGATACTTTGGAGATAATACTTAAGGAAGGCGGCAGGGTAAACGCCATGATAGCTGAAGACGCCGGAGAATTCGCAGGAGTGAACTCAAGGATGCAGCTGGCTGAGGCTGAAAGCTACATGAGAAAGAAAATAAACCGCTTTCACATGGAAAACGGAGTCACCATGATAGACCCCGAGAGGACATATATCGAGGCAGGAGTAAAGATAGGCTGTGACACAGTGCTCCTTCCGGGAGTAGTGCTCGAGGGAAATACGGTCATCGGTGAGGACTGTGTCGTAGGACCGGATTCGAGACTGACTAACGTAAAGCTTGGAAACAATGTCAAGTTCCAGTATTCAACGGCCATAGATTCATCCGTGGATGATAATACCACAGTAGGACCCTATGCCTACATCAGACCCGACTGCAGCATAGGAAAGAATGTAAAGATCGGCGACTTTGTGGAGGTAAAGAATTCCACCGTAGGAGATGGAACGAAGGTATCCCATCTGACATATATCGGAGATTCCGATGTGGGAGAGAGGATAAACTTCGGCTGTGGAACGGTCACAGTAAACTATGACGGACATAAGAAGTTCAGGACAGTCATAGGTGATGATGTATTCATCGGATGCAATACCAACCTGGTAGCGCCGGTAAAAGTTGGAAAGGGCTCATATATAGCGGCAGGATCTACCATAACCGACGATATACCTGAAAACTGCCTTGCCATTGCCAGAGAAAGGCAGATAAATAAGACAGGTTGGGTTAAAAAGTAAAAATTTAGCGGTGATTAATGTAAAATTTTGAGTAGTTTTAATGTTGAATTTTGATATATAGTGTTGTACCATATATACTGGAGTGGCTTTTGATGGCCTATTATATAATGATATACTACCGAATAGGGGGATAATTTCAAAATGATGTACACAGGCAGAAGCAATATAAAAGTTTTTTCCTGCAATTCAAACCCTGAACTTGCCAAGGCAATAGCTAAGAATCTTTTTCTTTCTCTCGGAGAGGCTGAGGTTTCAAAGTTCAGCGACGGAGAGATTTCCGTAAAGATCAATGAGACCATAAGAGGAGCTGATGTTTACATTATCCAGTCAACATCACAGCCTGTAAATGATAACCTTATGGAGCTTCTCATAATGATCGATGCGATGCGCAGAGCATCCGCCGGAAGGATAACAGCGGTTATACCTTACTACGGATATGCAAGACAGGACAGAAAGGCAAGAGCGAGAGATCCCATCAGTGCGAAGCTTGTAGCTAATCTTCTTACAACAGCAGGCGCTGACAGAATCCTTACAATGGACCTGCACTGTGCTCAGATACAGGGATTCTTTGACATTCCCGTTGACCATCTTCAGGGAAATCCCATACTTACAAGCTATTACCGCGAGAAATACGCAGACCAGCTTGATGAGTTCGTAGCGGTTTCACCCGACCTTGGAAGCGTTGGAAGAACAAGGAGCTTTGCGACAAGAGTAGATATCCCTATCGCTATCATAGATAAGAGACGTCCCAAGGCAAATGTGAGTGAGATCATGAACATCATCGGTAATGTAGACGGCAAGAGAGTAATCCTTGTTGACGACATGATCGATACAGCGGGAACAATATGCAATGCTGCTAAGGCCCTTGTTGAAAGAGGAGCCATCGAGGTAGACGCATGCTGTACACATCCTGTACTTTCAGGCCCTGCCATCGAAAGGATCCAGGATTCACCCATAAACGAGCTTGTAGTGCTCAACACCATTGAGCTTCCGCCTGAAAAGAAAATACCTAAGATCAAGGAACTTTCCGTTGCGCCCATATTTGCTGACGCTATCAATCGTATTCACGAGGGAATTTCCATTTCTAAACTTTTTGATTAATGAAACGAACCGGTTTTCTTCAGGGAAGACCGGTTTTATTTATATGATATTTGATTTTGGAAGGAGATGTTTGTATGAAATATGATTTTCCTAAGATCGACCTCCATCTTCATCTGGACGGTTCGATGCTGCCTGAATCCGCATGGGAGATGGCAAAGGAAAGAGGAGTAAAAATGCCCGCCGACAATCTGGAGGATTTTAAGAAATTTATAGTTGTGACAGCTGACTGTACCAGTGTAAACGAATATCTGGAGAAGTTCGAGCTTCCCCTTCAGATAATGCAGGATAAGGAGGCCATCAAGCGTACTGCCAAAGAGCTGGTTCTCCTTCTTTCATCCCAGGGTCTGGTATATGCTGAGATACGTTTTGCACCCCAGCTCCACACAAGGAAGGGACTTACCCAGGCTGACTCTATAGACGCTGTGCTTGAGGGAGTGAACGAGGGTATGAAGGAAGCCGCAGAGGCAGGCAGACCCATAGATATAGGCGTTATATGCTGCGCCATGAGCATAGGCACAGCCGATGTGAATAAAGAGGAAAATCTGGAGACCGTAAGGGTGGCAAGGGAATACCTTGGCAAGGGCGTAGTTGCCGCAGACCTGGCGGGAGCCGAAGGAATAGTACCTTTAAGCGATTTCCATTATATATTTGATCTGGCAAGGGAGATAGGGATGCCATTCACCTGCCATGCCGGAGACAGCGACGGCCCCCAGACAGCATGGGATGCCCTGGAATTTGGCACAAAGAGGATAGGCCATGGCCACAGGGTATATGATGATAAGGAGCTTATGAAAAAGGTCATCGAGGATAATGTTACCCTTGAGATATGCCCCACCAGCAATATCCAGTGCCAGTCACAGCCCAGCTATGCTGAACATCCCGCAAAGAAGATGTTCGATGCCGGTGTGAGGGTGACCATAAACACTGATAATATGATACTTTCAGACATTGACCTGGATAAGGAATATGACCACTGCCTCAATGATATGGGCTTTGAGTATAACGACCTCATTAAAATGAATATCTATTCCGCAGAGGCGGCATTTATGCCCGAGGAAAAGAAAAAGCCCATTATCGAAAAACTTAAAACATACTACAGATAAAATTAAAAGGACCGGTATACCGGTCCTTTTTTGTATCCTTTTAAAGTCTCCTTAATTTTCAGTTTTTCCGCTGACAGTTCCTTTTGGGACATCCTTTTACCCGCCGTCATTTGGTAAGCCAAGGTGTTTATGCGGTCTGCCATTATCGGCTTTTTAATAACCAAACAGCGCACCGGCAGTGAGCCGCTTCACAAGGCGTAATAGATCAAGAACAAGCCAGGGGCAGAAAATCTGCTTTATGAAAATGCATGAAATATGAAAGAGGGGGCTGTCTGTCCGCCGTATCGATTCCGCCCAATATCTGCCTTTATTCCTCAGCAAAAGTTTTGCGAAGTTGACCATCGTTCCCTGCTGTATGTTTTTTCAGCTTTTCCGTGAGCATCTAAGTCTAATGCCCTGTCCGCTATCCGTCTGATTTTTCATCCAAAGCCGTTCATCCAAAAGCCTTTTAGTCCTCAGCAAATATTTTTGTACATTTAACGGCCTTTTTCCAGCCTTTTATGAGCTTTTGAGCTTCTTCCCTGGGCATCTTAGGTTCATATACCTTGTCCAGCACCCAGCTCTTTTTAAGTTCCTCTTTGCTTTTCCAGAAACCAACGGCAAGGCCTGCCAGGAAGGCAGCTCCCAGGGCGGTGGTTTCGGCGATGACGGGCTTCAGCAGTTTTTTGCCGGTTATATCCGACTGGAACTGCATTATGGGAGCACTGACACTGGCTCCTCCGTCAACTTTTATGGTGTTTATATCACTGTCCGTATCAGCGGCCATGGCATTTATCACGTCCATGGACTGGAAGGCTATGCCCTCAAGGGCAGCCCTTATTATGTGTTCCCTGGTGGTGCCGCGGGTAAGACCGAATATGGAGCCCCTGGCGTACATATCCCAGTGGGGAGCGCCCATTCCTGTGAAGGAGGGGACAAAGTATACTCCATCCGATGACATGAGCTTTGAGGCCAGGTAATCGGCATCACAGGCACTGCTGAAAAATCTCATTTCATCCCTGAGCCACTGTATCACGGCCCCGCCCACAAATACACTGCCTTCCAGGGCATAATTCACCTTGCCGTCTATGGATGAGGCAATGGTGGTTATAAGGCCGTTGCTGCTTATGGAGGGTTTGTCCCCGGTGTTCATAAGTATGAAGTTTCCGGTGCCGTAGGTGTTTTTGACATCTCCCTTTTCAAAGCAGAGCTGTCCAAAAAGGGCGGCCTGCTGGTCTCCGGCTATGCCGGCGATGGGTATTTTAGAGCCGAACTTGTCCGTATAGCCGTATATTTCCGAGCTGTTTTTAACCTCCGGGAGCATACATTCTGGGATGTCAAGTTTTTCTAAAATACGCCTGTCCCATTTGAGGGTGTTTATGTTAAAGAGCATGGTCCTTGATGCATTGGTGCAGTCGGTTATATGTACCTTTCCGTCGGTGAGCTTCCATACGAGCCAAGTATCCACGGTGCCAAAAAGGAGCCTGCCTTCTTCGGCCTTTTCCCTGGCGCCTTCCACGTTATCCAGTATCCATTTGATCTTTGTGGCGGAGAAGTAGGCGTCTATGAGAAGGCCGGTGGCTGACCTGACATATTCTGCGAATTCCTTGTCTTTTTTAAGTTCCTCGCACATATCGGCTGTCCTGCGGCACTGCCAGACGATGGCGTTATATACGGGTATGCCGGTATCCTTATCCCATACGATGGTAGTTTCCCTCTGGTTGGTGATGCCAACGGCGGCTATTTCCGAGGGCTGTATCTCGGCCTGTATGAGGGCATCGATGGTGGTGCTGTACTGGGTATTGTATATATCCTGGGGGTTATGTTCCACCCAGCCGGGCTTAGGGTATATCTGGGGATATTCCTGCTGAAATTTTGAAATTATATTTTGATTTTTATCAAAAATTATCGTCCTTGAACTTGTCGTGCCCTGATCAAGGGAGATGATATATTTTCCTGCCATAATTACCACGCTTTCCGTTTAAAATACTAAAATAAGAATATTTCCCTGACCATGGGGCATATTCACATATAGTATAATTTTACTATATAATCATATTTGACACAACTTAAAACACGGCATAATATACTAATTGATATTTTACGGATTAAATTTTTGAAAATACCATTGACATAGGTGAAAAAATATGTTAAAAATATAACAAAGATAACCGTTAAATATCCAATTTTAAACAGGAGGCAAATTATGAAAATAGCATTTTACGACACAAAGCCTTATGACAAAACATGGTTCAAACCCTTGGCAAAAGAGCATAATTTCGACATAACCTTCTTTGAGACAAAACTTAGTAAAGACACAGCTATCCTTGCTACAGGCAACGATGCAGTTTGTATATTTGTTAACGATGAAGCTGATAAAGAGACCCTTGATATCCTCGAGGAAGCAGGTGTAAAAACTATACTTCTCAGATGTGCGGGATATGATAACGTGGATCTCAAGGCAGCTGAAGGAAGATTCGACGTAATGAGAGTTCCCAGCTATTCACCGGCAGCCGTTGCTGAATTTGCCCTTACTCTCCTTCTTGCGGTGAACAGAAATGTCCACAGAGCATACCAGAGGACAAGGGATTTCAACTTCAGCATAAACGGACTTATGGGCATGACCCTTAAGGGAAAGACCATCGGTATCGTAGGTACAGGTAAGATAGGCCAGGCAATGATAGATGTTATGCAGGGCTTTGGTATGAAGATATTAGCATACGATCCCTACCCCGTAGAAGGAATCAAGGCAGAATACGTCAGCGAAGAAGAAATATTCAAACGCTCAGACGTTATATCATTCCACTGCCCCCTTACGGAGGAAACAAGACATATGGTCAATACAAAGACCATAGGCCTTATGAAACAGGGCTCCATCATAGTAAATACATCAAGGGGAGCCATCGTTGATACGGCAGCCCTCGTTGAAGCCCTCAAGGCCGGAAAATTCGCCGGTGTGGCACTGGACGTATACGAGGAGGAAGATGATTACTTCTTTGAGGACAGATCGAACGAGATCATAAGTGATGATGAACTTTCAAGACTTCTCACCTTCCCCAATGTGCTTATCACAAGCCATCAGGCATTCTTCACCACAGAGGCCATGAAAGCCATAGCTGAGACTACCCTCAATAACTTCGAGGCCTGCCTCAAAAATGACCCTGACCCCAAGAATACCCTTGTAAAAAGAACAAGATAAAACATAAGCCCCGCGGCAGAGCGGGGCTTTTTTGTATAAAGAAAACCACGCGGCAGCCGCGAGGTCCAGTTATTCCGTGATCATGTTATATCCAGTCACCTGCCATAGACCGGTAGTCTCCTTATAGGGGATATTTTCCACACGGAGTATGACTTTTGTTACGTCGTCCGGGCAGTGTACCAGGACTTCATGGATATTTTCAGATATTTCATTTATATCGTAGTCATATCCATTTTCAGTTTTTATGGTTATATTTTCCTCCTGTTCCAGATGGCTGAGAAAGGTCATTATGACATCGTCCTCATCAAAGTTTCCTGTTCTATGGCCTTCATCTATGGCTGTAAAGGCCTCCTCGTCATAGACTGGGGAAAATACCGATATGAGCATATGCCTGAATTCAGGGCTCAGGGCAAAGGCCGTCGTAAAGGCCATGGCACATACCACCGCAGCTATGATGAATATTTTTAAGGGCCTGCAGCTTTTAACAGCCATGCAGTCCTCTATGATGTCATCATCCACCATCCCTATTATCCGGGTCAATTCCATCGCTGTCATATATCATACCCCTCCTTTATAAGATACTGCCTGAGTTCCTTCCTTGTCCTGTATAGCAGGGTGGTTATTTTTGTCTGGCTCATGCCCGTCTCGCGGGATATTTCCTCTATGGTCATAAAAAAGAAATACCGCTTTATGAATACCCTTTCAGCATCCCTTTTACATGAGAGGAGAAAACGGCTTATGGCATGGGCAAGTTCGTTTTTCTCTGCCTCATCCATCACCTGCTCACCGCCGGATACACAATCCTCCAGTTCGGACAGGGATATGACCGCACTGGGAGCACGCTTCGCCGCTGATAAGTATTCATATTTTTTTAAAGCCAGGTTCCTGGCGGTTTTACATATGAATGGGGGAAACTTCAGGGGCTTGTTTGGCGGTATGATGTTCCATAGACAAAAATATGTATCATTGATATTTTCCTCAGCGTCAGAGATCATGGCAAGTATCCTCATGCTTATGCTCCTTATGAGGGAGCCGTACTTTATGGATGTCTGGTTTATGGCATCCTGGTCCCTTTTCCAGTAAAGACCGATTATTTCATTGTCGTTCAAACCTTGGCACCTCCTGTTCTGATGGGAGCATAAGGCTCCGTTCATGTATAAAGTACGGTTTTTATATGAGTATATCACAAAAAGCCCGCCGTTAAATAACGGCGGGTCTGTTTACATGGTATGGGCAAATTTCATAAATTGTATTGTGTCGCTGTTATGACGCTTGTTTTTACGCCATATAACTCCTATTTCTATGGGGACAGGCGGATTTATGGGTATGGCGCTCAGTTCCTCATCGTCCTTTACTACCTCCTCCATGAGAAAGGCGCATACGGCTCCTTCCTTGACCAGGTTTTTCATGGTCACTATCTGGTTGGAATAAAGGATGATATTTGGCTCAGCGTTCATTTCAGCGAACCTGCTGCGCACGAATTTATTTTGAAAATATCCGTTTTTGAATAAAATTATGTTTTCGTTTTTTAGGTCTTCAAAGGTCACGCTTTCTCTGCCGGCCAGGGGATGGTGTTTCCCAACGCAGAATACAAATTCCGTGCTGCACATGGGCTCTATGTGGATATCCGGTTTTTTGATGCCATTGGTTATGATAACGGCCAGATCCAGGGTATCGTTTTCCACGGCAAGAAGCATCTCCGGGGAACCTCCCTCTATGAGTTCCAGCTGGATATTGGGGTATTTTTCCTTGAAAGCGCAGAACATTTTAGGAAACATGAAGGTTCCTATCATGGGAGGTATCCCTATTTTTATCTGTTTCTTTTTGTTTCCCAGCTCTGTCATGGTATTCTGGGTATTTTCCACAAGCTCAAGTATTTTTGCGGCCTGATCCAGAAAATACAGACCTTCCTTGGTCGGTGAAAGCCGGTTGTTTATCCTATGGAAAAGATTTACCGCAAATTCATCCTCCAGTTCCTTTATGGCACTGGAAACGGAAGGCTGGGTGACATGGAGCTCCTCAGCGGCCTTTGTGACATATCCGTAATTACATACGGCTGTAAAATATTTAAGCTGATAAAGCTTCATGATCATTCACCATCAGGTTTCTTTTCATGAACGATGAGCTCGAATATATCAGGTCTTGCATAATGTCCGATGCAGTCAAAGTCAGCCTTGCCCTGGGTTATCTGATCAAGATCCAGGTCAGCGATGAGTATTTCCTCTCCACCGAAGGCGGGTCCTGCCACATATTCACCAAAGGGATTTATGACGCAGCTGCCTCCACGGCACATAACCTCAGGCTGAGCCTCGATCTCAGCATAGCCGTAAAGGTCTGTGGGGTACATGCTTTTTTCCATGTACTGGTTGCAGCATATAACGAAGCAGCGTCCTTCAATGGCGATATGTCTGAGGGTGCACTGGAAAGTATCTCTCTGGTCAGCTGTGGGAGCAAGATAGAGTTTGATGCCTTTCTGATACATGGCTGCTCTGGCAAGGGGCATGTAGTTTTCCCAGCAGATGAGGGCGCCCATCTGGCCATAGGGTGTATCTACGACTGTGAGGGTGCTGCCATCGTCCTGGCCCCAGATATATCTTTCTGAGCCAGTGGGTTTAAGTTTTCTATGGCGTCCAAGGAATGTTCCGTCAGGGCCGAAAAACAGCATACAGCAGTGAAGGGTGCCATCGATATTTTTGCCGTCCTTTTCGGTGATTCCCATGGCCAGGTATACGTTGTTTTCAGCGGCTGCCTTAGCGAGTATATCTACCTCAGGGCCGGGAACTGCGACACAGTTGTCATGGAAGCGCTGGAAATCCTTTCTTCCTTCCATGGTCCTGGCACCGATGTTAAAGCCGAAGGTAAGTCCTCTGGGGTATCCGGGGATGAATGTTTCAGGGAACACAACTATATTTGCTCCTTTTTGAGCGGCTTCTTTGATAAGGCCGAGGGCTTTCTCCAATGTTTTCTCCAGGTCAAACACCACGGGAGCTGCCTGAACCACCGCTACTCTTACTGTTTTTGCTTTTTCACTCATTAAAAACACTCCTTTCATACTTCGTGATCGTGATACATTAATTATATAAAATATATCTGTATATGTAAAATATTTATTTCTTATGTATCCATAGGAATTTTCTATAGTATTATACAATTTAGTTATTTTACAAATATAAAATCGAGATATATAATCAAATTGACGATAAAAGAAGAAAAGGAGTTGTGAATATGAGCGAATATAAAATAGCAGTCATACCCGGTGATGGAATCGGAACAGAGGTCATATCCGAGGGAGAAAAACTCCTGAAGCTGATAGAGGAGCTGGATGGAGGCATATCCTTTAAACTGACGGATTTCCCCTGGGGATGCGAATACTACAAGAAAACAGGCAGGATGGCAGAGGAAGGATTTATGGACATCTTGAAGGACTACGACGCCATATATCTTGGAGCCATCGGAGCGCCTGACGTAAAGGACCATATTTCCTTAAGGGAGCTGCTTTTAAAGATCAGAAGGGGCTTTGACGAATATGTTAACCTGAGGCCCGTAAAACTTCTCAATACGGACATCTGCCCCCTTAAAAACATCAGTTCCACAGACGAGATAAACATGACCGTCGTCAGGGAAAACAGCGAAGGCGAATATGCCGGAGTCGGTGCAAGATTAAATGAAGGCAGGGACGATGAGACCGTGCTCCAGACCGGTGTATTTTCTAAAAAGGGCACAGAAAGGATAATAAGATATGCCTTTGAGCTGGCAAGGAAGGAAAAGAAGACCCTCACCAGCATAAGCAAAGGAAATGCCCTCAACTACTCCATGGTATACTGGGACGAGACCTTTGAGAGGATAGCCAAGGAATATCCCGATGTAAAGACATACAGCTGTCTTGTGGATGCAGCATCCATGTTCTTTGTAAAGGACCCCGCCAGATTCCAGATAATCGTTACATCTAACCTTTTTGGCGACATAATAACAGACCTGGGAGCAGCCATTTCCGGAGGAATGGGACTGGCAGCGGGAGCAAATATCAATCCTGAGAAAAAATATCCTTCCATGTTCGAGCCAATCCATGGTTCAGCTCCTGATATAGCCGGACAGTCAAAGGCAGACCCCATGGCAGCCATGTGGTCAGTCAGCCAGATGATGGACCATTTTGGCCGTGAGGATATAGGAAAGACCATAATCGACGCCATAAAGGCAGTACTGGATGAAAAGAAATGTGTTCCCTATGACCTTGGCGGAGACGCTTCCACCCAGGAAGTAGGAAAGGCAGTATGTGATAAATTCAAGGAAATATTCAAGAAATAATAAAAGCCGCCCAAAATGGGCGGCTTTTCTATTAAATATCCACATCCCAGCGGATATTTTACTGCTGTATATCGTTATGCACACGGATTATGGAAGATATCTCCTTCACATAATGCATGGCTGAAAGTTCCTGAATGGCTCTCATGAAAAGTTTTTCCTTTACGTTGTCGATTATGAACACGACTTCAGCATATCCGGGTATTTTTGTCTTCTGTACCATCTGGTCGATGCTGGCGTTGTTGCCTGAGAATGTGCTGGCAACGGCAGCAAGGGTACCGGGCTTGTCCTCAAGTATGGTGCTGACAAAATATTTGCTTTCGATGTCTTCCATGGATTTAAGAGGAAGTTCCTTATAGCAGGTGCAGCCTATCCTGCCGCAGCAGTTGTAGCCAATGTTCCTGCATACGTCGATGACGTCTCCCATTATGGCGCTGGCTGTGGGAAGCTCTCCTGCACCCCTTCCATAGAACATGGCATCTCCAAGGGAGTCACCATGGACGAATACGGCGTTAAAGGAATCATTTACTGACGCAAGGGGATGGCTCTTGGGAATGAACATGGGTGTTACCCTGACTTCCACACCTTCGGGAGTGTTTTTCGCAGTGGCGATAAGTTTTACCACACAGTCCAGCTCCTTGGCGTATTTGATGTCCTTTGCTGTTATTTTTGAAATTCCCTCTGTATATACATCGGAGAAGGTCACCCTTGAATTGAAGGCAACGGAGGCAAGGATTGCTATCTTTCTTCCGGCGTCAAGACCTTCCACGTCGGCTGTGGGGTCGGCCTCGGCATATCCCAGCTTCTGGGCCAGGGCCAGAGCGTCGCCAAATTCCATGTTTTCGTCTGTCATCTTGGTAAGTATGAAGTTTGTTGTGCCGTTTATTATACCCATGATCTCTGTGATGGTATTGGCCGCAAGACACTGCTTGAGGGGCCTGATGATGGGTATTCCTCCGGCTACGGCAGCCTCAAAGAGAAGATCGCATTTGTTAGCAGCGGCTGTATCAAGAAGTTCATGGCCATATTCTGCCATAAGGTCCTTATTGGCAGTAACGACATGCTTTCCAGCTGAAAGTGCCTCGGAAATATATGTCTTTGCGGGCTCGATTCCTCCCATGACCTCTATAACAAGGTCGATGCTCTCATCCTTTATTATATCTTCCCATTTGTCCGTGATAAGGGACATATCTATGCCTTCACGGGTCTTTTTTGCGTTTCTGACAAGGATCTTTGCTATCTCCAGTTCCGCTCCTATTTTGTGGGGGAATTCGTCGTGCTGTTTCTGTATTATCTTATAAACTCCTGTTCCCACCGTACCCAGACCGAGTATGGCTGCTCTGATTTTTTCCTTCATCATTCTTCTCCATTCTTCTCCTTTTTTCAGTAGTGATACAGCTATTTTATCATATAGTTTTCTTTTGTCAAGAACAAATGTCCTCTAAAAGAGGACATTTGGGAGTTATACTTTATGTTATTGTCAGACATCGACCGTATTTTAAATATATTTGACTTATACTTAAAGTCAAAGGCTTTACCTTTACTTATGCTGATGGCTGTTCTCCTTGAACAGGTGATAGACTGTCTGGAAGCAGCCGGTTTCCTAAGATGCCGGGCTTAGGGCTTTAGGACGTTTGATCCAGGCCAGGCTCAAGGCTAGGCTTAAATACCGGTCTGATGTGTTCATACTGATGCCTTAATACTTGATTATATATGTGTGCTCCAGGGGGCCACTTCCTTTGCCGAGATCAAGCTGGGCTTTAAGCGCTCCCGTAAGATACTTCTTGGCATTGGCGATGCTTTCCTTAAGGGAATATCCCTTGGCAAGATTGCTGGCTATGGCAGATGAAAGGGTGCAGCCCGTTCCATGGGTGTTGGGGTTATTTACCCTCTCCGATGAGAACCATGTGACTGTTCCATTTTCATAGAGCAGGTCAGTGGCTGTGGATACAAGATGTCCGCCCTTTATGAGTATGCCGCCGTCCACCATGGTGGATATTTTTTCAGCGGCCTTTATCATATCATCGGTATTTTTTATTTCAAATCCGCATAAAACTTCAGCTTCGGGTATGTTGGGCGTTATGACTGTGCCCATGGGGAGAAGTTTTGTTATAAGGGCGTCACAGGCCTCATCGCTTAAAAGTTTGCTTCCGCTGGTGGCTACCATAACGGGGTCAACGACTATGTTTTCTGCCTTATATTCCTTGAGTTTTTCGACTATGGTCTCGATTATCTCACTGTTGGACACCATTCCTATTTTAACGGCATCAGGCCTTATATCCGTGAATATGCAGTCCAGCTGCTCAGCCACGAATTTAGGTGTTGCCTCAAGAATGTCATATACTCCAGTGGTGTTCTGGGCCGTAAGGGCTGTTATGGCGCTCATGGCATAGAGCTTGTGGGCTGTTATGGTCTTGATGTCAGCCTGTATGCCCGCTCCTCCGCTGCAGTCCGAGCCGGCAATGGTGAGGACCTTCTTTATCTCGGGTTTTGCCTCAACGGTCTCCCTGGCAAGTTCATGCAGCTCCTGGCAGGCAGCCTTTATATCGGGCTTTGCGAAAATGGCTGAAACGATGGCCATGCCGGATATGCCTGTGCCGCTGAGCTTTTTGATGTTTTTCTCATTTATGCCGCCGATGGCAACTACAGGTATGTGTACCGCATCGCAGATGTCCCTTAAAACACCAAAGGATGTGGTCTCTGCATCAAGTTTTGTGCTTGTGCTGAATACTGCTCCTGCACCAAGATAGTCGGCGCCCCTTTCCTGAGCTTTGAGGGCTTCTTCCACATTGTGTACTGAAACACCTATTATCTTGTCATCCCCAAGTCTTGCCCTTACATCTCCTGCTTCCATATCGCTCTGGCCCACATGTACGCCGTCGGCTCCGCAGGCTAAGGCTATGTCCACATTATCATTTATGACAAAGGGTACATGGTAGCTGTCACATAATTTTTTTATCTCGATGGCCTCAGCCAGGAAGGAATCATAATCCAGTTCCTTTTCACGCAGCTGGATGAATGTGGCGCCTCCTTCAAGAGCGTCCTTTACCTGGTCAGCCACTGTCCTTCCGTTGAGCCAGCTCCTGTCGGTGACAGCATAAAGCAGCATATTTTCCTTAATAGATTTCATAATCAGCCCTTCTTTCAAGTGTATTGCCGTCCATGTTGAAAACGGCGTCTATGAGATAGTTCCTGAATGAGGAGTTTCCTCCTCCGCATGTTTTTAGTTTTTCAAAGGCAGCCTCTCCGCATACTCCCATGAGGGATACGGCACTGAGGGCAGCCTCAAATTTATTTTCCTGGTTTGCGGCTGCAAATGCCGCAGTAAGAGCGGTGAGCATACAGCCGCTGCCGGTTATCCTGGACATGATGGGACAGCCGTTTTTTACAAGGCCTGTCCTGACTCCGTCGGATATTATATCGGTCTGGCCGGATATTATGACGATGGCACCGGTCTCCTTTGAGAGATAAGCCGCCTCAAGGGCAGCCGTTTTAAGACTGGTGTGCATATCGCTCAAGTCGGCGTCCACTCCCTTTGTGGAGGACTTGTCCCCGGAAAGGGTCTTTATTTCAGATATGTTTCCCCTTATGGCCGCAAATTTTACCTCTGAGAGCAGCTTTTTAGCTGAGTCCGTCCTAAAGAGGGATGAACCGGCGCCCACCGGGTCCATTATGACCGGGTGTGACAGTTCGTTCGACTTCTTTCCCGCCAGGAGCATGGCCTTCAGCTTGTCTTTGTTGAGGGTGCCAAGGTTTATGCATAATCCCGAACAAAGGGAGGTTATCTCCTCGGCTTCCTCCGGGGCGTCGGCCATGACGGCTGAGCCTCCACAGGCCAGAAGTATGTTGGCCACATCATTGGCTGTGACATAATTGGTTATGTTGTGGATGAGCGGAGAGCTTTGTCTTACGTTTTCCAGATATTTTCCTAACATAAATATTCTCCTTGAACAATAAAAAAGGAAACGTCCCAAGGCCGTTTCCTGTGAAAATCCGTTTAGCTTCCTACGTTGGCATTATCCAAATCAGGTACGGCGTAAAACGCCAGAGGGTTGAAGAAATTCTCTCAGCCGCATGGCATAATGCCCGCAGCACCCCTGCTTTTTACTTATTTTACTCCACCATATCCCTGGTGTCAATGGCCGCGGCCATTAGGCAGAGAATGGAGAGCCCTCCCACAGGATGGCTCTTGATAAGACAAATAGAGAAAAACATCTCAAAACCGGCAAAAGACCCTCAGGAAACCAGCAAAAACGCGAAAACCGTCAAATAAAACCATCGAAGCCCTGAAAAATAAGGACAGACAGGGGAGGGCTGCTGGTCTTAGTGCTGGCCGGGTGCATAAGGGTGATGAAGGATGGGGCAAATTATTTTTTAACTCCTGAGATGACATAGAGGTAATCGGTATCAGCCTTTATGTCGATGTGGAAAAGCTCTTTGAAAAGGACGGACTCTGTGTCTACATCGGAGAGTATATCCGATACTTCGGAGGCGGTCCTGTTATGGCGGTCATTTATCTGGTGTCTGCTTTCGTTGTGGGCTATTATGAACCTGCCGCCTTTTTTAAGAAGGATGTGGAGCTTTTTGATGAAGGCCTCCTTATCGTGGAAATGGGGGTATGCCCTGTATATGAATGCCCGGTCAAAGCCGTCAAAATCGTCGAAGCTGCCATTACCGTCACTGCTGGCATGACTGCCAGGCAAGCTGAAATCATCTTCCTTAAGGTCAAGGAAATTTGCGCATAAAAGATGCAGGCAGGGGTCATGAAATTTTTTTGAAGCTTCTTCGAGCATTTTTTCGGATATGTCTATGCCCCAGAGCTGGCTTGGGCCAGAGGCGAGGATATGGGGGAACAAAGCTCCTGTGCCGCAGGCAATATCCAGTATTTTTGAGCCCTTATCCACGGGGCAGAGGGAAAATATAAGTTCTGTTTTGCGGGGATCGGCGGCAAAATCCCTGTCCCAGTGCGAGGCCATGCCGTCAAAAAAATCCCTTGCTGCTTTAAAATCGTCGTGCATACTTTA
>JABLTR010109940.1_pt1 | contig 23143 bp, 20 predicted proteins | sample 7160071 | NCBI WGS metagenome assembly JABLTR01 (sample SAMN14651230, study PRJNA627086) | human gut metagenome | isolation source: feces | host: Homo sapiens | reverse complement strand
CTAATAAAATCCTCCCATTGCTTATCTGTGACATTATGCTTTTTGGCAGTCCGAAGCGCCGCACGTACAATATCCTTTTCCATTATGTAATCCGGAAGGTCTGCACTGACGGTATTGCGCGACTTGGCGGCTAAATCGTACATCTCGTTTGTTTCTGCTTCATCTAAAAGCAGAAATCTTGGCAGTTGCTCCAATATTTCATCCGGCACCGGCTTGCGCCCTTTCTCAATGTCACAGATATATACGGGGGAATAATCCAGTGCTATAGCGAGCTGCCTTGCAGACAGATTATGCTCCAGCCGCTTTTTTACAAGAAACTCTCCAAAGGTTGTATTATTCTTCACTGCATTTCTCCTTTCGCATATTCACTGTTCAGTGAATGGTGCAGTATTATTATATCCGAACATATGTTCTGTTGCAAGAGTTTTTTGCAAAAAATAAGATGAGATTACGAATTTTTCCATAATCTCATCTCTATATCTTTTGTCAAAGCTTGTTTCTTTTCTTCGCTGCGGGCATATTTCAAATTATTCTTTTTTACGCCATAATTTGCAATATTAATGTCGGCAGTTTGGGACACTAGACGCATTTTCGGAACGGTAGGCCAATCCTGAGAATCCTTTATGCATCTTTCAATCAGCTCATTAGTATCGATTTTCACCCGGTAAGTGGTCTTGTGTTTGATGACTTACCACACCACCTTTATATCAATTTCAGTTAGATTTTTCTATCCCGCAGGACATAGTGCGCGTTGCGCATAGCGGACACATTAGCAAAGAAACTTTCCGCAATGATGATCTTCGCCGGGGCATAGTCCGCCAACTACTCGATGGTTTCAGTAACGCCGGCGCATTCATCCAAACGGCATTCCTGCTTTTTGCCTGAAAGTGGTCGACTGGCACAGGATCATGAAAAAAGACAAAATCTGAAAGCTTCCGACTCATTGGAAAATATTGAACATAAACCTCATTTCGTCGAGAGGATACGGAACGATTAGGGCACAACATAGGCTAGCTGACGGATATGCTGTATTCTCAGACAGAAGTGCTGTCAACAAATCTCAAAATTCCGATGCAGAATCTGAGAAAATTTGTAGCTATCATCCGCATGTGCATATAATCGCCTACTCCATAGTAGAAAATCAGGAATATCTGTCACCTAAAGGCGTGAATGCTTTCCGTTCCTCTTTAGCGAAAAACACTTTACCATATGCATAAGGTCTATCTATATGCCTTGTTGGATTGGACCAGCATAATATTTTATCGGCTTCCGATTTATCAGAATCAACATTTATAAAGTAAAAATCCATACCTAAATAGTCTAAATCATCATAGTTGATTCCTAAAATGGCCCATGGTATTGATATATTCATTCCGTATCCTTTATCAGTAAAGGTGAAAGCTGCTTGCTCATCAGTCAGACCAATTTCAGACCCATTTCTTTTATCCATCCAGCTTCCTTCATATTCAGCTCTAATATGTAATTTTCCGTCAGCTCCTTTTACCGGAATAAATATCATTCCAATTAATATACCGCCTATATCACTTTTAAAATTTGGATTATAAATCATTGTGTAAATATGGTCAGACCATAGTTTCGGACTATAAAATAATTTTATTACTTTGTCGGTAACACTAAAATTTAAAATAAGATTATTTTTATCAAATGAAATGTTTATATCCGCTCGGTAATTGTCACTTTTTTGTATGCTACACCTGTTAATTGTCCCAAATCTTTCTTTGGTGAGACAATCTCTTTTTTCGTCTACTTCTATCGTTGTATTTGAATTATATTTCACACTTACTTGCTTATTGTCATTCAAACAGGCATTAACTATCTCAGCAAACATTTCCAATCGGTTATTTCTAATTAAATCGAATATTGTATATTTCTCAATTAACTTCTTGTATATCTGGTTTTTATAGAAACCAAATTTACGTTTAGACTCTTCTTCGAATTCTATTTCAGAAAATAAAGATTTTCCTGTTAATTCCTTTATTATTTTATTTGCAAACTTTATATCATAATTAAATCCATATTCATTTGCTCTGCTTAGAAGCTCTTTTTTATCAATAATTTCGCTGTATTTCTCATAAAGCAAAATGCTGTCTATCATTGTTTTTAAGCTAATATCCATTCCCTTTTTAGGATAATAATAGGATTCAACAGTAAAGCAATTATAAATATGTCTTGAAATATGCTGCATTGAAAATAATAGCCTATCATAAATGTCGCAAATATATACTTTGCAGTCCCCTAAATAGAACTCTTGCTTATGACTAAAAATTTGCTCTGTTAAATCAATACTTTCCATTTCCTTATAATCAAACCAATATTTATCTAATACTGTATGAAGTTCGATAACTATAGAAAATATTCCATTGTTCTTAATAAACTTGTCTATATGTTGGTTTGCCCTATAACTCATATCCATTTCAATAAGCTCTTTTGTGATTTCCATTCCACGGTATTTATAGCCCAAATCCCCGCATGCCAAACTAAATTTTACTGCGTCCCTCTCTCTTATTAATATATCTATATCTCCTACGGGCCGCATATAAGTATCAGGATATAAGTCATAGGCGTCTGGAAGTCCCTTAAGCAACATAATTTCTATATTTAGCTTGTTTGCTAAATCATACAGCTTTTTTATTTCACTTAGCATGACACTATTACGCATTTGCATAACTTTTTTTAAAGCACTTTTTTCATTGATATCATCATATAGATATTTTAGTCCTACTTTATCAATTATTTTATCTGCTACCTCGCCAAAATTTTCTCTTAGATTTTCGTATATCTTCGATTTTGCACTTTCTAATATCATTAATAACGCTCCCGAAATCTAATAAAAAATATTATTATAAATCTTATAAAAAGCAGAATTATGGTCCTCAATAAGCCTATGTGGGTTTCCTTCTTCCAATATTTTGCCTTTATCAATAACTATAACTCTGTTGCAGCCCATAATATTATATACTCTATGTGATATCATCATAATTATTTTATCATCCATTTTCATTATTTCATTTAAAATATTTTTTTCTGTAGCGGTATCAAGAGCCGAGGTAAATTCGTCTAAGAGTATGACATCACTATCCTTCGCTATTGCATTAGCAATTGCTATTCTTTGTTTTTCACCCTCTGATAACAAGTCTCCATTTTCTCCTACCATCGTATTTAACCCATCCGGCAGCCTACCTATAAACTCATTTAACGACACAGATTTAATAATGCTGTTAATATCTTTATTACACCTGATATCCGGATAAATTATGTTATTTTTAATGGTGTCATTAAAAAGGCTGACATCTTGAGTTACAACCGCTATTCTGCTTCTCAGGCTTTGAACATTCAACTCATTTATATTTTCGCTGTTTACCATTATCTCTCCATTTTGAGGGTAATACAGCAATGTCAGCAAATCAAAGAGTGTGCTTTTCCCTCCGCCAGAAGAGCCAACTATGCCTATTTTGTCGCCCATTTTAAGGCTTAGATTGAAATTTTTAATGTTAAAATCATTCCTGCTATATCTAAAATCAACATTTTTAAATTCAGCTGACTCTATTCTCTTAACATCTTTCCCCTCCGTTTTTTCCTGAGGCAAATCTAATATCTCATCAATTTTTTCAAAAGCATTGTTTATTACGCTTGTTGAAACTTTTATATTTAAAACGTTTCTAAGAGAAGAATATACTTTGGGAATAAACGAAATAAATGTAACTAATGCGCCGATGGTCAATTCATTGTTTATGACTAATATTCCTGCATAAAAGAACAGTACGCCGTATGTAACGTTAATAATCAAATCTCCGACTAAAAATCTGTTTATATTATGGGTAACAGAAGATTTTAATTTTATTTTTTTATGTTCGTTAAGCCAATCTTGCCATTTGGTGTTTTCATGGATAAAACCATTTTTTAATTTTATCAGTTTTATCATTTTAAATATTTCATTTAATAAGACTTGCCCCCTTTCTAAAATATTACTTAATTTAAGGTCAATATCCTTACTTTTTTTTGAAACAAACCATGTTAATATTGCTGATATGGGAAAAGCGATTATACAAATAAGTGTTAGTTTTATACTGAATATAAACATAGTTATTAAAACAGACAATAATAAAACAAATTCTGATACAAACGAAATCAAATCATTTGTAATATAAACATCGCCTATTCTACCGCATTCACGCGTTATTCTGTTTAATATCTGAGATGAAGATATATTTTCAAAATTTTCCTGCTTCGCAAATAAGGCTTTTTTAAAGCATTCGTTTCTTAAATTTCTGGTAAATGTCTCTCCTAACTTGGCAGAAAAATAATTTTTAACAGAAGACACTACAACGGCAATCAATGGAATTATAGTCATTAGAACCAGCAGAACAAGCAAAAAGCTGATGTCTTTTGATGGCAGTACATTGTCTATTACTATCTGATATAAAATCGGATTTACCAGACTAAGCAGAGAAGCTGCCAACATAAGAAATAAAATAAGAAAAATAAGGGGTATATTTCTTTTAATACACGTCAAAATTATAACCTTTGTTTTTGATTCTTTCTTCATTTTAGCTCCTCCATAAACTGCTAATCCAGTCTACAATAAGATATAATTTTATTTTTATAATTCATCTTTTTTGCTTCAGCACTGTTTAGTTTTATATAAGCTTGAGTAGTCGACCCATTTGCCAGGTAGTAAGAATACCAAGGCAAACATCACTTAAATAGCTAACATGTGCTAGCGATGCAATTGGCCGACCCTTTTTGCTCATTTTGTCGTTGTTTGTATTATGCTCTTCCAGTGTTTTCAAAGCTCTTGGCTCTTTTCGAAATGTTTGTGTTTAAAACATCTCCTGTCTATGGCAAGGTGCAAGAGCCACGCGAACCAACATACTCGGGAATTAGACGCTTATAAAAATTCCAATTAAAAAGCCTATATTGTCACATGTTTTCATATAGTGCACAGCTCGATACACCCTGATTTAGGTTATGGTATGTATCCAACGAAATAGCGTGACAAAATCTGCAGTTTTTATACTTTACGCAAGTCTCACATTTCCCGCCTGTAATATGCTTACTGGTTGATCTAAGAACGCTTAAAGTGGAGGAATTTTTCCAATAATCCATAATGGATGGATGAGATTCTACATAATTTAAATGTGTACAAGGGAAATAATCCCCGTCTACATTTACGCCGCACGCGCGAATTCCTGCAGGGCATCCACCTTGGCTGATCTGGTCGTTCGGAATAAACTGCGCCCACAGCATTCCGAAACAATTCTGGATTGTAAATCTATTACCGTTTTCTTGTATGATATGAATCAGCTTTTGATAGTTATGCTTATTCAGAGGAGACTCGATTTCGCCATCGTGCGTAATCTTATTACAGACAACATTAATGAATTTTGCTCCATAGCCCATGGCAAAATTCAGAAGTCGGGGCAGATCGTCGATATTGTCATTTCGCGCTACCCAGTTGATCGCATATGTAAATTGAACATCGGACTCAGATAAGCGTTCAAGCGCCCTTACCGCATAGGAATAGCCGTCTCGCGATAGGCCGTTGATCTCTTCGGTGGAGCCGTTCATAGAAATCATGAGCTGTAAGTTCGTGATGCAGGATAATCGGTCGATATGCTCCTGAGACAAACCGAAGCCGCTGATATACGTAACGACTAGCATCTGCTTACATGCGGCATATGTGACCATTTCCAAAAAATCCGGATGACAAAGCGGCTCTCCCCCGTTGAGCGTTACAAGATACACCCCGATTTGCTCGGCTTCGTCTACGGCTTTTTTGAAGACATCAGGCCGCATATAGGAAGGCTGCCGATTCGTCTTGTAACACTGCGGGCACGCTAGCGGGCAGTCGTTAGTAATCTCTATTTGCAGGATTTTGGGTGCCGGAAAGTAACCGTGCTGTATCAAATAGATTGCTTCGCTCTTTGAAATTGGCGTCATAGAATCACCCGTTAATCAATTTTTCTTCGCCGTCAAGCCGGTAATAGGAAGCCTGTGCATTCCACATTTTATTATACAGTGCGCTGGTTTTAAGGAGTTCATCATGATTTCCAATTGCAGATATTTTGCCCCGATCCATCACGAGCACGCTGTCTGCCAAGATGCAGCTTGACATCCGATGCGAGATAAATATCGCCGTTTTGTCCAGTGATAGCTTATAGAGTGACTGGTACAGCAACATCTCGGACTGCACATCCATGGCCGCCGCCGGCTCGTCATAGAGCTTAATGGGCCTTTTCTGGAAGATGGTGCGGGCGACTGCAAGCTTTTGCTGCTCCCCGGTGGATAGGATGATCCCTTCGTCATCATATGTATGAAAAACGGTGGTAAAGCCCTTCCGCGGCAGCTTTTCAATTTTTTCGTACAGTCCGCACATCTTTAATATATCGAGTATTTCCTGACAATCCTCAGCAGAAGGATCGTTTTTGAGCGCGATATTCTCGAAGACCGAAAACTCAAAAATACGGTAATCCTGAAACATGGGCGCAAACAAAGCGGCATAATCCACATAGCTATACTCCCGGATATCGACCCCATCGAGCAGAATGCGGCCTTCTGTAGGATCGTATAAACGCAGCAGCAGCTTGAAAAGCGTGCTTTTACCGGAGCCGTTTTCCCCGATGATCGTCAGTTTTTCACCGGGATGTATGGTAAATGTAATGTTTTTTACCGCAAATTCCTTCGCATTTGGATAGCGGAAGGATACATTTTGAAATTCAAGGGTGGGGCGGTCTGTTTCAATTTTTTTATGTGCATCGTATGTCTGAATCGTGACCGGCTTTTTTAAAAACGCTATGAAATTTTCAATACGCAGGGAATTGTTCCAAAATTCCAAAAAGGTGCTGGGGATTCCGAGCAAATTTTTATATAGTGCTTCGGTAGCCACAATGAATACAGAAAAATCGCCGATTGTAATTCTGTTCTGAAAAAACTGTATGGCAAAATATCCATAGATGAAAAAACGCAAAATAAAGCTCAGAAAATGGTTTAATATGCTCTGCCACATATCCCATCGACTGTTTTTGCGGAAAAGCCCAAAAAATCCTTTTTGATTGTCCATAAGCTCGCGGATCAGCTTGGGCCCGGCAGAATAAAGCCGAATGTCCTTTCCCTTCTCCGGGTGTGTCATGACCGTCGTTAGGTAGTTTTCTTTGCGCTTATATTCGGACGAACGGGAGTAATTTTGAAAGGCGGCCGCTTTCCGCTTCTTATCAATAAAGAGGTATACGAACATCAATGGGAGAAAAGCAAGAAAAAAAGCGGGACTGATTTTGGAAAACAGATAGGCATAACCGCATAGCTGGAGGATAATGTTTATGAGGGAAACAAGAACCGAAAAGACGCCGATTGACCCGTTCCATATGGAATCGTTGGCTTTTAAAAACAGATTGAGCGTCGATGCCTCCTCCATCTGTATCAGGTCAATATCTGCGGCCTTTTGCGCCAATAACAGTGTCATAGCATCGTACGCCTTCATGGATTTTTTCGTTCTTACCCAGCTGATATAATCCCTTAAAACGGAGAGCAGTAAATACACCGCGGAATACGATAATACGGCCATCAATAATTCACCGGGACCGTCGCCGCGCTCCAGGCCGTCCATTACATGCTTGGTCAGGTAAATCAGACAGAAAGGCATAATTGCAATGTTAACCGCTTCCAGCAGAATAACGGCGCCAAGTGATTTATTGTTTTTCCAGGTAAACCGAATGATAAAACAAAAGTTGCTGATTCCTATACGAAGGTTACTGATTCCTATACGCAATGCTCCGCCTCCTTTTTTTGAAAAGATTCCGCCTGCATGTAAAACAACTGCGCGTACTCTTTTTTTTGTTCCATCAGGAAGTCATGCGTTCCTTTTTCGAGAATCGAACCGTTTTTCAAGAGAATAATTTCATCGCAAAACCGCGTGCTGGCCAATCGGTGCGAAATGAAAATGACGGTCTTTTGGTCTGAGATAGATTGAATCAGGCGATACAGTTCCGCCTCGGCGAGGGGGGATAGCGCGGCAGTGGGTTCATCCATGATCAGCATCGGTGCTTTTCGCAGCACTGCGCGTGATATTGCCAGCAGTTGCTGTTCTCCCAGCGATAATGAAACGCCGTTTTCGTCATAGTCCCGGTTCAAGAAGGTATCCAGTCCGTTTGGAAGCTCGTCGACGACACGATTAAAGCCGGTCACAGCGAGCGTTGACGCCAACGTGTCCGCGTCAACCGGCTTGTCCTCCAGGCTTAAATTGTCCGCGATCGACAGGGAAAACAACGCGAAATCCTGAAAGACTGCCGCGATCAAGCGACGATATTCTTCCTCCTCAAAAGACTGGATATCCGTACCGTTGACCAGAATCGTGCCCTGCGTAGGACGGTACACCCGCATGAGAAGTTTCACTAGCGTCGATTTTCCCGCGCCGTTCAATCCCACGATCGCATATTTTTTGCGGGCTTCCATAGTAAATGAAACATCATGCAGGGCGTAGTCTCGCTGACCCGGATACCGAAAGCTTACATTACAAAACTCAATGCTCCGAATTTGCTCAGGACAGGGATTAGTAGATTCAGGGCGCCCCTTTTCGGGCGGAGCATCTAATATACGGCGGAAAACCTCTATGTTTGCAAATTGAAGCTGGATCGTTTTCGTGACCTCGATCATCTTCGATAACAAAGTGGTGTATTGCTCCGTTGCTACGAGCAACGATGAAACATCGCCGAAGCTCAACCCGGCTGCGACATATTGATGGATAAGCGTAATAAACACGATCACACGTTGAATAAATCCCGTTATTGCGGACGCGCCGCCCGCGCCAATATAGGAAGGTGCCAGAGAACTCCTGATTTTATAAAACTTATTGCGCAACCTCGTATACTTTTCGGCAATATAGGAGGACAACTGATAGGAACGGATCTCTTTCCCATAAACATAGTTGGACAGTAAACCGGCCACATAATCTACTTTTCGATTAATGTCTCTCGTCTTCATCATAAAATTGTGGTCAGCATTCTGTGCTTTGGCGCGCGCAAAGGAATTCACGATCACAACGGCGATCAGCAGCAGAACGATATACCAGGGAAGCTTAAATAAAATATATGTAATGCCGAGTAGGGATACGAGGTTGGACATCACAAGGAATACATTGGATATCATGCTGGAAAACATGCCTTCCGAAGTCATGTTTTTGATCATGCCGATATCGTCCTGCACAGAGGAGGATTCCAAATCCTCATAGTTCATCGTGGTCATTTTGTTCATGATTTTGACGACAAGCTTATCCTCAAACATCTGCTGGGAAATCTTAAGCATTTTTCGGGTACAGGCCAGCAGAACATCGCAAATCAGATAGCCGGCACATACGATCAGTATTGTCGGTACGATGTCCCCGAGCGTCTCAAACTTCTGTACGGCGTCCAGCAGATATTTCGGTGCGAGAATATAAACAAACGACAATATCGCGGATAATACTGCCTCAATCGTTAGGAAAACAATCATTTTCTTTTCAAGAGCAAAAATGCCCAGCAGGTATTGCAGGTTTTCTTTAAATTTACGCATGTTGTCTTATCACATCGCTTCAATATTTATGGAATCAGCAACCTTTTTAGCCGTACATACAATCTTGAGTCCAAGAGGATCCACCGTATTCAGATTATCACCCTTAGTCAGCATATTTTGTCGATTTATTAGTCTGTGTATTACAAATGTGTCTCCCCAGTCAATCAATACGAGTTCACCCTCCTCAAAATTCCGGTCGCCACATTGTATCCGCACATAATCGCCTATTTTTAAATAAGGTTCCATACTGGTTCCGTCAATTTTGAGATCAAAAGGCGTCCCTTTCGCAAGCAGCCGCTTAATCGTATAATATGATAGGCTTCTATGTTTGGCGTGCTCTTTCATCGGTAATCCCCTCAAATCCACTTAAATACCGGTAGCCTTCAGAATACCTTAGTTTCATAAACCGTACAGTTCGAGTAATTTGCGCGCCCACATTCCGGAAAAGTGATATCTGTTCCGGAGCACGCAGGTTTTTGATAAGGTGCAGGTATCCGGTGCCGCTGTCCAACTGAACCAACTCATAGCGATTCGCACCGATCTGCGCGGTTCTTTCAAGTAAAATGACGGTATCCATCTTGTAGAAGACTGTTTCGTTCGCCGTGACCGTTTCGAGTGGCAACAGAGGCATTCTAGATTCGATCACGCGGCTTAAATTATCTTCACTTTTAATGCAGAACGGCATAACATTGAAAAACCGGTGCAAAGGACGCGCCCCATCATCAAGAATGGAAAGGTTCCTGATGCATAATGCCTTTGGAAAGGACGATACTTCTAGGGTATCGACGTTAACGGGAATGACATCGTCTGAAAGATACTGATATCCGCGCATTACAAGAAGCGCCGTCGCGGTAGATTTCCCTTGCTGTGTAGGCGCAATGATTGTCACGAGTTTTCCATCCTTGACCAGTGCGGCTCCATGTAAAAATAAATAGGATTGGCTCCTTAAAAAGTAAGGGCTCATCAACAGCTCCATGACCGTTCCCAGTGCGTGATATAGATCCTCGCAAACGATATCGGTATGCTTGATTCGATAACCGCTTTCCGTTTTGTACAGCGTTAGCGTATTTCTCGGAGCTATTAGTCCAGGTATGTCTCTTTCTACGCAAAATGCGCCAAACAGCGCGGCGATATATCTGTGGATTGCGTCGTCACACGCAACGGCGACGCGCCAGGCAATATTTGGATGTGAAATATAAGTAGTCATCACAGTTTATCCACGCACCTTTTCCCGAAGCAATTTGGCGATCTCTTTTTTGCGGTACGCGCACTGACCGTCGACGCCCTCCAAGTTCTCGGTCACAGGCAATTCTCCGAGGCAACCCTTTCCGCAGAAGCTCTGATATGGACAGGGGCTGCAAACAGGATTGCTCTGAACACGTTTTTTGACACTTTCTATGAAACTTCGCAGAGCCGACCCAGAACAAATATCCGAGATATCCGACTGGCAGATGTTTCCAAGCACATATTTTGTATATGCCAGGGCGCTGCACGGATATACATTCCCGTCTGGCGTAATATGCAGCAAATAGCTTCCCTGATACTTGTCGACGGCAGCATACGGGCAGGACTGACAGACACTAGCAATTGGAACTTCCAACGCAAGGCTGCTTTGATGCGGAAGCGCCAGCACGCGATCTCGGAATATCTTCAGAGACTCCATATCCACACTTTTCGTAGGATAGGTACAACTCCTGGCACGTCCCTGATTGTTAATCAGCGCAAAATAGGCCACTTTCACGCCAAGTTGTTCCAGCAGACGAATATAATCTAAAATTGCCGTATCGGAATTTAATAATTCGTAGTTTAAATTACAACGCACAGTGACGTTTTCCATATAATATTCCTCGCGCAGCAACGCCAGTGCTCGGCATATCTTACGGAAAGCGCCCTTTCCTTTATATAAATCGTTTGTTTCCTCATTTGCGGAGTCCAAAGTGATCTGCAGATTGGGCCTATAACTGGCTAGCATTTTGATCGTTTCACGAGTCAAAAGCGTGCCGTTCGTATAAATGCGCAACACATAACCGAGATTGTTGATCATCGCCAAGAGGGTGCTGATTTCTGGGTACAGAAAAGGTTCTCCGCCCGATAAGATAATTGTGGAGATACGGCCGATCCCACCCGTTGGCATCAATAAACGCCGAATTGTTTCAAGCGGGAGCGTCGTATCTTTCTGGGAGCCCGAATCGTTATAACAGTACGAACAATTTAGATTACACCCAGATGCAATCTCAATATATAATGTAGTGAGATGCTCCTTAAATAATTTCAATGTTTCCATATCAACCAGCCCCTTTTATATTGGATGTAAAATCGCAGGGTTTTGCAATAATAGGAATGCGTCATATTGTTTAGCAGCTACCTGAGTTATAAGTACCGCAACTATAGCAGTTGGGGCACGAGGCACCGGCGGCAATGATCTCCATCAATTCGGCATCCGAATAAGACTGTATTTCGGGCTTCATATATGTTTTCATATTTTTTCGCCTCCTTTTTATGGTGTGGATTTTTAACTACCTATCAAGAAATACATCAATTTAATCTCTATGCATTCCTATTATTGCCCAGATCAAGTGCAACCACGAGTTTGCTTTTTTCCAGCGCTTCAAGCGCGCAAATACAATCATCCTGAATCTGCGCAGGATTGACGCCGGTCGTATCAAATTCGCTTTTAACTAGCGAGAGAATATCGTCGACAGAATTTTTCCCGTCGCACTTTTCCCATATAAAAAACATGATTGGGTTGAGAATATGCGTGCACTCATGATCGCTATCATAGAGCATCATATAATCTTCTCCAAGTTCCGATACTTCGCCACTGGTAAGCTTGTTATAAACAATGTCTGGCGTATACATTCTGATTTACTCCTTTCCGCATATGGCTCCAATTTGTATTAAATTGTTCTTTTTTGGACAAGCGATATCCTGAATGCGTATTCTATTATATGGGCATGCTTTTACATAACACAGCGGATATATTTCGCAATAATCACATTCAGCGGGTAAAAAGGTCTGCATCCACAGGCCCAATTTATTTTGATCGAGATGCATGTTTCCATCCGTGTCTAGATATCCGATGCGATTGATTTCGTCTTCCAACGCGGCAGAACATTTTTTGACGGATCCGTCGAAGTCTATTACATAGGCGTTTTTGCGTGCCGCTTTGCAGACATTGCCGCCGATACGGAGTAACGCTTCGTACCGGTTCATTCCAAGATGCAGGCTTTTAGCTAGGCGGATATAATTGCCAAAATCATATTCGCCAATGATTTCATCCTGTATTGTATCAATGCCCGTGCCTCCTAAATCCATAATTCGCTGGAAATCAATAAAAAAGCGCGGATCGCCCCCAAACCTGTCGGCAAGGAAACGAACGAAATCGCTCAGAGAAAGCAACAACTTTTTAGATACATTGATCCGTATCAAAATGTTAGCTCTTTCATATTGCGTATTGTTTTTTATATATAGAAGATTTTCCATAATGCGCTCGAATGTACCTCCACCTGTGCGCAAATGGCGGAAATAATCATGTACTGGCGCAAAGCCGTCAAGCGTGATCTGATAATTGCATACCCCCGCTTTATAAAGCCTAGAAAAAACATCCGGCGTGAGCAGATAACCATTTGTGGCCATGGTTGAAAACATCGAAACCTTATGGATGAGGCAGGAAGCCGAGATTTTCCTCATCATGGAACAAATGCGCTCAAGCGCACACAGCGGTTCGCCTCCGAACCATCCTACTTCCAACAGGTCGAAATCCGAGAGGTTTTTCGTTAGAAACCGAAGTATAGAATTGCACACCTCGTCCTGCATCCGCTGTGCCGCATGCTCCTGATAACAATACCGACATGTGAAATTGCACCACTGAGTAGGAATAATGGTCATTTGTAGGAACTTGCTGTTGGAATAATCATTTTGAGCAAACTCGCTAATGGCTGTTTCTTCCTCCTGCGCATTCTCATTAATACAGCCTGCCTCTTTCAGGGCTTTTAGAGAGGTGGGTTTAATGCATGCGGAAAAAGATAGAAAACGATCCGCTGAATCCACTTCAATTTCCTCCTCGTCCAGCCGCACCCATCGACCAGATACGGCGTTAAACAGAATCCAAGCCCCGTCTGATTTAGAAACGCTTGTGTATTTTGACAGTACCATAAAGACCCCTCTTTTTCAATAAATACAGATTCCCCAAATTATAAGATAGTGTGACGACGGCACCGTAACCATCTTTTTTTGATCTCTAACCGATAGATGCTATTGAATCTTTCTTTCACAAATCGTTGGTATTATCATTTGTTTGGATAACGGTTTTAGCAACGGTCTTACACGTGCCACTTGTTTTAATTCAAACAGGCTTCCGCCACCTCAATGTACAATTATCGCTAACGAGATTAACAATTGTATATTAATAAACCTAGGTTTTATAGAAAGCGGCTTCCCGCTGTTCCTGTATTGCAATCAATTCGTTTTCATAGAATAACAAGATTTCCAACAGTTATTTTATAAATTACCAAATCGATAGAATCGAACACTGAAAGTGTTTTGTATATTTTTACCTATATTTTTATTATATTACGCAATTAAATTGTAGTCAAATATTTTTTTAAAATAATCAGTCCCGTTGCAGACAAACCCACAAAGGAGGCCAATCTTTAATGCAATATGCCTCAAAATAGGGCGTTAGCCGTGTAAGTCGAAAGTACAACAAAAGCCGGTCGTCCATCTACTTCCGGAAAGCACGCTGGGATGGGAGTACAGTTTCTCCGGCCCGCCAATACCGAAGCCTCATCACCACCCTAACTAGCACACTGAAACCGAGCCGAAGCAGATACGGGATATGCAGCGAAAGAATCCCACGTTAGGTATGATAGAGCTCTGGCACCGGCTTTGCAAACGCGGTTATACCCGCTGTTTGGAAAGCCTGTTTCGTCTCATGCGAAAACTGGAAATGTTTTGGCAAGCAATGCCCAGTAAAGTCATACAAACCCAGGTCTTACGAGCAGATGCAATATCCAGGCTAGCGCGTTTAGGTAGATGTGAAAGTGGTGCCCCTGAAATGCCCGGCCAACCCCAAAGAGCGCCTGTTCCAGTACACGGCAATCGACGAATACACTCTATTGCGCTATTTATGAGACTACCCGGAGCAAAGCACGTATTTTTCTGCTGACTTTCTGGAAAAGATGGTCGCATGGTTCAAATGCCGCAGTGTGACGGTCGAATGTGTACAAACGGACAATGGTTTTGAATTTGCCAACCGTTTTTCCAACAGCAAATGCGATTTGCTTACACGCTTCGAGTGAACGGCAGGCCGACTTGACATCCCGCACAAACTGATCCGTCGCTATATGAAATGGAACGCAGCCGCCGGTAGGACCAGAACGTTTCTACAATACTCATCGTCCTTTCTCGCTCACCAAAATCGATCCAACGTCATACCTATGTGCCTTCTCAATTGCCTCTTTCCCAAAGACAAACTTGCTGCTTTTCTTGACTCTCTCCCTCTTCAACATGTTTGGCAATCCTACAATCTATAATTACTGCACTAATAGAGGATATCGTTACATAAAAAGAAAACCAGCTTCTATAGCTGGCTTTTTCCTTTGTAAATTAAGTTGTGCTCTAATATTTACAATTCATTTAATCAAATTTGTCGTTTTGCTGCTTCGCACGCTTTGCCATAGTATCAATCATATCGTTAATAATATCTTTATCGTGCTGTGATAATCCGGCAAACTTTTCTTTAATTAATGAGTGCTTTACTATATAACGAGACTATCTCTCAGGATATTATTGATACAGCATTAGAATATTTTGGTTTTACTAAAATTAATTTGTGTAAATATTGGAGCCAAAATATCTGTTTAGAGGTTCCCTTAATCACACTTCGAACAAAAACATAAATTGAAATAATATTTAGTATTGTTCAATTTCAAAGTATTTATTTTTGATACGATTATAAAATCCGGCACGGGGTATGATGCATTGGCGTGTAAGCAGACTGTCACGAAAGGTTCGTTTTTTTGCGACGGTTTCCGTGCGGGCATTGATAATCATACTTTTTTCCCGAAACTTTGCATTTCATAAAATATTTATCTAATAAAAACTGTTGTTATCTTTTCTGTTGTATTTCTTAGAGTGGACTATTCTTTGAGGTGCCATAAAGGGAGTATCCTACTGTCGCCTTAAACTTAGATTTATCCCATATAGTAAATAGCAAAAAACAAGAATAGTAGGAGCGCAGTATTTGCGCTCCTACTTTCTATTTGCGCCTTATTTATACAAATCGAATCGAATAACCATGTCATAAGACGGTGTTCTTGAATTTGCAAACGTACCCGAATAATTGCCCGTTAAACTAAAGCTCGCTGTGTTTCGGTACACAGAAAAATCGGTCTGATCCTGCTCCAAGCATTTGTAAGTTCAACAGGAGCTGAAAGAGCAGTGCCGTTTTCCATCAGGGATATCTCTTTTTCAAAATCATACATAAACTTCATCTTTAAATCTAAATTGGGGTCGATTGCAGAATTGTCCTCACTTGGCTCAGGCGTAAAGGAAGTAAGGGACAAGGTAACGCTATTTGTTTTGGAATTGTTGCGCACGGTGTAGTCCGGACTGGAAATTTCGCCTTGATTTTCAGCAAAGGCCGCAAAGATTACTTTTGTCGGCACGGTTACGCTGATAGAGGTACCGTTAGGCGTTGCCACAGGCGCAGCGTCGGGATTCGATGGGTCAGAGTCGGAAATATCAGCATTTTGGCCTATATAACCATAAACAGGGATTTCTGCAGTCGCCGGTGAATTTCCTGTTAGGCTTTTGTCTGTTTGGGACGTACTGTCTTCAAAACCACTGTCTGCAAATGCAGGGACGGTAAGCGCCATTGCAAAAATAGTAATTAAAATAAATGATAAAAGCTTTTTCATAATAAACTCTCCTTTAATTCAATAAATAGTTATTGTTATGCCCGCCTGACTTTTGCTGAGATACTTCTGTGCATCAATATCATAGGCTAAAATATCGGCGGTACATTTGTATACGCCGGATGGCAACTGAACATCTAATTCTGCGCTTTGGATATAGTGATTTGGCAATATCAGACCGGAGTCGTAGAGAAGCTGCGAGGTGTCGTCGAGATAGATTCTTACCGCCATTGGGTAGACGTTATAACTCGGATTTTCAATTTCCAAATTACCTTTACTGTTTGATTTTTCAAACACTGGTTCGGCATTAATCTTGAAAGAAAAGTATGACGCATCCGCCGCTCTTTGCATTTGCGCCATGATTTCTTCCTTGCTCATGCTTGGTAGATGCCCCTCAATAGCATCACCTATTGCCGGAATTTCCGTTGTAATTACCTGCGTATTATTACAGCCTCTTAGCAATAAAATGAGAGAGGCAATAATCAACACAATTGCAATCATAACGGAGACGATGATTTTTTTACGCTTGTTTTTCTTTTCTTCTGATGGCATTTTTCCCTCCTGTTAATTTTTGAGATAAAAGGAATATAAGCGTCCGCTTAAGCACTAATCCTTATCATAGTTTTTGACCTTAAATATGGGTACACACCTCCTTATCTCACTTGTCAATATTCAGCGGATTAATTTTCATTCCCCCTTACAATGATATATTTTTAATTAGAGCAAGTAGTATCGGTTGCTCGTAAAAGAGCCGTTGTCGCGGTATGCGTATTTCTTTCGTATCAATCCGGCCCTTTCCAAGTCTTTTACCGCTCGTCGGACGGTCTTTTCGGAGATTGACAGGTCGCGTGCTATGCGTCGAACGCTCGGCCATGCTTTGTGCTCTTTGTCCTGTCGGTCGAACAGATAAATATACACCAGCTTGGCCCTAATGCATCTTGCCGTATCTGTAATCTTCGGCTCAGTATTCATATCTATGAAATAAAGTCCGGTCTTCCCACCCCAACCACCGCTGCATGCAGTTTGTGTGCAGGCTGTTCCGCTTACTTCGTAGACTCGCTGTCCCTGCGGCCCGGATATCAGTTCTTTAAGAGCTTTTGCATGGCCGCAGCTGAGAGGAAATATTTTTCCGGCACATTCTGCTCTAAGATATCCGATAATGTACAGCCGTTTTCTCTGCTGCGGGATTCCAAAATGGACGCTGTTATGCACACACCATTCGATATGATACCCCAACTCAACAAGCGCGGTGAGGATGGTTTCAAACGTCCTGCCCCGGTCATGCGATAACAGTCCGGGGACGTTTTCCATAAAAAGATATGCAGGCCGTTTCGCCTCAGCGATTCGGGCAATTTCAAAGAAGAGAGTCCCTCTTGTATGGTCTGCAAATCCGAGCCGTTTTCCAGCAATGCTGAAGCTTTGGCATGGAAATCCCGCGCAGATAAGGTCGAAGTCCGGCATGCGGCAGGGTTCAATTCTTCTTGCGTCTGCACAGTAATATTCACCTCTCGTTTCATACATTGCGCAATATGCCTGATGCGCGTATTTGTCTGTTTCGCAGTGTCCTATGCATTTAAATCCGCCTACGGCTTCCAGCCCTGAGCGAAATCCACCGATTCCTGCAAACATATCAAAAAATTTAATTGCCATAATGCATCCTGCCCTATTCGTTTATTTGCTTTTTTACCACGCCAGCATCTCTATTGACTGACTCACCTGCTTTCGGATGACGCTCCCGTTTAAGACAATTTTGTTTCAAGAAACCTTCACCTCACTTTTTGATTTTATATAAACTATGCCATATATAAAAAAAGCAGACAGAAATTTCTTCCTGTCTGCTTTTTGGCCTTCATTCAGCAATACCAGAGTTCACATCCATACACAATGGGAAAAACACGGTTTTACATCTATGACTTTGTAACTTTAAAAACCGCCGGACATATATAAGAAAACCCCGATAAAATCGGGGTTTTCTCCGGCAATATCTTTTTCATTGCCTCTTGATGGGAAGCGTTGACAAAAAAGATATCCTCTGAAAATGTGAATTTCAAGTTCGAATTTGATCCATTTTTATTTTTACATTCTGATTTTTCGATTTTTCCTTTTGGATGTCTCATTTTTGATCTCCAAATTCCAACCTCTGTTCAAATTTCGACCTCTATTTATAAATTCTCGCATCAAAGATTATGATTTTTGATACGAGTAATATATTGATTTGCTTCGATCAAAACGTCTTTGACTTTTTGATTTGATAAAGACAGTACCGCTTTGTCAAACGGCAACAATTTCACATCCAAAACTTCATGCTTATCATATTTTATTGGTTGATTTTCATATCTAGCACAAAAATAAGTTGTCTGTTTTATATTGCCATTATTCATTGTGCATTCAATTTTTGTAAGAAATCCATCTAAAACATGCGCTGTTATGCCTGTTTCTTCTTTTATCTCTCTCCGTGCAGCTTGTATTTCTGTTTCTCCTAATTCAATGTGATCTTTGGGCAATCCGCAATGTCCGTCAATTTCTACAACCAAAACATAATTTATGATACTATTGACTTCTGTGTATAAAACAGCTCCGCTGCAATATTCGTACTGCATAAGTTTATCCCCCAAAAAGCCAGTAGCAATTATGTACAACATCCTGTCACAAAAAGTAAAAGAAGTCAATTGCTTTTACAACCATTAACCCAACAACTGGGTTTGCGTTGTAAAAAAGATACCCGCCTGCAAAAGTAAAAAATGAGAATTACAGGTTCAGAACAGACCGATTTTTAAATTGTGATTTTCTGATTATGTCAGAAGTCGCACCATCTGTAAATCAGCATCCAGTTCAACTGTTTTTCCGATTGGGAGGGTAAGCATCGGAATGGTATGGCAACAATCAAAATCAGCAAGTATGGGAAAATTGGGTGTCCCAATTATTTCAATCAAAATTTGATAAGGTTTTTTACCGGTTCCCTGATCGTCAAATTTGCGATGTTTTCCCAAAATAAGCCCACCAATCTTATCAAATATCCCACATATCTTCAGCCATGAAAAATATCGTTCGACATGGGAGGCAAATTTTTCCGTATCCTCTAAAAACAGAATATCTCCCTGGCAAATTTCAGGCATATACTTGCTGCCATAAATTCCTGTTATAGTATTTAGATTTCCGCCGATCAATCTACCAGTTGCTTTCCCGCCGTGCACAGTAATCCACTGATTTGGGATTGGTGTTTTATGAGTTGGCCCCTTTTCCCAGTTGGTGAGTTCGTCTGAAAAAATGGAGGGCATCGTATAAGCGTATGGGACAGAATATCCGCCTAAGATATCCTTTAAACATTGGTCTGTTGCCTCTAAAAACGGAGGATACTGCCCAAATGTTGTGACAAAATTTGGCCCATAGTAGGTAACGATTCCCGTCATTTGGTAAACGCCGAGAAGGATAGCTGTTACATCAGAATGACCGATTATAATTTTGGGCGTTTTCCGCAGTTGTGCATAATTGATATAGGGAAGAATAGAATTGGATACCATTCCTCCCACAGCCGCCATAATACATTGCACCGAGTCATCGGTAACGAAAGCATTAAACTCATTAGCCCGATCGCATATAGAGCCGGAACGATATCCATCTTTTTTATCTATCAATTTTCCCAATTTTACCTTATAACCACTTGCTTCAAGATGAGAAACTGCCAACATAGTAGCCTCGAAAGCTTTACTGGCCAGTGGATATGAAGGTGTGAATACACCGATTGTATCTCCGCGTCTCAAATTCGGTGGATAAATCATATTATTTCCCTCACGAGCAACTCGATATTGCTTAGAGTCTTTTTTATTCTATAAATATATGAAAGACGATTTTTGGTTGATGCCGTAGATATTTTGTGTTTTAATATAGAATCCACAGTATGAAGTCTTCCGAAACTACCATCTGCATATTGTCTTTGTTAGATTGTCTTAATTATGTTTTCTTTTTTGTCCACTTTGCCAGTTTGTTCCGATAATATAAATATTTTTTCGATTTAAGTATAGCAAAACCCTGTAGAAAAAGCAACTTCAGCTTTTTCTACAGGGTTCTAGAATGGTGCGAATGTTCTTACAGTATTTGAGTGTATAAATCCTCTCTGAAACAAAATTGAAGCCCAGCGAAGTGGGTTCAATTTTGACAGGAAGGACAGCAGAACGAGCGCGACCTGACTTTTTTCAGAATGAATAAAAGTCAGGTCAAGCGATGTGACACTTGCCCTGACGTGGGAAGCGTTGACAAAAAAGATATCCGCCATAAACGCGAGCGCAAAGCCGTAATAAAGCAAAAACCCCGAACGCGACTTGCGCGTCGAGGCTCTCGACTGGGAAGCGTTGACAAAAAAGATACCCGTCTGAAAAAGTAAAAAATGAGAATTTGGGGTTCGAAACAGATACAGTTCATTACTTTTCCAGTATTTACTGTTCGATTCAAAGTTACATATATGGATTGATTATATATCCTGCTGGATAAGATTCTATCATATCTTCAATTGGTGGGAAATGATTTGTGATCATATCAACGAAATCATACAACCTGTCTACATCGTCCAAGAAATCTTGGGCTGTACCAATATCTTTATACTTAAAAGAATGGACAGCATTCCTTCTCTTCTGAACCTTTTCTACCCAACAATACCAATCGGATTTTTTGTCATCCCATAGAATGCCTAAACTATATAATTTGAGTGGCTCTATACTCATATCTTCAGGATCAATAATTGTTTTCTTCTTTTTATTTACATTAGGATTTTTAAGGTAATCTTCATAATGCACACAATAGAAAAATTTCAACCATGATTCCACAATTGCACCAAGGTTTGTGCGAGCTAAAATAAGCTCGCCTTCTGTCATCTGTAAACCTTTTTGTATCCAAATGTTAAGGCAATCTGTAAGTTCGACCAGCCATTTTAGCATGGCAGCGTCCATCTTTATGGTGACCTTGTCAGGTGCGATACCATGTGCGCTTTTCCAAATAAGAGCATGGTTGTTTGTGATTCCTCTCAAAACTTCATACTTGCTTTTCATCATTTACTCCTTTAACTTCTCAAACATTTTATATATAGCATAACATAAAATTTATATGCAAGCAAAAAAGAAAAGCAGGTACAGAGAAACACCGGCAGCACATACTCTGCCAGCATTTCTCTGTACCTGCTTCTTAGTGAAGTGGCTGGGTGATTTCAAATCCTCCAATGAATCGGATGCGGATTTCGTCTTTGGATAATACGGTGATTCTCTCAATGATACGATACACTAACGCGTCGGAATATTCTGTCAGGTCGAGATCTTCTGCTGAAATAAGGTTCATGATTTCTTCTGTTTTGGATTCCACTATTTTGGAATGTTCTGCCGAAGATTCGATTCGTTTTTTCTGTTGCTTTAAGCTGAGGATCATTTCGCTGATCTGTTTTAGCCTTCTGTCGATGATCTCGTTTTCGTCAACCGCCAGAATCAGCAACCGGTCGAATTCGGTTTCCAATTCTTTGATTTTGTTCTCTATTATGATAGGGTTTACTTCTTCCTTTTCTCCGGCGATGCAGTGTATCAGGGTATCCTGCAACGCCGCTGCCATTTCTTCCTGCTGACCATGTATCAGAGAACGGATTGCTTCCATTATGGCATTGTAGAGCGTGGATTCTTCAAGGCTTGGTGAATTTCCACAGGATTTTGGTCCGAACTCCAGCCGGTTGATGCACCGCCAGACAATTTGCTTTCTTCCATGGATGTTCCATGTCACTCTGCGGAAGTAGCAGCCGCAGTCCCCGCAAACTAACCTTTCGGATAAAGCATATTTGCTGGTAAATCTTCCACGGTTGGTTTTAGCCTTCTTCGTATTAGCAGGTTTTTTGCTGTTCCTTCGAGCGATTTCTTCCTGTATTCTGAAAAACATTTCCTTTGGAATGATGGCGGGGTGATTATCCTTAATGTAGTATTGCGGAAGTTCTCCGTTATTTTTCTTTATCCTTCCATCGATAAAATCGGCAGTATAAGTTTTTTGAAGCAGGACATCTCCCATGTATTTTTCATTCTGTAAAATACGCTGGATGGATTCGGTACTCCAGTTCTTATTGCCGGTGGCGGTTGGAACGCCCATACTCTCTAAGGTTTTTTTGATGGTACGGAGGCTGTCGCCATTCAAAAAGTTTTGAGCGATCAGTCGAATGATTTCTGCTTCTTCCGGTACAATTTCGGGTTCACCGTCAGGTCCTTTGCGATATCCTAAAAAATTCTTATATCGGAAGGTGAAACGTCCTTGACGGTAACCCATGCGAATTCCCTTTGTAACGTTTCCGCTGATAGACTCGCTTTCAGCTTGTGCGAAAGAGCTCAGGCAGGTCAGGATCATTTCGCTGTTCATATTCGAGGTATCAATGTTTTCCTTCTCAAATATAACGGGAATGCCCCAGCTTTTGAGGATTCGGACGTGTTTGATGCAGTCGAGGGTATTTCGGGCAAATCGGGAGATGGATTTGGTGAGGATAAGGTCTAATGTTCTGCCTTTTTCCATGATTTTGTTAGCCCCTTTCTCATAATGTTCCCGGATGACCATTTCGATGAACTTGCTCATTGTACTTTCCGTTTCCCGGATTTCCTCGCTGATCTGATTGGGCAGATCCAGCGGGATTTTGCAGGTTACGCCCTTGG
>JABLTR010019557.1_pt1 | contig 23152 bp, 24 predicted proteins | sample 7160071 | NCBI WGS metagenome assembly JABLTR01 (sample SAMN14651230, study PRJNA627086) | human gut metagenome | isolation source: feces | host: Homo sapiens | reverse complement strand
GGCGCTCACCGCCCGTAAAGGGCACGCCGCATCCGTAAGGCGGCAAAGCCGCCAACGGCTGCGCAGTGAGCGCCGCTACAAGCTGCCTCTCGGCATTCGTCCGTATTTATGTTCCCTGAATTTCGATGATCACATATTCCGACCGGCAGCCGGTCTTGAACAGGATGGCCCAGTCCGAAATGCCGGACGTGACGAGGAAGTCCGTATCCCCGCGCCGCTCCTGTCCGTAGACGGCGTCGTCGCCGTGCAGGTGGAACCAGCGGATGAGCTGCACAAGGGGGATGAGCTGCCCGCCGTGGGTGTGGCCGGAAAGCACGAGATCGACGCCTGAGGCCGCCTCAGCGTTATAATCATGCGGCTGATGGTCCAGCACGATGGAGTAGCGCGCCGTATCCAGCCCCCGTGTCAGCTCAGCCATGGATGCGCGGCCGCCGCCGAGGCCCAGCTCCTCTGAGGCGTCCTGCCGGCCGATGAGCCAGAAGGCGTCGCCGATCGGCACGATCTCGTCCTCCAGCACATGCACGCCGTTTGCCGTCAGTTCGGCGGCGAGGTCGTCGCCCGTGAAGCCGCGGGTGCACTTGCTGTCATACAGGCCCTTGTCATGATTGCCGAAGACGTAGTAGACCGGCATATCCAGCTGCCCGAGCGCCCTGCAGGCGGCGAGCATGTCTTCCTTTTCCGTATCCTCGTCGACAAAGTCGCCCGCGATCACGAGCAGGTCGGGCTTCTGCGCCGCGATGCGGGCCAGCTCGCGGGCAAAGCCGTCTGCGTGGAACGTGGTGCCCATGTGGGAATCGGCGATGAGCGCGACGCGGAGCGTGCCGACGGGCTTGTCCGTGCGGATGACATAATCCGTCTGCCAGACGTGGTGCGCCTGCACCCAACCGGCCGAAAGATAGGCGACTGTGAGCAGCAGGGCCGTGAGCCCGGCGTAATACCGCCGCCACGGCTTGCCGTGCAGCTGCTTCAGCAGGGCGAACAGCGCGTCGCTCAGCAGCCAGAACAGCGCCAGATGGAGCAGGCAGATGATGGCGTTCATATAGCCCCACGCCAGCCAGATCGCGGCAGAAGGAAGCAGCACAGCCAGCACGGAGATCACCCAGCTCCAGCCATGCCTGCCGCGGGCCAGCGCCAGCGAGAATCGGAAGCGGTGCACGCGCGTGACAAGGTAAAAAAGCGCAGAAAATCCAGCCAGCACCAGACCGATCAGGATCAGAAGCCTGGGGATCATGCGCCCGCGCCCCCGTTCTGCACGAGAATGTCCTCTGCCGTCAGCATGGGGTACCGGCGCAGCGCCATGCCGTCCAGCGGCTCGCGGTGCAGGTCGACGGCTGTAATGCGGCGGTTGCCGTAGGTCGTGTAGTAATAGATGCCGCGCGCGGCATTCCAGCACGAGGTATAGATCGTGCGCTCAAATTCTCCCGGTGCGACCTCACAGCAGCCGCGCGTCTGGGAGACCGTCTCCATGATGTGGAAAAACTGCCCGACGCAGTCGGCCTCGCTCTCGCCGCAGACGGAGTGGAGCTTCGTGAAGGCGGCGCGGACAAAGCGCGAGCCGGAGGACAGGTCGCCCGGCAGACCGAGCGCGCCCATGCCGCGGCTGTAGGCCTGCAGCGGCACGTCCGGCGCAAAGGTATTCTCCGGCTGTCTCGGCGACAGATGCATATAGTTGTTCAGCGCGAAGAGCTGCTGCGGGAACGGTGGGTTATTCGTCAGCACGCCGACAGGATTTTCGTAAATTTGCAGCCCCTCGGCCGTCGGCTCCAGCGTGAGGGCGCCGGTCGCGTCCGCCAGCAGCCAGTGCAGCTGGGCGGCGGGGAAGTGCGGGCTGAACGGCGTTCCCGTCAGGTTGACGTCCTGCAGCAGCTGCCGGGCCTCCGCCAGCGTGGCGCACTGCCGCAGCAGCCACGGAATGAATTCGAACTGCGCCACGTTCTGCCGCCCGTCCTGCGGCGCGGCATAGTGGGCGTTGCCGACGAAGTTCAGCCCGGCAATGCCGAGGCCTTTTTCATTCACGGCATCGTAATACAGCGGATAGCCGTCCGCCACATGGGCCGTGCCGAGGATGGCATAGCCCTGCTCCGAGCCGCCGCCGTGGCGGAAGCGGAGCGGGAACCGGCGGGGAAGCATGACGATCTCCTCGCCATAGGATGCCTCGTAATCCAGCGAGCGGCCCATATAGAGCTCACGCGGCTGATAGGTGATTGCAGTGCACATAATACCTCCTGATAATATGATACCGCTGCAGAACGGCTTGCTCTGCAGCGGTATCGGTTTAATCCTCTGCGGCCAGCAGAATGATGCATTCCGCTGCCTCCTTCACCGGAGCGGAGAGCGTGAAGGCGTAGATCCCGCTGCAGTCCGCCAGAAGCTTTGGCAGCGCTTCCGCCGGCAGGCGATATGCGGCGCGGACGTCCTCCGGCCAAAGCCCGGCCGTCTCGCTCCAGCTGACGCGCTCCTTCTCGGAGAGCAGCTCGCTGCTCTCCGGCAGAACGTCGGCGTGTGCGCCCTTCAGCACGACGAGCACCGGCTCTGCCGCCTTGCCATACACGGTCTCTGCAGCGTCCGTATCCGCTGCCATGCACTCGGGCGCCTCAACACCGGATGTTGCGGCATCGTGGTAAAATGACGTGACATTGCCGCTGTATCCCATCACGACGTCGCCGTGCGCGGCAGTAGCGGCAGTATCGTTGGCCTTCTGCTGCGCAAAGCCCTTCAGCGGACCGAGCAGAGTGAAGACGACCAGCGCGGCAGCGGCAAGGCCTGTGGCAAGCCCGCCCCAGTAGGCGCGGCGCGGCTTTTTGACCGGCCGCTGCGGTGTTTTGGCGGCGGCTGCCAGAATGGAGGCTGTCAGCTCGGCGGGCGGGACGGCAGTGTCTGCCCGCAGCAGACGGTCCCCGCGTTCGAAGGCCTGCAGCCGTGCGCGGCAGTTTGCACACTGCGCCAGATGCGCCTGCAGCCGCTGCTCTTCCTCCGGCGAGTTTTCGCCGTCGAGATGTCCGCTCAAAAGTGGAAGATAATCGTTACAGTTCATGGCCCCGACCTCCTTTCTGCGGATTAGACGAGGCGGCGGCCGCTTTGTTCCCGCTCTGGGACAGCTTTTTTCGCAGCTGGTCGCGGGCGCGGGCCAGGCGGGATTTGACCGTTCCCTCCCGCACGCCAAGCACAGCGGCGATGTCCGTATAGCTCAGGTCATTTTCCACGCGCAGCGACAGGATCAGCCGCTGCTCCGGGGCCAGCAGGTCCATGGCGGCCCGCAGCTCCTCCCGCTCCTCGCGCGCAAGCAGCTCCTCCTCCGGCAGCTTGGCCGGGTCGGGTGCATCGAGGGTATATTCCTCCCCGTCGGCGTCCAGCCCGGAGATGGGAACGACCAGGTGGCGGCGCGCAGCACGCAGAAAGTCGATGCAGACGTTGGACGTCAGCCGGAACAGCCAGGTGGACAGGCTGGAATCGGCCTGAAAGCTGCCAAGCCCGCGCCACGCGCGCAGGAAGGCCTCCTGCGTCATGTCGGCGGCATCCTCCGGATTGCCGGTCATGCGCAGCGCGAGCCGGTAGATGGCGGGCTGATGCGTCGTGACGAGCTGCTCAAACGCCGCCATATCGCCGTCCGCTGCCAGCCGGATCATGTGCTTTTCGTCGATGTGGATCACCTCAGATCACGCTTGATCTCTTTTGCCAGACGTTCTATGTCGGAAAAGGCGGAAATGTTGGAGATTTGTTCCTTATAAAATCCGCTGTGCGGCACGCCGCGCAGGTACCATGCAAAATGCTTGCGCGCCTCGAGGCAGGCAATATGCTCGCCCTTGTCCTCGAGCGCCAGTGCGAATTGCTGCAGAGCCGTGTCCACGCGGTCGGCGAGCGGCGGCAGCTCCGGGGGTGTCTTGCCGCGCAGGGCAGCGCGCAGCCGCTCGAAAAGCCACGGGTCGCCGAAGGCGGCGCGTCCCGCCATGAACAGCGAAGCGCCGCTGTGCGCCCGGCAGCGCAGCAGCTGCTCGGGGTCGGAGATATCGCCGTTTGCGATAACGGGGATGGAGACAGCGCGCACGACCTCGCCGATGGCGTCCCAGTCTGCGCGGCCGGAATAGAGCATGGCCTTCGTGCGGCCGTGGACCGTGATGGCGGCTGCACCGTTTTCCTCCGCCGCGCGGGCCAGCGCGACGGCGCTCGGGCAGCTCCGGTCCCAGCCAAGGCGGGTCTTTACGGTCACGGGGACGGAAACGGCGTCCGCCACGGCGCGGATGATGCGCCCGGCCAGCGGGATGTCGCGCATGAGGGCGCTGCCGTCGCCGTTGTTGGCGATCTTCGGCATGGGGCAGCCCATATTGATGTCCAGAAAGTCGCACCCGCTGATGCCGACGGCGATCTGCGCGGCCTCGGCCATCATGGCCGGGTCGTTGCCGAAGATCTGCGCGCCGCACAGCGAGCCCTCGTTCCGGCGGAGCAGGCCGCGGCTCTTGCGGTCCTGATAGACGAGCGCGCGGGAGGAGACCATCTCCGTTACGGTCACGTCCGCGCCATGCTGCGCGCAGACCGTGCGGAAGGCGTAGTCCGTTACGCCAGCCATCGGTGCGAGAAAAAGCGGCGTATCGCCGGAAAACAGCTGCATGGGTCCATCCCTCCTGCCCTATACTGTACCATAAAGCGCGAAAAAAAGCAACTCCGCCCGTTCGTCTTTTTGAACGGGCGGAGAAGCCCCGGGGCAGTACCGCATGATTCGGTTAAGGCCAAAATACGGTGCTGCCTTAGAAGATCAGCACGCAGGAGAGCCACGCCAGCCCCACAGATGCCGCTCCCATCGCGGCGTACAGGAAAGCCGGGATGCGGCGGCGCGGTCGTGCGGACGGCGGTGCGGCGGCAAGGCGGCGGGCCTCCTCCAGGAGGGCCTGCTCCGTCACACCGTGCTGCTCGAGCGCCTCCTCGCGCAGCAGAAAAATAGCCTGCTCAAACAGGTCGGACTCCTGCGGCCGCACCACGAGGACCTGCCGCGTCGTTCCCTTGACCATTACGCTCCCTCCCTTAGCCGGACATTGTCCGGTATCTGGAGAGATTCTGCCCGCCCGAAGTGGGTCATAAACGGCTGTCGATAAAAAATTTTTATAAAAAATTTGAAAAAAGTGTCAGGAATCCGTTTCTGGTGAAATATAGGAGTGAAGGGAGGCCGCAGCAGAGCGGAATAGTCTGCAGGAAAGAACAACTTCGCAGGAAGAATCATTTATTAATTTAAAGAAAGGACTGTATAATATCATGATGAAACATTGCTTAAAGCGAATTGTAGCAACATTCTTGATTTTTGCACTTGCCCTCTCGATTATCCCGTGTACGTCTGCAGAAGAAGTTGAGACACAGACATCTCAGGCTTCTGAGCTAATGCTCGGTTCTTCCCTCGAACGCTTTCACGATGTTTTCCCGTCTTCGGATCAAGTTATGACAATGGCTACTAATAGTGACGATGGTTTGATCAATGCTGGTAGCGCTCGCTATACATATGAAATTCGCATGGACGAAAATGGCATGCCCAGTTTTGCTACCGTTGAACTGGTGCTTACAATTTCGGGAAAAGATTACTTACTTGTATTGCAGGGCGATACGGAGCAGGTTGCAATCAACAATGAAATCAGTATGATTATTGGCTCGTTGTATGGAACGCTGAAAATCGCTGGAACAATGTACGAGATTGATGCGGTCCTGAGAAAATTCTCTACTGATGAACGAATCAATCTGGGCCTGTCTATTGTTCCTCCTGACTATAACACGAATCCAGAAGCATCACTCATCATTATGGCAATTGGCACTGATGTTGTTTCAGGGCAATTGGAAGCTGCATATCGCGAATATGCAGTCAAAAAGCAGCAGGAAATGGAGCAATTGGCCGAAAAAATCCAAAATATGTATGATGAGTTGGAAGCCAGTGGTGTGGCAACACAGGCAACAGAGTCGTTGACTTATATTGCAACGGCATATGGCTATACTCGTGTTGATGCCAATGACGGAAATGCACTGGGATATACCGGAAGTGGCGGACTCGGTCAAAAGTTGCGAATCTATAAGGATTCAACTGGTAAACGAGTTGCTTTGTTTATGAACTCCTATTTGGGCAGATTTAGCCAATCGCAGTTTCCTGATGACAAGCATAACACTTATATTTGCGCATATATCAAAGCTTATCAGCTTGGTATGCGAAGAATCGGCTCACCAACCTATATTGATTGTATTGACGACTATACTGGGGGAGAAAAGAATAATGAAAGTACAACAAATCTATGGTCTGTGCTTGAGTCAATGATTCATAGCGTATTATCATTCTCCAAAGCATATAGTTTTTGCTATGCTGCGTTGGAAAAAATGTTTGAAGGAACAAAAGGAAGTACAACAGTACAAACGTTGGGACATCATAGCTATGTGCATGTTGCATGTACGCCGATTGAGCGGGTAAACTTTGATAATACTACAATGTACTGCGCTTTTAATATTGATACATCAGGCGGAGTTGCAGGTACATATGATGTGTACTCGTACCTGACTTATTTTATTGATTTTCTGAACTACGCGGTGATTGTGCGCACAACAACTGCGGAGAGTCGTATTACCGTATCTCCCTAATCTCAAAAGACGAAGAAGGTATTATCATGAAAGTAAAACGATTTCTTCTGCTATTACTCGTTTTCGCATTATCAGTCTCCTTGTTTGGCTGCGGAAAAGTGTCAGACGCAGAGGGGCAGATGCAATACGGTTTAAACGCGTTCTTCAATCGTTTTAATTCGTTCCAGCTAACTAGCTTTTACGGTTTCTCGGAAAATGATCTGGATAATCTGGGATGGGGTGCGGAGCAGCTTGGCGCCGGGATGGAGGAAAACACGGCCCTGCTTCAGAAATACCCAAACGCTTATGCGGCCCTTCAGCTGCTGGTTCAGATCCCGACTGTACTGAGATCCCTGTACGAGGCAGCAGGGACGGAAAAGCTTACCTTTGGCGACCTCCCCCCCGCGTTGCAGGCATGCCTGTACGATGTGGACATCCTGCTGTATCCGTGCCTGTTTGCCTGGACCGAAAGTGACGGCTCTTCCGTGATGGGCCTGTTTGCCCTGATGGAGTCCTCGGGCAGCGCGATCAATTTCATGGATCGCAATGTCGTCTCCCGCCAGGGAATCGAGTGGCCGGAGCCGATAGACTGGACACCGCCGGATGTTTGATCCCGGTACATAGCAAAAAAAGCTGCCGCAGAGCGTTTACTCTGCGGCAGTGGATTTTATGCCTGTTCGCCGGACTCGGAGGGGTCGATGACGGAATCGTCGTGGAAGACCCAGTCCTGCACGTTCAGAATGTCGTAGGTCGAGGGAGTGCGGCGGATGACGATCTTCGAAAGACCGGCGTTGATGATCATCCGGCGGCACATCGGGCAGGGGAGCAGGTCAGGGATCAGCTCGCCCGTGGCGACGTCGCGCCCGGCCAGATAGATCGTGCCGCCGATGCACTCGCTGCGCGCGGCGGAGATGATGGCGTTCATCTCGGCGTGGACGCTGCGGCAGAGCTCATAGCGCTCGCCGGCGGGGATGCCCAGCCGCTCGCGGATGCAGTAGCCGAGGTCGATGCAGTTGCTGCGGCCGCGCGGTGCGCCGTTGTAGCCCGTGGAAACGATCTCGTCGTTGCGGACGATGAGCGCCCCGGAGTGAGAGCGGCTGCAGGTAGAACGCTCCAGCACGGTCTCCGCGATGTCGAGGTAATAGCTTTCCTTATCGATGCGCCCCATGGCAGTGGCCTCCAATGATCGGAACATTGCCATTATTATACACCCTGCAGGAAAAAACTGCAAGCATTTTTCCGAAAAACGCGCCATTTTTGGCGAAAAAACAGCTCAAAAATGGGAGTTTTGCTCCACCAGATGAAAAATAACCGGTGAAGACCGGGGCTGCAATGGAGTGATGCTGCTTTAGAGCATACATTTTCCGCGGTGCAGATACTGCCCATTACGGTCGTGGAGAATTTTGCCCTCCCGGACGACGCAGGTGCCGCGCAGGTAGACCTCTGCGATATGGCCCGCGATCTGCGTGCCCTCATAAGGGGCATAGTCGACGTTTGCCGCCTGATCGGCTGCGGTGATGCAGTTCGTGCCGCGCGGGTCATATACGACGATGTCCGCGTCCGCGCCCGGCTGCAGCACGCCCTTGCGGGGGAAGAGACCGTAGAGCTTCGCGGGCGTTTCGGCCAGCACATCGGCCATGCGCTCGGCCGTGATGCGGCCTGCTGCGACGCCGTAGGTGAACAGCAGCGTGCCGCGCGTCTCCACGCCGGGCATGCCGCCGGGAATTTTCGTGAAATCGCCGCGCCCGGCGTCCTTCTGCGCGAGGGTGAAGCTGCAGTGATCCGTCGAAACGGTCTGGATCTCGCCGTCGGCCAGCGCCTTCCACAGGCGCTCGTTGTCGAGCTTCTTGCGCAGCGGGGGCGCGCAGACATAGCGTGCGCCTGCAAAGTCCGGCAGGCTGTAGCGTGAGTCGTCCAGCAGCAGGTAGTGCGGGCAGGTCTCCACAAAGACCTTCTGCCCGAGGCCGCGCGCGGCCTCGACCTCGCGCAGGGCTGCCGCCGTGGACAGGTGGACGATCATGACGGGCACATCGGCCACGCGTGCCAGCTTCAGCAGACGGCCGACGGCCTCGGCCTCGGCCTCCGCCGGGCGGCAGAGGGGGTGAGACGACGGGGAAAGCGCGCCTGCCGCTTTCTTTTCGGCGATGAGCGCATCGATCATGCCGGCGTTCTCGCAGTGCACGCCGACGATGCCGCCGAGACGCTTCATCTCGCGCAGGGCGTGGAACATGGCCTCATCGCCGATCATCATCGCGGGATAGGTCATGTACATTTTGAAGGAGGAGATGCCCTCGTCGAACATCTGCGGCAGCTCGGCGCGGATGCCGTCGTTCCAGTCGTCGATGGTCATGTGGAAGCCGTAGTCGCAGCCGGTCTTCCCGTCCGCCTTCTCATGCCAGCGGGCAAGGCCGGTGTGGAGCGTTTCGCCCTTGTTCGGGCAGGCAAAGTCGATGACGGTCGTCGTGCCGCCGCGCAGGGCGGAGCGGCCACCGGTATAGAAGTCGTCCGCTGTGACGGTGTTGCAGACCTCGAGGTCGAAGTGCGTGTGCGCGTCGAGAAAGCCGGGGAACAGCAGCTTGCCGCTGACGTCGATCTCCTCGGCCTCCGGGCAGGAAAGCGCCTCGCCGACGGCCTCGATGCGTTCGCCGTCGATGAGCAGATCGGCTTTCCGGCAGCCGGAAGCGCCGACGATCACGCCGCCTTTCAGCAGCTTTTTCATACGAATCCACTCCTTTTTGTTGATTCGGCCACCCCACATCATTCCTCTTCGGCCTTCGGCGGATATTTTTCGCCGGTCCATCGGTTCGGAAAGTTTGACGTGCACAAAGCACGCCCGCACTTTCCAAACCTTGCCTCGACAAAAAATCTCTCGCCGGATGCTCTTGAGGAATGATGCGGGGCAGCCTGTGTATTTTTTAGAACGTCTGCCGGGCTGATACTATATTTTTATTCTATCACTGCGGCGGGGAAAAGGGAATCCCCTTTTTCTGCGGAAAATGCCGCCGTGGCGCGAATCGACGATTGACAGGGAAAGCGTCCAGACCGTATAATGGGGCTGTACCGGTTATCCAAAAAGGAAGGAGATATGTTCCATGCTGCAAATTGAACATCTGACGAAGATCTACGGCGAAAAGAAGGCCGTGGACGATCTGAGCCTGCACATCCTGCCCGGTGAAATTTACGGTTTCATCGGCCACAACGGCGCGGGAAAGACGACGACGCTGAAGTCCGTCGCCGGTATCCTGCGCTTCGACGCCGGAGAGATCCGCATCGATGGCACCTCCATCCGCACGGACCCGCTGGCCTGCAAGCGGAAGCTTGCCTACATCCCGGACAATCCCGATCTCTATGACTATATGACGGGTATCCAGTATCTGAACTTTATTGCGAACATTTTCGGTGTCAGCGCGGCGGACCGGCAGGTGCGCATCCGCGAGCTTGCGGAGCGCTTTGAGCTGACGAACGATCTGGCCCAGCCCATCGCCGCCTACTCCCACGGCATGAAGCAGAAGCTGGCCATTATTTCGGCCTGGCTCCATGCCCCGCAGCTCGTCGTGATGGACGAGCCGTTCGTCGGCCTGGACCCGAAGGCCGCCCATCTGCTCAAGGGCATGATGCGGGAGCTGTGCGACCGCGGCGGCGCGATCTTCTTCTCGACGCATGTGCTCGAGGTCGCGGAAAAGCTGTGCGACAAGGTCGCCATCCTGCGCGCGGGCAAGCTCATCCGCTCCGGCACGATGGACGAGGTCAAGGGCGACGACTCCCTCGAGGAGGTCTTCCTGGAGCTGGAGGGCGAGACATGCTGAGCGCTCTCCTGAAAAAGCAGCTGCAGGAGATCTTCCGCAGCTACTTCTATAACGCCAAGCAGGGCAAGGCCCGCTCCCGCGTCTCGACGGTGGGCTATTTTGCCTTTTTTGCCGTGCTCATGGTCGGCGTGCTGGGCGGCATGTTCACCTATCTGGCGCATTCCCTGTGCGCGCCGTTCGCTGCAGCCGGGATGGAATGGCTGTATTTCACGATCATGGCCATGGTCGCCATCGTGCTCGGCGCATTCGGCAGCGTATTCAACACCTATTCGAGCCTCTATCTTGCCAAGGATAACGACCTGCTGCTGTCCATGCCGATCCCGGTGCGCACCATCCTGTTGTCCCGCCTGCTGAGCGTCTATCTCATGGGTCTGCTCTATTCTGGCGTTGTGCTGCTGCCTGCTATGATCGTCTATTGGGTCACGGTCTCGGCTGCGCCCGCCGCCCTTGCAGGCGGTCTGCTGCTGTTTGCCCTTGTCACGATCTTCGTGCTGACGCTCTCATGCGCGCTGGGCTGGGTCGTGGCGAGGGTCAGCCTGAAGCTGAAGCACCGCAGCATCACGGTGGTACTGACGTCGCTGCTGTTCCTCGGCGCTTACTATTTCGTGTATTTCAAGGCGCAGAGCTTCCTCTCGGAGCTTGTGACGAACGCAGCCTACTACGGCGCGCAGATCCGCGGCAAGGCCTATCCGCTCTATCTGATCGGCCGTGCCGGGGCCGGCGACGGCCCTGCCATGGCGGTGATCACCGCCGTGGTGCTCGTTCTGTTTGTCCTGCTATTCTGGCTGCTGTCGCGCAGCTTCCTGCGCATCGCCACGGCAAGCGGCAGCACGGTGCGCCGTGTCTACCGCGAAAAGACCGCCGTGCAGCGCGGTGCGGGCACGGCCCTGCTTGCGCGGGAGCTGCGGCACTTCGGCGGCAATCCCAGCTATATGCTCAACTGCGGCCTCGGTATCCTGCTGCTGCCGCTCGGCGGCACGGCCCTGCTATGGAAGCGCGATCTTCTGGATGTGCTGCAGCCTATGGTCGGAGGGCAGGGAATCGCGCTCATCCTGTGCGCGCTGGTGTGCCTGCTGGCATCCATGAATCTCATGGCTGCGCCATCCGTTTCGCTCGAGGGCCGGACGCTCTGGCTCGTGCAGTCACTGCCGGTCCGGCCATGGCAGGTCCTGCGGGCCAAGCTGCAGCTGCAGCTCCTGCTGACTGCCATCCCCGCGCTGATCGCGGCGGTCTGCGCAGCCGTGGCTGCCGCGCGCCCGGTGGGAGAGACGCTCCTGCTGCTGGCCGTCCCGCTCGGCTATGTCCTGCTGCTGGCGCTGTTCGGCCTGTTCGCGGGCCTGAAGCTGCCGAATCTGACGTGGACGAATGAGATCACGCCCATCAAGCAGGGCGGCAGCGTCATGCTGGCCCTGTTCGGCGGCTTCGTCTATGCGGGCCTTCTGCCGCTGGCCTATTTCCTTGGCGCGTCCGCCCTGGGCCTTTCTGCCTGCCTTGGAATTTATCTCGGCCTGACGCTGGCGCTTGCTGCCGTGCTGTATGTCTGGCTGCGCAGGCGCGGCGCGGCCGTGTTCGCGGCTCTGTAACAAAAAGGAGAGAGTATGAACGATATTCTGGAGGTCCGACACCTCGTCAAGCGCTTCGGCGATGTGACGGCGGTGGACGATCTGAGCTTCCGCGTGCGCGAGGGCGAGCTGTTCGCCTTCCTCGGTGTGAACGGCGCGGGAAAATCCACGACCATCCACATTCTCTGCGGCCAGCTGCCCCGCGACGGCGGCAGTGTGCGCGTCTGCGGTGCAGACCCGGACGAAGCGCCGGAGCAGCTCCGCCGGAGCCTCGGCGTGGTGTTCCAGAGCTCTGTGCTGGATCAGGCGCTGACCGTGCAGGACAACCTGCGCAGCCGCGCGGCACTTTACGGCATCCGGGGCGCGGCGTTTTCCCGCCGCCTTGCGGAGCTGACGGACCTGCTGGAGTTGGGCGAGCTGCTGCGCCGCCCCGTCGGCAAGCTCTCGGGCGGCCAGCGCCGCCGTATCGACATCGCCCGCGCCCTGCTGCACCGGCCGCGCCTGCTCATTCTGGATGAGCCGACGACGGGCCTTGACCCGCAGACGCGCAGTCTGCTGTGGCAGGTCGTGGCGGGCCTGCGGCAGGAGGAGAATCTGACGGTCTTCCTCACCACGCATTATATGGAGGAGGCTGCGGACGCGGGCTACGTTGTCCTGCTCGACCACGGCAGGATCGCGGCGGAGGGCACGCCGCTGCAGCTGAAAAACACCTATGCGCACGATACGCTCACCCTATACGGCGTGGGTGAGGCGGACGTGCGGCGGCTCGGCCTGCCGTATGCGCCTGCGGAGCAGGGCTGGCGCGTCACCGTGCCGGACCCAGCTGCCGCTGCGGAGCTCATCCGGCGGGAACCGGCGCTGTTCCGCGATTTTGAGCTGACCAAGGGACGGATGGACGATGTGTTCCTCGCCGTCACGGGCAAAAAGCTGGCGGGAGGTGCGGAGAAATGACCGGACTCGGTGCGCTGATCCGGCGCAACAGCAAGCTGTATTTCAAGGATAAGGGAATGTTCTTCACCTCACTCATCACGCCGATGATCCTGCTGGTGCTCTATGTCACCTTCCTCAGCCGGACGTATGAGGGCTCGTTCCGCTCTGCCCTTGCGGCAGCCGGGGCACAGGTGGAGGACTCGCTCCTGCATGGCTGTGTCGGCGGGCAGCTCATCTCGTCGCTGCTGGCCGTCAGCTGTGTGACGGTGGCCTTCTGCTCGAACCTCACCATGGTGTTCGATAAGGTCTCCGGTGCACGGAACGACCTGACCGTTTCGCCGGTCCGGCCCGCTGTCCTCTCGCTGAGCTATTATCTGGCGACGTTCTGCACCACGCTGCTCATCAACGGCATCGCCGCGGCCGCCTGCTTCGGTTATCTGGCGCTGACGGGCTGGTATCTGAGCGCTGCGGACGTGCTGCTCGTGCTGCTGGACGTGGTGATCCTGGTGCTGTTCGGCACGGCGCTGTCGTCTTGCATGATCTTCCCGCTTTCGACGAACGGGCAGGCCAGCGCGGTCGGAACGATCGTGAGCGCGGGGTACGGCTTTGTCTGCGGGGCCTATATGCCCGTTTCGAGCTTCTCGCCCGTGCTGCAGAAGGTCATCGCCTTCCTGCCGGGGACGTATGGGACCGCTCTGCTGCGCTGCCATGCGATGCGGGGCGTGTTTGCGGAGATGCGCCGCATCGGCTTTCCGGCGGAGGTCGTTTCGGGCATCCGTGACAGCGTGGACTGCAATCTCTATTTCTTCGGCCATGCCGTAAGCACCGGCGCGATGTATGCCATCATGCTGGGGAGCATCGCCGCGCTCATCGGCCTTTACGTCCTGCTGAACCGCCCGGGACACGGAGAAAAGCGCCATGGGTAGAGCCTCCACCAGACAGAACAAGACGCCCTATCAGCTGGCCCGCGAGGAGCTGGGCCTTTCCCGCGAGCGGGCGGCGGAGCTGCTGGAGACCATCCCGGCGGAGCGCATCGAGCGCATCGAAAGCGAGCGCTCCCTGCCGCGGCCGGACGAGGTGCTGCGCATGGCGCAGCGGTATAAGAAGCCGTCGCTCTGCAATGCCTACTGCGCCCGCGCCTGCCCCATCGGGCAGGAATATGTGCCGGAGATCAAGCCGAAGGAGCTTCCGGCCATCGTGCTCGAAATGCTGGCGACGCTCAACACGCTCGACCGCGAGCGCGGCTGCCTCATCGACATCTCGGCCGATGGCAGCATCGATCCGGACGAGCTGGCGGATTTCCTGCGCATCCAGCGGGAGCTGGAGCAGATCTCCCGGACCGTGGAGGCCCTGCAGCTCTGGGCGGAAAAAATGATGGCCGACGGCCGCATTGACCGTGCGGCCTATACGCGGGAGATCTCCGCAGCGGGAGAAAAATAGCGGGTGTTAATTTGTACATTTGAGCCTTTATTTTCTGCGCCCGGCCTGATAAAATAAGACCATACACAGCGGATCCGTAAAACCCACCCAGATACAGAAAAGGAGAGTAACAATGATTATTTTTATGTTCGGCATCGTGCTTACCATCGTGCTTTTCATTGCCATGGGCTTTGTCCGCGGCGAGGGCATGAGCTGGAGAGTCAACAAAAAGCAGCTGCTGGCGCTGGTCGGTGTGCTCGTCATCGTGTTTTCGTGCTATGTCTCCATTCCGGCAGGCCACACCGGCGTCGTGACAACGTTCGGCAGCGTGGAGAACTACACGCTCGAGGCCGGCATGCACTTCAAGCTCCCGTGGCAGGAGGTCATCAAGATGGACAACCGCGTGCAGAAGAGCACGCAGGATATGTCCTGCTTCTCCTCCGACATTCAGGAGGTCAGCATGACCTACACCGTGAACTATCAGATCAGCAAGCAGGATGCCATGACGATCTATAAGACCATCGGCATCGGCTATTACGATACGGTCATCGCCCCATGCATCACGGAGTCGGTCAAAATCGTTACGGCCCAGTATACGGCCGAGGACCTTGTCTCCAGCCGCAGCCTGATGGCCTCGCAGATCGAGGAGGTCCTGTCCCAAAAGCTGGCTGCCTACAATATCGAGCTGGTCGGCGCTTCCATTGAGAATATGGACTTCACGGACGCCTTTACGGATGCAGTGGAGGCCAAGCAGGTCGCCGAGCAGAACAAGCTCCGCGCCGAGACCGAGGCACAGCAGCGCGTTCTCGAGGCCAATGCCGCTGCGGAGATCAAGCGCATCGAAGCGGAGGCGGATGCCTATGAGCTGACGACTCGTGCCGAGGCCGAGGCCGAGGCGAACCGCAAGATCGCCGAATCCCTGACGGAGGCCCTCATCGCCTATACTTACGCGGAAAACTGGAACGGCGAGCTGCCGACATTTATGACGGGCGACGGCACGACGCTGCCGATGTTCGATATGTCGGCCCTGCTGAATGGCACGGCCGATAACGGAACGACTGCCGCGCAGCCTGCGGAATAACAGAGCAGAAAAAGTCCTGCCCGGAGTGAAAGCTCCGGGCAGGATCACTTTTTGTTGGGGGAGGGGGTTGTAGGGGAGCGGCATGCCGCTCCCGGAGACGCACCTGCAGTTGGTACAAGGCGGCGATAAAATGGTATGTACCAATTGCGTCTGTAGCGGCGTTCCCTGAGCGCCATGCAGGCTGGCAATGATTGCAGTACAAATTCAGTGACACAATGCTCCCAAGTTTGTCATTCCGAGGAGCGAAGCGACGTGGGAATCTCGGGGAGGCAGCTGCGATTTCGCCGATGGCTTTCCTGTGATCGTGCCGGGTACTGCGAGATTGCCACGTCGGCCTGCGGCCTCCTCGCAATGACAAATCTGGGGCCCTTGTGCCACAGAATCAGTGCGAGATAGTTGTCAGCCTCCATGGCGCTCGATGAGCGCCGCTACAATATTGTTTGAAATTATTTCCCTGCCGGGGCGGGTTCGCGCTCCATGGCGGCGTGCTTGCGCGCCGGGCGGTAGCACAGCAGGGCAATGAAGATCATCAGCGCCGTGGCGGACAAGCTGACCGGATAGGACGTCATGATGGTCTGCAGCGTGGGGTGCTGCGGGAAGACAAAGTGGATCCAAGCGATGCGGATGCCGCACACGCCGAGGGCCGTGAGGGCGGCGGGCACGAGCGAGATGCCGAAGCCGCGCAGATAGCCGGACATGACCTCATACAGAAGCGAGAAAATATAGGCAAAGAACACGATCTTCAGCCTGTCATAGCCCAGCGCGATGACCTGTGGGTCGTTGTTGAAGATGGACAGCAGGAAGCGGCCCGTCAGCAACACCAGCGCGACGGTCGCGCCGAGCGAAACGGCGTCCTCGATCAGGCAGAGGTACAGCGTTTTGCGGCAGCGGCGGATCTGGCCCGCGCCGTAGTTCTGGCCGACGAACGTCGTGCAGGCCTGATTGTAGGAGTTCATCACGTCATAGGCGAAGACTTCGATGTTGTAGGCGGCGCTCGAGGCTGCCATAACGACCTTGCCGAGGCTGTTGATGGCGGATTGGATGACGATGTTGGAAATGGCGAACACCGCGCTCTGCAGTCCGGCGGGCAGGCCGATGCGCAGGATCATCCACAGACTGCGGCCGTCCATGCGCAGCCTGCGCGGCTCGAGGCGGATGTCCTTGCCGGAGCGCAGCAGGCGGCGGAACAGCAGAGCCGAGCTGAAGGCATTGGCCATGACGGTCGCGATGGCCACGCCGTTGACGGTCATATGGAGCACGGCAACGAAGAACAGGTTCAGCAGCACGTTCAGCACGCCGGACATCGCCAGCGCCACGAGCGGCACACGCGTCTCGCCGACGCTGCGGAAGATCGCCGCCTCGAAGTTATAAAGCAGGATGACCGGCATACCCATCAGGTAGATGCGCAGATACAGCAGCGCCTGCGGAAACACGTCGTCCGGCACATGCAGCGTACGCAGCAGGGCGGCCGCAGCCAGCTCACCGAGAACGGCGACGACGATGCCGCCCAGCAGCGAGAATACGATGGACGTGTGCACGGCCTTCTGCACGGCCTCGCGGTCGCCGCGGCCGACGGCGTTTGCGATGACGACATTCGCGCCGAGGGCGATGCCGATGAACAGGTTGACGATGAGCGCGATGAGCGCGCTGTTTGCGCCGACGGCGGCGACGGCAATGGTCTTGTCCGCGCCGGTGAAGTTGCCGACAACGGCAATGTCGGAGGCGTTGAACAGCTGTTCCAGAATGGCTGTTGCGGCGACCGGCAGGGCAAACTGCGGCAGCTTGCTCCAGATCGGGCCGTGGAGCATGTCGAGCCGCTTGCTTTCTGCGGATCTCATGTGGAATTTCTCCTCTCAATTCAAAAAACATCTCGATTGCGGCCCTAGTATAGCGCAATCTGCCCCGCAGCGCAAACATTTTTCCGGCTTTTCCCAAACCTTGGAAGACTGCACGGGAACGGCCCGAAGAATGGAGCCGTTCCCGTGCAGTTTGTTCAGGGGCTGTGGTCAGATGTCAGAGGAGTGCGGCAAAAATCAGTACACGCCAGGAATGCAGCGGATGAGCTCGTCGAATGCCTGCCGTTCTGTCTCTTGTATGCAGCATGGGAAATGAAATCGGGAAAAGGTTAGAAAATCATCATGAGAGTGCCCGCAACGATCAGCACAAGGCCGAGCGCGGCCTTTTTGGACAGCCGCTCATGGAACACGACGGCGGAAAATGCGATGGAGACCAGAATGCTCAGCTTATCGATGGGCACGACTACGCTGGCAAGCCCGTCCTGCAGGGCCTTGTAGTAGCACAGCCACGAGCCGCCCGTTGCAAGGCCAGACAGGCAGATGAAGCCGAGCTCCTTCTTCGGGACCTCCTTCAACGTGTGCTGCTTGCCCTTGACGAACACAATGAGCCACGCCATCACGAGCACGACGCCCGTGCGGATGGCCGTGCCAAGGTTGGACTCCACGCCCTCGATGCCGACCTTGCCGAGGATGGAGGTCAGGCTGGCGAACACGGCGGAGAGGATGGCATAGAGCAGCCAGCTCTTTCGTTTGGCCTTGTTTCCGGTGACCGCTTTTTTCTCGATCATCAGGAACGTGCCGATGGCGATGAGCACGACGGCCGCGCCCTTGAGCCAGGTGATGCCCTCGCCCAGGAAGAGGAACGCCAGCACGATCGTCAGGATGGTGCTCGATTTATCGATGGGAACGACCTTGTTCACGTCGCCGAGCTGCAGCGCGCGGAAATAGCACAGCCACGACGCGCCGGTCGCGAGGCCCGAGAGGATCAGAAAGACCCACGTCTTCGCGCTCAGGCCGGTGATGGTCGGCGCGGAGCCGACGATGGCCACCATCAGCCACGAAAACAGCAGGACCACGATCGTCCGGATGGCCGTGGCCGTGTCGGAATCCGTCTTCCGGATGCCGCATTTTGCCAGAATGGATGTCAGCCCGGCAAAAAGCGCCGAACCAAATGCAAACAGGATCCACATGACAATGCCTTCTTCCTATATTTTGTTTCACGCAGTGGATGAGAAAAGGTTGACGGTTTTTTCGGAAGATTCTAATGAATCATGGTTCCATCAAAAATGTTGGGGGTCTGGCTCTCTTCCCGGCCCCGTTCTTGCGAAAAAAGTTGAGCATAGAGACAAAATCCTTTGAGTACACCACTACCACATCCAAAGGAGAGTCACTATGCCTAATTCAGACTATACAACAGAACTGCTCAATTTGGAAGAGGTAATCGTCAAAAAGTGCAAATTCCTACTGGCGAAGTCTGCTTTTTTCTGGAGCAGCCCGGCCCGCTGGACACTCACGGATTGCGTGCACGACTACCGGATGCAGGAGAGACCGCTGTCCAACACCATCTACAACGCAGGATATGACGTTGACCGCGTGAACTTAGCCGCTTGGAGTGCACATTTGACAAAAGCCGCGTAATAGGATAAACATCCCACACCGTGCGTTTCCAGGACGCATAGTGCGGGATGTTTTTGCGTTTTTGGGAAGATGGTTGCTGCACAAACGATTTAAGTTTTTAATTATCTGTTTCCGTTCCAACAATGACTTGTGAAGTTTCTTCGGTATTGGACTGGGCCGGATGAGCAGTGAGACCGGTAAAAGCAATTATGCCCAGGATGTACATCACAATAATGCCGCCGATAATAAAGGCGAATACTTTCCATACTCTCTTCGCCCGTCTGTTTTTGATAGCCAGCTGCTCGTTGATCCGCGAAAGCTGCTCTGCCAAAGCGTCGGGCTTCGTTTCTGCTTCAATTTTGGATCCGAGCAATCGGCTTACAGGGACATCCAAAATCTCCGCCAGCTTTATTAACAGATCCGAGTCGGGAACGGAAAGACCCGTTTCCCTAAATTAAAGATATTGGTTATGTATGAGTGCCTACGCCTACTTGCATAGGTACTCATATTCGTTGTTTTACTCAATTTTGCCGATAAATCGGTAGTAGATGTCAATATCCTGCTCACGCATACCGTCCACGGTGGCTGCTTCGTGAATGACGATTTTCTCAATCAGCGTATACAGAAGCTCCGCTGTCAGTTCGGTGGGATTAGCGTACTGCTTAGTATCATAGTAATTTTCCTTATCTGCTACACTAAATTCAATCTCATAAATACATATCCATCTTCAACGGAATCTGAATAGGCAAATCCTAACTTTGCCCAAAACTTCTGCGCAGCCGTATGGCACTGATTTACAGGAGCTGAAACTCGTCTTGCTTTGTATTCTTTATAAAGGAAATCAATACAGAGTTTGGCAGCAGCAGTTCCATACCCTTTTTTTGATAGGCATCATCAATAAGAAAATTGATTATTTGATAGTTTTCTTCACCAACATACATTGAAACAAAGCCAATCATTGTTTCATCAGCATAAATTGCAAATGGCTTGGTGTCTTTATAATGAACCCATGCTTCTGCCAGAGAATACGCCACAGAATCCACAAAATTTGTATTTGCAACGCTGGCTTTAAGATTAAGACAGTCTGTGTAGTTATTCTCGTTGATTGTTCGTAGCTCTATCATTTTATCTTTCTCCCAATTTTCATATCCTGTCGCCACTTGGGAGCTTCGCCATCGTCTGCCCAATACTCATCCATAGCGGCGATCTTACCGTCTTTCAGCTTGATAAAGGACGTAACGTGAAAAGAAGCGGAGCAATCCTTCGGATATACCTGTGTTGCGGTGATAATCATATCGCCCGTCGTGACGATCTTTTCAACCTCGCCATCCCAATCACCGGGATAGTCACAGTTGGCTCTTATAAATTCCTCGACCGTAAAATGCTCGTTGGAGCAATGCCAATTCACATAGGCATCGGCTTGGAAATATTCTCTTATCTCGTCTGCTCTCTGTGCAAGAACGTCAGACCAAAACTGTTGTATGTTCATTCTATCGCCTTACCAAAAATTCGCTCTCCGTCTGATGATGTACGAGACAATTCAAACCCATTATGGAAATAAAAGCGTTCAGCCATTCCAACAGGAACAAGCTCTATATACTTTGCGCCCAATGATTGAAGATGGTTTTCGACCATTCGATATGTAGCAGAACCAACACCGGAGCTTCTACGCTCTGTACATACATAGAAGTTGTTAATAAAGCCTTTGTTACGTTCCTCATCATACGAATAGCTAATCAATCCAACGCAAACTTCATTTTCTACAATCCGCATAACAAAATACGGATTATGTTCTTGAAGCGTCTGCTCAATCATTTGTGCGTTCAGTTCATCATTGTGAAGATCGTCAATGTTCTCTTGATATTCTTCTTCGTCGCACACTTCGCTCAGATACGAACTGAACCAATCATAGAAATCATCCCATTCGTCTTTTTTCTGTAAATCAAATCGTATCAGTTCGATCATAGCCTATACCAACTCTTTCAAATAAGAAATTAGATCATTGGGGAATTTGTTATTCATTACATCGGTTGTCAGCACTCGAACTGCATATTCCTCAAAGGCATTTAGTCTGCCTGCATTATCACCGGATAAATAATAGGATTCATCAACGCCTGGATATATCCGTTTGGTTGTCGCAACAGTATCCGCAATATCCATGACAGCGGGATGGACAACATGATGCAAAAACTCATGTATTACAGACTCTGTTCTGAACATGCCGGAACAGAAAATAAAACAGTTGCCGTCCATGTGAAAGTCGGCAGAGTAAACGCACTTGATCGGATTGATGACGATTCGAATATCCTGCACCGGGGAGCCGTACTTGGAGACGCACACATCTAAGCAATTCTTAATCACCCGAAGCGCTGCTTTATGCTTAGCATTTTGTGTGGCAAGCCATTCCTGTTCCCATTCCAGATAATTCTTGAAGGCATCACAAGCTAAAACATCGGAGAGTGCTGTTGGAAAGTCGGCTATCCAATCCCACAATCTTTGATCTCGCTCAAGGTCTCCAATGTTGGTAGCATTCATAATTTGATTGCGTAAAGCATCATAGTCTCGGATATGCGAGCGATCTGGCGATAGATAAAATGATGCTGTTTCCAAAATTGCAGCACGGGGCCAATATGGATAGACTTCACAGGTGTTCTGCTTCACCCCTGCGAAAAAAAGAGTAGTATTTTCAGCGCCAATATACTCTTGAATATATGAAATATGATTCTGACTTCGCTCCATAGTATAATAGTCATATCCACTTTGCAGCAACGCAAAGTAGATTGCCGATATTTCCGGAATATTTGAAATTGTAATCTGCTCTGCGGTTTGCATTTTCATCTATCTTACCTCAATTTACATCTGGTGTGTGTATACACATTATACCATAGTGATAAGAAAATTTTCAAGCGGTTTGTATTCTGTTACTGCCATTAGATAGGCTTCGGGATTGCCGTTGAGTATCAGATCGGCGTATGCAATCGGGTCATTGTAGATAAGATAATCAAGCTCTGACCGTTCATACATATTTCGGGCGACCTCGTTCTCAACGGCAATCGTATCAATCGCAATCATGCTGCCATCGGTGAATTTCAGTTCCACACAGCAGTTATCGAAGTTATATTCGCAGGAAATCAGCTTTTTCATAGGGTTTACCTCCAAAAATGTTTTGTTTGGAAGTAATGTAAGCGTGGGTTTTTAGTGTGGTATCTTTAAGTTTGGGAAACCCCTTTTTCCCATTTTGAAACGGTCTGCCTCACGACATTCAATCGTGCTGCCAGTTCCTCTTGCGTGATTCCTTTTTCCTTACGAAGTGCTTTTAGGTTGTCTTGAAACATAGTGGTTTCCTCCTTTGCACTCTCATTATAGTGCGGAAGACTGCGTTGCCTCAAGCAACGCAGAATAACATTGAACCAAACCAAACTCTATCAAGTAGAATTATAGCAGAGACTTGTGAATAATTCCACCTCTACTCCGAGTTGAACCGGCCTTTGCTTTGCATTGCGCATGGGACGCAGCGCAGGACTTTTCCCGTTTCTGGCGATTTAGAGCGGCACATTCGATGCCCTGCGCAGGACACACCTTTGCGCATCACGGAATCGAGCAGGGAGATTAAGTATTTGACCTCTTTCCGGTAGACCGCCAGGGTGTTGGCCGTTGTATCCATGATTCGCCACCTCTTTGTCGTTTGCTATAAGATACAAGGCGGCTCCAGATTTTGGGTACCACTTTTGCAAAAAATGAAAAAATTTCTGTCGGAGATAATGATCTGCCTATGAGGCTGACCTTTTAGCTGCACAAAAAAGAGCAAGGTCTGTTCAACCTTGCCCCAGTCAGTATTCAGTTTGGCGGATTAGCCTTATCAAAATATGATACCAATATCAAAAGGCAAGCATCAAAATGAGTGCTTTTTCTTTTATATCTGACGCATTATGTTAAAATATGCAGTAGATGCTCCATTTTACTGTCCCACTCTCTGCTGGAATCGGCGCACTCTTTCAGCTCAGTTTCGATTTCAGCATTTATCGGCAAGTTTTTCTTATAGCGGATGGTATGCTCAAGGCTTGCCCAGAAGTCCATCGCGATTGTACGGAGTTGTATCTCCACCGGCACATGGATCTCTTTTTCTGCAAAGAATACCGGCAACCGGATCGTCAGGTGCAGACTGCGATAGCCATTTGGTTTCGGGTGTGAAATATAATCTTTCTCTGTGATAATTTCAATGTCAGACTGATCTTTTAAGCACTTTGCCAAAAAGAACACATCCTCCTCGAAAGAGCAGATCACACGAACACCGGCAACATCCATGATATTTGCCTGCATGGTCGGAAAATCCAGAGGAAGTCCGCGCTTCTGCATCTTGTT
>JABLTR010019284.1_pt1 | contig 23188 bp, 22 predicted proteins | sample 7160071 | NCBI WGS metagenome assembly JABLTR01 (sample SAMN14651230, study PRJNA627086) | human gut metagenome | isolation source: feces | host: Homo sapiens | reverse complement strand
TGCCTATGCTTTTGTGCTTCCTCCAGGCGCACGGCTCCCATAACATCACGCCCAAACTGTGCCTGCATATGGTACCGGTCATAAACGATGGGGACGTAATGACGTTGGGATTGATACAAAACAACAAAAAGTGTGCATAGCAGAAGAATGCATCAGATATGGGGAGTTTGTGAACTGGCTTAATGAGCTGGTTCTTTTTTATGCATGGAATTGCTGAAGTATGAAAAATAATAATTGACATTCAATATAAGAAATGGATACGGCATTAACGATTTATCTTTTATCGTTAATAGATAGGTTATGCTGACAAAACTGTTATTTCACGGGTTGAATTGGTAGAATACATTTGAATTAATAGGATAGCTTATTACATGAACACCTACATAAAAGTAATTGAAAAAGTAATTACTTTTATGATATACTTTAATCATGATTATGCGAATCTGTACAGGAGGATGATTATGTCAGAAAAGAAAGAAAGCATCACACCTATGGAACACTATAATATGTCAGATTTTCTTAGAGGACAGGCGTCTAAAATTATCACGTCAATTTCTGAGAAAGATAAGACCGGATTTGTATTGAAACACGGAAAACCATTGGTAGTTATTATTTCAAATGAACGTTATGAACGCCTTCTTAAAGAAGGAATTGATATCAACGAATACTAAGGAACGGGGAAAAAGAGGATATGGCTGTGAAAAAATCAGAATTATATTCAATGCTTTGGGAGGCTTGTAATAAACTCCGCGGTGGCGTGGAACCAGCTCGTTATAAAGACTATGTTTTATTACTTTTATTTCATAAATATGTTACGGATAGGTATAAGGGACAGCCTTATGCCATGTTCAAAGTAACTCCTGGCACTTCTTTTGATGACCTGATTGCTGCGAAGGGTAAACCGGATGTTGGCGAACGTGTCGATAAAATTATTCAAAAATTCATGGAGGATAACCATTTGCAGGGCGCTTTGCCCGATGTTAGCTTTAATAATGCCGATGAACTCGGTTCTGGCAAAGAACTGGTGGATAAAGTCTCTGGGCTGATTGGTGTATTCCAAAATCCTGCTATCAATTTCCGCACAAATCGTGCTAGTGGTGATGATATCATAGGTGATGCCTATGAATATTTTATGATGAAATTCGCACAGGAATCTGGAAAGAGCAAGGGACAGTTCTATACTCCAAGCGAGGTTTCCAGAATCATTGCTCGCTTGATTGGCATTGGTACAATTGAACAGATGCCTGATAAATATTGGACTATTTACGACCCAGCGGCAGGAAGCGGAAGTCTCCTTATCAGGGCTGCGGATGAAGCACCTGTGGATGAGAACGGAACTTCAATAGTGACAATCTTCGGTCAGGAGAAAGACCACTCTACTGCTGGCCTTGCTACCATGAACTTAATTCTCCACCAAAAGGGCAATGGGAGTATTGCCAAAGGGAACACATTGATTGATCCAAAGTTTACAGATGATTTTGATCAGCTGAGACGCTTCGACTTTGTCGTCATGAATCCGCCATTCTCCGATAAATCTTGGAGCGACGGCTTGAAAGCTGATTCCGACAAATACAAACGTTTTGATGGTTTTGGTATACCTCCGGAAAAAAATGGTGATTATGCGTGGTTTCTTCATGTTTTAAAATCCCTTAATGATACAGGAAAAGCGGGTATCGTTATGCCGCATGGTGTGCTTTTTCGTGGCAATGCTGAGGAAAGCATCCGTATTAATGTACTGAATACCCGATATATCAAGGGCATTATCAGTCTGCCATCAAACCTCTTCTATGGAACCGGTATTCCTGCCTGTCTTATTTTTATCGACAAGGAAGATGCTGATACCAGAAAAGACATCTTCTTTATTGATGCTAGCCGCGGTTTTAAGAAGGATGGTAACAAAAATCGTCTTCGTGAACAGGATATTGAACGAATTGTCCGTGTTTATACCTCACGAGAAGAAATCAAAGGATACTCACGTCAAGTACCATACTCAACCATTATGGAGGAAAACAACGGTAATCTGAATGTACCTCGCTATATTCAGAAGGTTGACGATACTCTTCCGCAGAATATTGCGGCACATTTGAAAGGTGGTATTCCAAAATTTGATATTGACTCTCTTTCCAAACTGTGGGTTGTATCACCGGAACTGAAATCTGCTATTTTTAAGTGCGTTGATTCCGCACATGATATTTATCACCTGGCTCTCAAATCCAGCGCGATTGAAGGTGTTTTTGAACGGGATCAGAAACTTCAGTCAGAAAAAGCATTGGAGGGAATTACTACCTTTGAATCATGGCGGGATGAAGCCCGTGATATGTTGCTTAGTATTACAAGCAACACGGAACCAAAGGTTTTGGTACGCCAGCTTGGTTCTCTGGTGTTAGCAGCTTATGAGGATTCGCAGTTCCTTGACAACTATGATGTATATGATTGTTTGATGAACTACTGGAATGAAAAACTCCAAGATGATGTGTATGCTATCAAAGCCTATGGCTATGAGATTGCTCGTGAAGTGGAATATCAATATGTCCAGAAAAAGACGAAGGATGCCAACGGCGAGACTGTGTCTGTGGATGATAAATCAAAGGTCAAATTTTTTGAAGGTTCTCTGATACCTCGTTCTATCATTGAGACAGAGTATTTTTCTGATAAACTGGATGTCATTCAAGCATTGACGGATCAACGGGATCAGTTGGATTCTGAATTGGCAGAAATGCGTGAGGAGGAATCCGGAGAAGACGGTCTGCTGTATGAGGTGCTGACAAAAGAGGGAGATCTGCCGAAAGCCAACCTAACGAAACGCTTGAAAGAGTTGGAAGCACAAAAGACCTCCCTGGAGTTGGATGCCATCATCGAACTGATGAATTCTTTAGGAACTGCTAGTGCTGCTGATTTGGAACAGATTATTAAGGCAACCCCATCTGTTGAACAATATGGTATTCGAAATAAAAACGGTACTTTGGCAAAGGCAAAGCTGAAAGCGGCACTCAAGACGGCAACCGATAATGCTGTTCTGCCGGAATCCTATAGAGATGAATACGATACAATTACTTCTTATCAAAAAAAATTGAATAAGCAGGATGCTATCGGCAAGGAAATTAAGTCAGTACAAAAAGAATTGGATACCCTTGTGTTGACAAAATATGCAGCGTTAACCATAGAAGAAATTAAAAATTTGTTATTTGATAAAAAATGGATGGATTATCTCTATAACCATATCAATGATGAGATTGAGCAAATTTTGAGCGACTATGCTACTCGTGTTATTATGATTGCAAAGCGTTATGAACACACCCTTAGCGAAATTGAGGACAAGACAGCCAAGTCAAAAGTGGCTGTTATGTCTGCGCTGGAAAGGATGGGATATAGATGGTAACCTATCCTGAAGATTGGAAGGAAGAAAAAATAGGCGTAATATTTGATGTATTGGCTGGTGGGGATGTAAAAAAAGAGTTCTTTTCGAGAATCCACACCAGTGTGCATAAATATGAAGTATATTCAAACTGCATAGAAAATAGAGGATTATATGGATATACATCAAAAGCAATATATCCCGAGAACTCCTTAACAGTTACTGCAAGAGGAACCATTGGAAAGGCTTATTATAGGAAAGATGATTATGATGCAATAATTAGACTGCTTGTCCTAATTCCTAAAAGTAGTGAAATCAAGCCAAAGTTTTATGAGTATTTTATAAACAGTCAAGTGCAATTCGACAAGGAGAATACAGGTGTTCCACAGCTTACGGTTCCCAAAATAAAAGAAAAGGAAGTCCCTACATTTACGGGCATAGAGCAAGAAAGAATCATTGAAACTTTAGAGTACTTTGATTTACACATTGATAACCTTACTGAACTGATAGAAAAGAAACGGAATATTCGTGATGGTGCATTGGAGGATTTGGTCAGCGGAAGAACAAGATTGAAAGGATTTCACGATGCTTGGATAGAATATTCTTTCGATGATTTTTTTACTTTACTCTCCAATAACACCTTATCAAGGGATAAGTTATCCAGAAATGGAATTATCGGAAATATACACTATGGTGATGTATTAATAAAGTATCAGAACTGTTTAACCAGCAAAGATGAAATTCCTTATATTAAAAAGTGCATCGACACAAAGTCATTCAAGTTATTGCAAGTAGGAGATGTAATCATCGCTGATACTGCTGAAGATGAAACTGTTGGGAAAGCTATTCAAATATGTGATGTTTCTATTCCTGTTGTTGGTGGGTTGCATACTATCATTTGCAGGCCGAACTATAACACCACATTAGGTTACCTTGGCTATTACATCAATTCAAAATGCTATCATGATCAGCTTTACCCATACATTACCGGGATAAAGGTTTCGTCTATCTCAAAAAAAGCAATAAAAACCACTTTTCTCAAAATTCCAAGCAGTATAGATGAGCAAAAGGAAATTGTTCATATCATTGCGGCGATGGATGAAGAAATTGATGATTTGGAAAGTGAACGTGATAAGATAATGCAAATTCGGGAAGGCGCAATGGATGATCTTTTGACAGGTCGTGTCCGACTGAAAGCTTAAGGGAGGGGAATCATGGCAACAGTAGATGCAGAGAAAAAATTGCAGGACAGAGTTCTGCACTGGCTGATTGATGATCTCGGCTATACCTTTTTAGGAAACTTGGAGGATATAGACAATACGCCTATCCGAAAGGATTTGCTTCGCGATCACCTGCAGAAGCGTGGATATACTTCCGCACAGATTGGAAAAGCAATTTCAGAATTGACAAACAAGGCTGCAAATCAGACAAGTAATCTTATTGAAGCAAACAAAACTGTCTACGCTCTCCTTCGCTATGGTTTGCAGGGAGTGCGTGATGAGCATGGTAATCGTCCTACTGTTCATTATATCGAGTGGGATGCTGTGGCAAATAATGATTTCTATGTGGCGGAGGAAGTTTCTGTACTTCGCTTCGACCACACTACAAGGAAACGCCCTGATCTGGTGTTGTACATCAACGGCATTGCGGTAGGCATGATTGAACTGAAACGATCCTGTGTATCTGTCGGAGAAGGTATCCGGCAAATGCTGACCAATCAGAAGAAAGAAAATATCCAGAGCTTCTTTAATACAATGCAACTCCTTATAGCTGGGAACGAAGCCGAAGGACTGCGCTATGGCGTTATCGAAACGCCAGAAAAATGTTATTTGTCATGGAAAGAAGACCCAAACGCCACAGATGAACTTTCCAGCAGGATCAAAGAGATTCAGAGTAAGGAATCAAACCGTCTACGAGATGGGATTGTTTCAATATGTCAGCCGGAGCGTTTTCTTTCGCTGCTACATGATTTCATGATTTTTGATGCTGGACAAAAGAAAACCGCTCGGCACAATCAGTATTTTGCAAATATAGCTGCAAGAGCCAGAATCCGCAAGAGAGAAGGCGGAATTATTTGGAATACACAAGGCTCCGGTAAGTCTCTTATTATGGTCTGGCTGACAAAGTGGATTATTGAGAATATTACGGACAGTCGTGTGGTTATTATTACTGATCGCGATGAATTGGATGACCAGATAGAGAGCCTTTTCTTTGATGTAGGTGAAAATGTCAAGCGGGCAAAAAGCTGCGCTGATTTACGTGATGTTCTCAACAAAAATGAGGATTCCATTGTCTGCTCTCTCATCCACAAATATGGTCACAATGCTGGTAAGCAGGCAGACATCGACCAATACAGCAAGGAACTGATAGCCGACTTACCGAAGGATTATAAAGCTAAGGGTACTATCATTGCCTTTATTGATGAGTGCCACAGAACGAATTCCGGCAAGCTGCATGCCGCTGTCAAACTACTCATGCCAGATGCAACACTGATTGGTTTTACAGGCACTCCGCTGTTGAAAACGGATAAGAAAACCAGTCTGGAGATTTTTGGCTCCTATATTCATACATACAAATTCAACGAAGGCGTGGCGGATGGCGTGGTTCTTGATCTTCGTTATGAGGCTCGTGATGTCGACCAAGACTTATCCAGCAAGGATAAGATTGATCGGTGGTTTGATTTGAAAACACAGGGTCTCACCAATCGTGCAAAACAACAGTTGAAACAGAACTGGGCAACCATCAGTAAATTATACAGTTCCAAGGAACGTCTTGAACGAATTGTGGCGGATGTCATTTTTGATATGAGTAATAAACCTCGTTTGGCAAATGATCGCGGAACTGCTATGCTTGTAGCAGGCAGCATTCTTGAAGCCTGCAAATACTGGGAATTGTTTACAGCACATGGTTTTACCGAATGTGCCATCGTTACCTCTTATGAGCCGACTACAGCAAGTGTTCGCACTGCTACCTCTGATCCTTCCCACAACAGCGAGGAAGAATATAAGAAAAAGGTTTACGAGCGAATGTTGAACGGCAAAAAGCTGAGTGAATTTGAATCCGAAGTAAAAGAATTATTCAAGAAATCACCAGCAAAAATGAAACTCTTGATTGTGGTAGATAAACTGCTAACAGGATTTGATGCACCAAGTGCTACCTATCTATACATTGATAAAAAAATGCGTGACCATGACCTTTTCCAGGCAATCTGCCGTGTCAACCGCCCTGATGGTGAAGACAAAGATTACGGTTATATTGTGGATTACATGGATTTGTTCCGCAATATTCAACTTGCGGTCAAAGATTATACTTCCGAAGCTTTTGACTCCTTTGACAAGGAAGATGTAGAAGGACTCATCAAAGACCGTTATGATGAGGCAAAATCTGAAATGGTTGGCAGTCTCGCTTCTTTGACGGATTTACTTGGGAATGTTAGTAATCCGAAGACAGATCCTGATTACATCAATTATTTCTGCGGTATCGATAGTGAGGACTCCGAGATGGTAGCCCGGAGAGATACGCTGTATGGATTGGTAGCTTCCTTGAGCCGTTCTTTTGCTAACTGTTGTGAACGTCTTGTTTCACACTATGGCTATTCCGAAGACCAGGTATCCGACCTTCGAAATGAAATATCTGGCTATAATAAGGTCAAAGAAATGATAAAATTAGCCAGTTGTGATTATATTGATCAGAAACCATATGAGGCGGATATGCGGTATATTCTTGATACATATATCCGGGCAGAAGATTCAAAGGTAATCAATAAAATGGCAGAGATGTCCCTGGTTGAATTGCTCCTTGAGGGAAAAACTACTACTCCAATTGAACTGGTCAAGGAATTGCCAGGTGATGATAATGCGAAAGCAGAAACCATTGAGAATAATCTGAAACATGAGATTGTCAAAAAAATGAGTAGCAACACTGTGTATTACAACAAGATGTCCGAAATGTTAGATGATGTGATTGCTCGCCGTAAAATTGAAGCCATGAGTTATGAGGAGTACCTCCGCCAGGTAGTCGAAATGGCACAAGCTATTCTTCATCCAGAAGATGATAGCAGTTATCCAGATGAGATCAAGAATAGTGCGGCAAAACGTGCTATCTATGACTATCTGGAATGTAATCTAAGTCTTGCTATTGATGTTGACCATGCTATTCGTGTAAGTATCCGTCCACAGTGGCATGATCATTTTCAGAAACAGCAGGCTATACGAAGCTCTATTTACAAGAAACTTATTGCTGCCGGGCACAAAAAACCAAAAGTAACAAATGAAACCGAAGATCTATATGAAATTGCAAGAAGGCAGACAGAATATGACCAATAGTACAATATCTACCATCGGTGGACTTTCGGTAGAAATCACTCGGAAGTCCAGCCTTAAAAATATGTATATAAGGGTAAATCCTCCAGAAGGCATTATTACGGTAAGTGCACCTAATAATATTGGGGATGAAGCCATTAAAAACTTTGTTTTAAAGAGAATGCCTGACATCACAAAGGTTCGTGACCGAATGCTGGCACAGGTCCGTCAGAGCAAGCGGGAATATGTGTCTGGAGAATCGTGTTATCTTTGGGGTAAGCCATACATGTTGCAAGTTATCTATGCAGGAAATAGGTATCATATCGAAAAAACTACAAATAGAATTATTATGACCGCCCCAGTTGGCGCTACAGAAGAGAACCGAAAAAAAGCTATGACGGAATGGTATCGTTCTGAATTAAAACGAGTTTTTCCGGCTGTATTGAAGCAATGTGAGGACAGAATTAGTATTGCAGCAAATGCTTGCAATGTTAAATACATGAAAACACGTTGGGGTTCCTGTAATGTTGAAAAAAAACGCATCCTAATAAATCTCCAGCTGGTAAAGAAACCGGTAGATTGTCTAGAATATGTTCTTACACATGAACTGGTACATCTGTTGGAAAAGAACCACAATAACCGTTTCAGAAATCTTGTTGAGAAATATTGTCCAAACTGGAAAGAGGCGAAACAACTCCTTCGGGATATGCCTCTTGATCATATGGATCAAGGAGATGATGCCAATGAATAAAAGACTGACCCCCAGTGATGTGTTTGATACAAACCCAAAGACAGGCGCACTGATTCTTGGCTCAAATCGTCTGGATGATTATGCTTCAAAGTTTCTTGCAAAATATTGCAAGGCAGCCTTGATAACGCCAATGCCTCTCCCTGTCGAAGATATTCTGAAGGCAGCGAAGTTGACTGTAGAAACTGCTGCTCTTTCCAAAGACCTGGATGTCTTTGGATGTTGTTTGCTGCTTGACAGTTATGTGGATGTTTATGATGCAGCAAAGGATGAGTATGCACCTCGGTTTTATAAAGCAGGAACATTGTTATTCGATCCCGAATCTGAATGGGCATATGGAGAGGGATGTAAACGTAATACGCTGATTCATGAAATGCTCCACTGGGACAAAGATCTCACTTATTTTAAGATTCTTGACCTCAAAAACAAAAAGGCAAAAGAACGGTTATATCCTATCATGTGCCGTCAGTCGCGCACGAATTATATGCCTCCTAACGGTAAGAATACAAAACAGAACGAGGTTCAGTGGTTGGAATGGCAAGCACACAAATTAGCCCCCCGTATTCTGATGCCGAAGGACCCATTTAAAAAAAAGGCTCTTGAAATATTAAATTCTGAAATTCAATCGTGTGATGAACTGGTGAATCAACTCAGCGAGTTCTTTATCACATCCAGAACTTCTGTAAAAATTCGTATTCTTGAAGTAGGTATGACAGATGCGGTTGCTAACATGTCAGATTATTCAGATGTTTTTGCTGATATTAACCGCACAGAAGACCATGTTCCCATTTCAATGGAGGATGCTTTTCAACTTCTCAACAATAATGCTGTTTTCGAGGAATGGATTGAATCCAGAGGTTTTGTATATGTAGATGGTTATTTTGTTCTTCCTGATAAAAAATATATCTCATTTAAAAATGGACAAATCCATCTTACAAAATTTGCAAAAAACAATTTGCCGCAATGTACTATCAACATTCAGGAACAGCGTTTTTTAACCTACAAGTACCAAAAAGAAGATTTCTGTAACTTTGCTATTCTGTACAAAACGGGTCCCACTGAGATAGATCAGCGTATTCTGGCATTTAATCCTCGTATGCAGTTTCAAATTCAATCCGGAATAGATGATAAGGAAGTAGCTGCTACATATAAAACGGCAAAGGATAAGCTTATCCCTTACGATGAAGAAACTGAAAAGGAACTGTTCCGTATGATTGCAGATGAAAACAAAACGTTATGTGACTGCCTATGGTTCTTGATTCAAAAAAAAGGCTGGAAATACCCGCTTGATTTTAGTGAGTATACTCAAATTCATGAAAACTACTTTGCAAGAATTCGTGATAATAAAGCCAATAATATGAAAAGCGATACCATTATGGCTATATGTGTTGGATTGGGTCTTAGATTAAGACTGACGGAAAAAATATACAGCAAATCTGAACAAAAGCTGCACTACTATGAAGACCCTGATAAAACTAGGATACGCATTATGGAAACCTACCCTTGCATCAATATCAAGGACTATAATAGGTTATTGATTGAATCCCATTTAGATCCTCTTGGTACCAAGGAAAGAGCAAGCTAAAAATTTTCAAACTATTTTCAACTTGCCAAGTTGGAGATATAGCATTAAATTAGCACTAAAATCTTTTCAGAACCCCTTGTGGGTTCTTTTTTTTTGTGCCTAAAACTGAAAAATACCGCATTTTTAAGATTTTTTATCAACTCAATGAGTTTTAACAGAAGAAAGTTTTTCTGGTTTAATAAGAATATGACCTGTCTCAATGTTCATCTTCTGATCAAGGATGCCCAGAGCGGAGAGACGGATACAAGTTAATAGTGTCAACCCACTGGGACGGTTGGCCGATAAGAAGCGAGGATGCGTCTTATGGCCAATACAATGGGAAACCCTGTGCGGATTCTCGCTTCGTTTTTAAACGAAGGAGAGTCTACACAATGGACAAATTTGACAATCTACAGACAAACAGCGAAAACAGGCAGTATTATATTCCCATGGAGGTAACACTGGAAACCGTCAGGGATTTCGGTATTGATCCGGCGGATGTAGTTTGGACGAAAATGGGAAATGAACCGAAGAAAGTTATTATGGTTCCATCAACCAAAGAGCAGTACAAAGCCTATATGCGTCCGCTTTGGCGGGAGAACAAGCGTGAACAGCGTTTGAGCAAGACGGTATCCTGCAAGGTGGATGATGTTTCAAATAAGGAAAGGTGTAAAGAGTGGCAGAAAAGGCCGGTTTCCTTGGACGAATTATTCAATAACACCGAATACGAAGTTGCTGATACTTCCGACCTTGAAGCGGATGTTATGAAGAAAATGCTGATTGACGAACTACACAAGGTGCTGGACGGGTTGGAAGAACTTGACCACACGATTATGGATATGTATGGCACCGGTCATAGCGAAGCCGAAATCGGGCGAGCCATCGGCATGAGCCAGAAAGGTGTTAACAAGCGCAAACACCGAATTTTACTGAAGATAAAGACCAAAATGAGAAATTTTAAATAAGGAGCAAATCTCCGCCTGTTCTACCACAGCAGCATGTGATGGAACAGGCTTTTATATTTTTTAGAAATTATGGTTCTTAAAATATCGGCAGATGTCCTTTTACTTTCAGAGGGGCAGAAAAGCCACTCGGAAGGGACGGTGTCAAAATGACAATCCGATGCAGATCAGGAACAAGGGCAAATGGCCGTCAGGAACTCGATCGAGAGTTATCTGATGTGCTTATTGCCATCAGCGTAGTGTCACGGCGAATCGCTGACCGATTTTTGGCAGTCAGCACAGCTGAAAAAGTGAAGAGGAAAGGAGGCAATCCCAATGGGAAAAGAACACGAATTATCCATGCTCGTTGACGAGCTCAAAAAATGTGGTGAAACATTGGTCGGCATTTCAGGGGAACTGGCTGGCTTTTTCAGTGATGCAGGTACAGAAAAGCCGCCTGCAAAAAAAGCTGCTACTAAGAAAAAAACAGTTGGGGAACCTAAAGCCGGAGTACAGAAAGAAAAGGAACTCACACTTGAAGATGTCCGGGCTATTTGTGCGGATAAGGCCTGTCAAGGCTATACTGCACAGGTCAAGGCCATTATTAATCAGCATGGTGTGGGAAGACTGTCCGATGTAAACCCGGTAGAATACAAGACGCTGCTTGCTGAAGTGGAGGTACTTGGTAATGCCGGATAAACACGCAGTCTTATCAGCATCATCCAGTCATAGGTGGTTACAATGTCCACCCTCGGCCTTGTTGTGTGCTAAAGCGGGCGATACCACCAGTGAGTTTGCCATACAGGGAACGGATGCACACAGCCTTTGTGAGTATAAGTTGAAGACAGCGCTGGGGCAGAAGTCAGCAAATCCCACAGAAAATCTTACGTACTTCAATGAAGAAATGGCGGACTGCGCGGATATGTATGTCCAGTATGTAATGGAACAGCTTGCGGCGGTAAAGGAAACATGTAAAGACCCTTTGGTGCTGGTTGAACAACGGCTGGATTTTTCCCGATGGGTACCACAGGGTTTCGGTACCGGTGACTGCGTGATCGTGGCAGATGGAGTGCTTTCGGTTACGGATATGAAATTCGGATGCGGTCTCCTGGTGGAAGCGGAGCGAAATCCGCAACTGATGTGTTATGCACTCGGCGCGCTGGACTTATTTGACGGCATCTATGATATCGAACAGATGTCCATGACCATCTTCCAACCGCGTCGCGAAAACATCAGCACCTATACCATCCCCAAGGAAGAACTGCTCTTCTGGGCAGACAATACGTTGAAGCCGACGGCAGAACTGGCGGCTAAAGGCGAAGGCGAGTTCAAGGCCGGAGAACATTGCCGGTTCTGCAAGGTTAAGGCAACCTGCCGGAAGCGGGCAGAATATAACCTAAAACTGGCCCGGTATGATTTTACCATGCCATCCACGCTGGAAGATGAGGAAATAGAAGCTATTCTATCCAAAGCTGACATGTTGGTATCCTGGGCCAGTGATGTAAAGGAATATGCGTTGCAGCAGGCGGTCAGTGGCAAGGAATGGCATGACTGGAAACTGGTTGAAGGCCGTTCCAACCGGAGATATGTGAATGAACATGTTGTGGCAGAAACTGTTGAACAGGCCGGATATGATCCGTATGAGCATAAGGTGTTAGGCATTACGGCGATGACCAAACTGCTCGGCAAAACAAAATTTGAAGAAATGCTCTCGGGTTTCATTGAAAAACCGCAGGGCAAGCCAACATTAGTACCGATGTCGGATAAACGTCCGACCATGAATACGGCAGCTAGTGATTTTAAGGAGGACAACTAATATGTCAAAAAAATATGTGAATCTGACAAAAGTGATTACCGGTATCAGCACGCGTTGGTCGTATGCCAATGTATGGGATCCAAAATCAATTAATGGCAGCACACCGAAATATAGTGTGAGCCTTATCATTCCGAAAGACGATACCGTAACCGTCAACAAGATTAAGGCAGCTATCCAGACAGCGTATGAGGAAGGAGAATCCAAGCTGAAAGGCAACGGCAAGACCGTGCCAGCACTTTCTGTTATAAAGACGCCGCTTCGTAATGGAGATATAGAACGACCTGATGACGCAGCCTATGCCAACAGCTACTTTATCAATGCCAACAGTGCGTCCGCCCCTGGTATTGTGGATGCAGGGTGTCAACCTATTATCGAACGCAGTGAAGTGTACAGCGGCGTGTATGGTCGTGCTTCTATCAATTTCTATGCCTTCAACTCCAATGGCAATAAGGGAATCGCCTGCGGCTTGAATAACCTGCAGAAGATTAAGGACGGAGAGCCGTTAGGCGGGAAAAGCCGTGCCGAGGACGATTTTGCAACCGATGCTGATGATGATTTTCTCGGCTAATCCATTAGCACAGAAATATATGGGAGGACGGCACAATTTAGCGCCGTCCTCTTTTTGAGAGGAGAACATGGATGATGGCAACAAAGAATATTTATCTTGTCTACGACAATGGCAATGCAGAGTTAAAGTGTGCAAACAGTACAATTTTGATAGATAGCGATTGCGTTGATAGGATTTCAAAGTATCAGTGGTCAGTAGGCAAACATGGTTATGCAACACATGGGACCGGAAAAAATCAAATACTATTGCATCGCTTTATTGTTGGTGCCATTGGCTCTGACATAGTAGACCATATTAACCATAACAAATTGGATAATCGTAAAAGTAATCTGAGAATATGTAACAATCAGCAAAACACTATGAATCGTGGGAAACAATCAAATGGAAAGAATGATTATAAGGGGATATGTCTTACTTCGGATGGAAGATGGCAAGCGCAGATAGGGTATGATGGAGAATCAATTTATCTTGGACTCTATGATGATCCAGAAACTGCTGCAAAGGCATATGACCATGCTGCAAGAATGTTTTTTGGGAACTATGCGTATTTGAATTTTCCGAATTGCACCGATGCAATAAAAAAAGAAATCAAGCATTTCAAAAAATTAACTGAAATAGATGTGCAGAACATACGTCATCTTTATAAGCATGGAGTGACCGTTTCTGAACTGGCGGATATGTATGAGCATTCATATTCAGCAATCAGTAGAATTATTAAAAACAAAACTTTTAGAAGAGAGGCTGCGCATAGATGAGGTGTATTAATGTGGATTTAGAAACTTACTCAGATATAGATTTGGGTAAATGTGGTGTGTACCGTTATGCCCAGTCGCTCAATTTTGAAATTTTGCTGTTTGGATACAGTGTAGATGGCGGTGAAGTACAGGTGGTTGACCTTGCCTGCGGTGAGAAGATCCCCCAGAACATTATAGAGGCACTAACCAATGATAAGGTTACAAAATGGAGCTTTAACTGTTCTTTTGAAAGAATCTGTCTGTCGGTATGGCTGCAAGGGAACTATCCGGCATATTTCCATAGCTACAGCATTAACGAAGATACGGTCGGAGATTACCTTGACCCGTCTGCATGGAAATGCTCCATGATATGGGCGGCATATATGGGACTGCCCTTATCCCTTGCCGGGACGGGAGCGGTGCTGGGATTGGACGAGCAGAAATTAAAGGAAGGAAAAGACCTCATCCGCTATTTCTGTGTTCCCTGCAAGGCGACCAAGGCCAACGGCGGCAGAACACGGAATCTGCCGGGGCATGATATCGACAAGTGGAACATGTTCAAATTCTATAACAAGCGTGATGTGGAAGTGGAAATGTCCATACAGGCCAGACTAAAAAGCTATCCCGTGCCGGATTTTGTATGGGACGAATACCACCTCGACCAGAAAATCAATGACCGGGGGATTGCCCTTGATAGGAACCTGGTCACCCATGCGATTGCGTTTGATGCAAAATCCAAGGCAGAACTAACAGAAAAAATGCAGGAACTGACCGCCCTTGATAATCCAAACTCGGTGGTGCAGATGAAGCAATGGTTGGCAGATCACGGGATGGCAATGGACAGTCTTGGGAAAAAGGAAGTGACGCAGGCCGTGAAAACGGCTCCCAAGGAACTGGCGGATGTTCTGCTGCTTCGTCAGCAGCTTGCCAAGTCATCCGTCAAAAAGTATCAGGCAATGCAGAATGCTGTCTGCACAGATGGACGTGCAAGGGGAATGTTCCTTTTTTATGGTGCCAATCGCAGTGGCCGGTGGGCAGGCAGACTGATTCAACTGCAAAATCTTCCCCAGAACCATATGCCGGATTTGGAGCAGGCCCGCAGCTTGGTACAGTGTGGCGATTATGATGCCATGGAACTGCTATATGACGATATCCCGGATACGCTGTCACAGCTTATCCGCACGGCTTTTGTGCCAAGAGACGGCATGAAATTCATCGTGGCGGACTTTTCGGCTATCGAGGCAAGGGTGCTGTCCTTCCTAGCAGGTGAAAAATGGAAATCAAAAGCATTTGAGGAAGGCGAAGATATTTATTGCTCGACTGCAAGTAAGATGTTTGGGGTGCCTGTGGAAAAGCACGGTGTGAACGGGCATCTCAGGCAAAAAGGAAAGATAGCGGAATTGGCCTGCATTGCAGAAGGAGAACTCGTTCTGACAAATCAAGGTCTTGTGCCGATTGAGAATGTCACAAAAAAACAATTGCTATGGGATGGAGAAAATTGGGTACAGCATGATGGTGTTATCTATAAGGGAGAAAGAGAGGTTATTGAGTATGATGGGCTTAGAGCAACAGCAGACCACTTTGTATGGGTCGAAGGGACATCGCAGCCTGTACAGTTTGGAATAGCCGCCACCTGCGGCGCACATCTCCTACAAACCGGGAATGGTAGTCACAAAAAAGCTGACTCATGGGATGAGTCGGGACGAGATTATTGCGTCAGCAGAACTTGCAGTGTTCGAAAAGAGAAAGAACTAGCATCTAATACGCGCACGGCTCGACTTTATGACATACGAAATGCCGGACAGCATCATCGTTTTACCGTATCGGGGAAACTCGTCCACAACTGTGGATACGGCGGATCGGTCGGTGCTTTGAAAGCAATGGGTGCGTTGTATATGGGACTTGCAGAAAAAGAGCTTCAGCCACTGGTGGATTCATGGCGGGCAGCCAATCCGAATATCGTACGGTTCTGGTGGAATGTGGACAGGTGCGTTAAAGATACGGTCCAACGGCATGTGCCGACTGAAACGAATGGCATTCGGTTTGTTTATCAGAGTGGGATGCTGTTTATCCAGTTGCCAAGCGGCAGGCATCTGTCCTATGTGAAACCGCGTATGGGAAAGAACCGTTTCGGCGGCGAAGCCGTTACCTATGAAGGCGTTGGCGGCACCAAGAAATGGGAACGGATTGAAAGCTACGGCCCCAAGTTTGTGGAGAACATTGTCCAGGCCATCAGCCGGGATATTCTTGCCTATGCTATGCGGACATTATCCCACTATTTTATCTGCGGTCATGTCCATGATGAACTGATCATGGAGTGCAGCATGGATGTATCCCTTGATTGCATATGTGAGCAGATGGGCAGAACGCCGCCCTGGATCAGCGGACTTCTCCTTCGGGCGGATGGGTACGAATGCAGCTTCTACAAAAAAGATTAAACATATGGTTCTTAAAAAATAGGGTTTTGTCCTTTTACTAGCAGAGGGCAAAGCCCTACTTTTAGGAAAGGCGGTATTTTTATGAAGGAATTAATACCGAAAGATCAATACGGCATTTTTGCCGACACCCATGATACAGCAAGGGTGGACAGCCTATATGTTTCCGAGTTCTTTGACAAGAAGCACAAAACGGTGCTGCGTAACATTGACGCGATACTTTCACCGGATTCCGGATTTAGTGCAGAATTTGATCGGCACAATTTTGTGCCAACCACGTACACCGATCAGTGGAATAGAAAGCAGCGCCGGTATGCAATTACGCGGGATGGATTCACAGCACTTGGCATGGGATTTACAGGGAAGAAAGCAGCACATTTCAAGGAACTGTATATCAGGCGTTTCAACGAAATGGAAAAATTCATTCAGACACTGGTATCGGCAAGACAGGAGTTTCCGCTTCTTACAGAAAATATCAAGCTGCTTCATGAGAACCCGAAGCCGTATCACTTCAGCAATGAATGCAATATGTTAAACCGTATTGTGCTGGGTATGACAGCCAAGCAGTTCAGGATTGCCAATGGCATTGAAAAAGGAATAAGCATCAGGCCCTATTTGTCTAAAGACCAAATTGATATGTTGGAAACACTGCAGAAGGTTGATGTGGGGCTGCTCGTAGCTTTTTCCAATTATGAAGACCGTAAACGACATTTGGAATGGTACAAAACAAAATTAGAGGGGGACCGATAAGTATGTTTTATGTAAAAGAGAAGCTGAATGATACGGTAGGGATTTCCATTGAAATCAACGACGAGAATGTATTTTGCCGCTGCCCGCACTGCGGCTCGGAGGTACAGGTGGATCTGGCAGAGGTATTTGCCGATGGCAAGGTTGACCTTTTCGGTACATCGGTGTTGTGTGACAGCTGCGGCAAAAAGCTGGCGGGAGGTAAACATGGTGGGTGAGAGCAGACGTAATAGTGAAGGGTATCCTGATCCGACCACCTACGAAGCCTTATCCCATATAGAACAGAAAGTGAAGGCGGCAAGAGCATACAGGCCCATGATCTATGTATGCTCTCCGTTTTCAGGAGATGTGTCCGGAAACATTGCCAATGCAAGACGATACAGCCGCTTTGCGGTGGAGCAGGGGTATATCCCTATTGCCCCACACTTATTGTTTCCGCAGTTCCTTGATGACACCAATATAACGGAACGTGAACTGGGTCTGCACTTTGGCAATGTACTGATGAGCCACTGCAGCGAGGTGTGGGTATTTGGAGATGTCGTATCGGCGGGGATGGATGCCGAAATCGGGAGAGCCAAAAGGAAGAATTACAAACTGCGTTACTTTGGCAGCGATTTAAAGGAGACGGTCCGATGAAGTTCACGTTATATACGGCAAACTGTACGGGCAATGCCAAAAACAGCATTTATCCGAATAAGGCTGATATTGCAAATGAGGAAGACTTTAAGGTTGCCACCTGCCGCGATCATGTCAGTGCGGAATATAAAAATTTCCATCGCTCCAATTCTAATTATATTACCGGGAACGTGGACGTTATGGACTGTGACAACGATCACTCGGATCATCCCAAAGACTGGATATATCCTGACATGTATCCGGATATTTTCCCGGATGTTTCTTTTGTCGTTGTTCCCAGCCGCCATGACGGAAAGGTAAAAGGGAAAAAGTCAGCCAGACCGCGGCATCATGTCTATTTTCCCCATCAACCGACTGTTAGTGCAGAAGATTGTTCAGCATTAAAAAAGCGTATATATGCGGCGGCATCATTTTTTGATAATGGGGCGACAGATGCGGCGCGGTTTATGTATGGCTGTCAGTCTGGAAATATTATATGGCATGAAGGAAGCCGAACCATAGATGAATTTTTAGATGAGAAAGCCTTCTCTAATGTGGACAAGAAAACCATCACAGAGGGTTCTCGTAATAAAAGCATGAGCCGGTTTGCAGGGAAAATTGTCAAGCGGTATGGTTGCACGGAAGAGGCACATCATATCTTTATCGAGAAATCGCAAAGATGTACGCCGCCATTGGCGCAGGAAGAACTGGATACCATCTGGGACAGCGCCTTGAAATTTGGCAGGGATCTGGCAAGGCAGGATGGATATATTGTACCAGAGGAATATAACAAGGAACCGGAGTGGGAGATGCCCATTCCTTTTGATGAATACCATCTGCCGCCTTTTCCGCTGGATGCTCTGCCAAAGGCGATCGGTGATTATGTGGCAGCACTCTCGGAAAGCACACAGACACCAGTTGATATGGCGGCTACCGCAGCCATTGCAATCTTGTCCGTATGCATGCAGGGAAAATTCAAAATCAGGGCAAAGCTGGACTGGATAGAGCCTGTCAATGTTTTTGTGCTGAATGTCATGAATCCGTCCGAACGTAAATCAGCGGTCGAAAATGCCATGATACGGCCATTGAATGTATTTGAGTCAGAACGGAATACGCAGAATGCAGCGGCAATCGAAACCAGCAAAATGCAGAAACGGATACTGGAACGCAGGCAGAAAGTGCTGGAAGATCAGGCATCCAAGGGCAAGGCGGATGCACAAGCAGTCAGAAGAATGGCAGAGGAGATTGCCGGATATAAGGAAATGAAGCCGATGAAGCTGTATGTGGATGATATTACCACAGAAAAGCTGACGTCTGTGCTTGCGGATAATAACGGGCGGGCCGCCATCCTATCCACGGAAGGCGGGATTTTTGATACGCTGGCAGGTGCATATTCCAAAACCGTCAATATTGACGTTATGCTGAAAGGCTACTCCGGGGACAGCATCCGGGTGGACCGTATCGGCAGGAACAGTGAAAGCATTATGAACCCGGCACTGACGGTGCTGCTTATGGTACAGCCAAGCGTCCTTTCCGGCCTGATGCAGAACGGCGTCTTCCGGGGGCGGGGACTGACAGCACGGTTTTTGTACTGCATTCCGGCATCCTTTGTGGGGAAACGGAAATACCGTTCCCAATCTGTTCCTGATGGCGTGTACCGGAAATATGAGCAGTGCATCCGGAACCTGTTGGAGGATGAATGTGAAAACGGGGAAGAAATCATCACCTTATCGCAGGAGGCAGATGCGCTGATAGAAGCCTTTGCCGAAAGGCTGGAGCCTGAGTTAAACAGAACCTATGCAGACATTGTGGACTGGGCGGGAAAGCTGGTAGGCAACATTCAGCGTATTGCAGCCCTGTTGTGCCGGGCATCTGTATGCAGGAACTATAACTTTTTAGCGGCACCGGATCCGCTTGTGGTGGACGGGGAAACCATGAAAAACAGCATCCGGATCGGAGAATATTTTATAGAACATGCAAGGGCGGCTTTTATGCTGATGGGTGCTGACCCGGTTATCAGCCAAAGCAAGAAGGTGCTGGATGTGGTAACGAACAATAGGATGACGGAATTTACACGCAGGGACCTTATGAGGCTCTGCCGCAATTTCAAGAAAGCAGAGGATGTGCAGCCGGTCTTAACACAACTGGTGGATTACGGCTATATTGCACCGAAGGAAAATACAAGCTATTCGGGAAAAGGAAGGCCGCCTGCACAGATATATCTCGTCAATCCACATATGTACGAGCAGTGACTTTTGTCCTTTTTGTCCTTTCTGTCCCTATACCGTATGTAAATATATGGGTATATATGTCCTTATAGTAACAGATACATATAGATACATATTTTTACTTATATTTATATTTATATTTTCATTCGTACACGCTATAGGACAGTGTGACAAAAAGGACAAAAATAGGAGGACTTTCAATGATGACATTTTATACGTTTATGATCCGGAATCATTTGAATGAGGATACACCAGCGGGAGACCTGGCACAGGATATGTACCAGGATATAGAAACCTTCCCCAAAAACCGTCCATGTAAATTTGATGGATGGCACAGACTGATTCGCAGCTATTTGGAACAGGAAAATGCGTGTCGGCAGTGTCTTGAAACATTTGAAACATGTTGGAAGGAGTACGTAGAATGCGAGAAAAAATAATCGAGCAGAAACTTGCAGCAGCAGTAAAACAAGCAGGCGGTATGGCACTGAAGTTTGTCAGTCCTGGCTTTGATGGGATGCCGGATCGGTTGGTATTATTACCGGACGGCAGGATAGCTTTTGTGGAAGTAAAAGCACCGGGAAAGAAACCATGTTCTCTTCAGTTGGCAAGGCATCGTCTGCTGCAGAAGTTGGGGCTTCAAGTTTATGTTATTGACAGCGCAGACCAGATTGGAGGGATGCTGGATGCAATACAAGCCTCATGAGTACCAACAATATGCCATTTCTTATATCGAAAGCCATCCGACGGCTGCAGTCCTGTTGGATATGGGTCTTGGCAAAACAAGCATCGCGCTGACGGCGATCCAAGATCTTTTGTTTGATAGCTTTGACGTTCATCGCGTTTTAGTGATATGCCCGTTGCGTGTGGGAGCCGTATGGGCAAATGAAATACAGCATTGGGATCATCTGCATCGATTGCAATATACCGTGGCAGTGGGTACAGAAGCAGAACGACTGTCGGCACTGAAAGCACAGGCGGATATTTATGTCATCAACCGTGAGAATGTGCAGTGGCTGATTGAGAAAAGCGGGATCCCCTTTGATTTTGACATGGTGGTTGTGGATGAGTTGTCGTCTTTCAAGAATCACCAGTCCAAGCGGTTCAAGGCACTGATGAAAGCAAGACCGAAGGTAAAAAGAATGGTGGGTCTGACAGGCACTCCTTCCAGCAACGGTCTGATGGATTTATTTGCCGAGTTCAAGTTACTGGATATGGGGAAGCGGCTTGGCAGATTCATCGGGCAGTACCGCAGCACCTACTTTACACCGGACAAACGGAACGGGCAGGTCGTTTTCAGCTACAAACTGCTGCCGGGAGCCGAGGACGAGATATACCGAAAAATATCGGACATTTCTATTTCCATGAAATCCACGGACCACCTGCCTATGCCGGAACTCATCAGCAGTCAGTATGAAGTGCAGTTATCTGATGCGGAACGTAAACGGTACGAGGAACTGAAGAAAGAGCTGGTGCTGCAGCTGCCGGACGGTGACGTCACAGCCGCCAATGCAGCATCCCTCACGATGAAGCTTTCCCAGATGGCAAACGGTGCGATCTATTCTGATGACGGGACGGTGCTTCCCATTCATGACCGAAAGCTGGATGCACTGGAAGATATAATCGAAAGCGCCAACGGCAAACCGGTGCTGGTGGCCTATTGGTTTAAGCACGACCTGCTGCGGATCCGACAGCGGTTTACCGTGCGGGAAATCAAGACTTCACAGGATATAACAGATTGGAATGCCGGTACAATTCCCGTTGCGGTTATCCATCCGGCATCCGCCGGACATGGACTCAACCTGCAACAGGGCGGCTCCACGCTTGTCTGGTTCGGACTGACATGGAGTCTGGAACTATATCAACAAACGAATGCCAGGCTCTGGCGGCAGGGACAGACATCTGGAACCGTCGTCATTCAGCACATTATCACGAAAGGGACCATCGACGGACGCATTCTGAAGGCCCTGAAAGAAAAAAACAAGACCCAGGCTGCACTGATTGATGCAGTCCGGGCCAGCTTGCGAGGAGGCAGCCTATGAGTGTTATCTGGAAGTATCTGAATAAACGAAGCGGTGCTATTGATGCCATCCGGGATTACGACAGCATGAACTTTATTATCGAAAACACCAGTGAGGATATCAAACAGGCATATGCTGCCATGACCAGCCTGCACCCGTCCGGCTTCGATGGGATGCCGCACTCCTGCAACCCGCATGCAGCAGAAGAACATATCATCTCCGGCTTGGCAGACATTGACATCTTAAAGGAACGGTACCGGCAGGCTATCGAATACATGGCGTGGTTCCGTCCTGCATGGGAGAAGTTAAGCAGTGACGAGCAGTATGTACTGGAAACCTTTTATGCTGATGATGACGCACAAACAAGTGCCGTCTATGCCATAGCCGATCATTTTCACATCGAACGATCGTCTGCCTACAAAAGGAAGAATCGTGCATTAGCTAAGTTTGCCATTCTTTTGTTTGGAAAGACATGATGTCCAAAATCGCGGACGCATTTACCTGTTTTGCGTGGTATACTAATAGCATGAAAGAATGTGAGAGAAGCCTTCGAGGGAGAAATCCTTTGGAGGCTTTTGCTATGTCTGGAGATGAACACTGTGCCTTGGAAACCAAAGAAACCGTGCGCCTACCCCGGCTGCAAGGAGCTGATCGTGAACCGGTACTGCGAGCAGCACCAAAAATTAATGGACAAACGTTATGACACGTACGAGCGCAACCCTGTCGTCAAGAAACGATACGGCAGAGCATGGAAGCGCATCCGGGACCGGTACATCGGAAAACACCCCTTATGCGAGATGTGTCTGAAGAACCACAAGACCACTCCGGCAACGGAGGTGCACCATATCCGTCCCCTCTCCCGCGGCGGCACCCATGACGAGGATAACCTTATGGCATTATGCAAGCCGTGCCACTCGAAGATCACCGCCGAGATGGACGACCGCTGGCATCATGCCAAAAAGGAATACCGCTATGAGTGACTACGCTCTGCCAGGAGGGGCGGTCAAAATCTCTGGCGCACCCAAATGCTAGACCGGTGCTGGGGTCACACGCACAAAAATTGCAGTTCAAACGGGGGATTTACCGCATGGGAAAGGAGTTGAACAGCCATGGCCAAG